>Ga0209099_1002202_pt1 | contig 17728 bp, 15 predicted proteins | sample AD_JPNHW2_MetaG_FD_184430 | JGI IMG/M metagenome (GOLD analysis project Ga0209099, IMG submission 184430) | Active sludge microbial communities of municipal wastewater-treating anaerobic digesters from Japan - AD_JPNHW2_MetaG (SPAdes) (version 2) | ecosystem: Engineered > Bioreactor > Anaerobic... | reverse complement strand
TGTGATAACTACACGATCATAACAACATAGTACTCCTGTTATCTTTTCGTTGTATCTTTGTGTCAATAATTCCATGAAGTAAAGTTACAAACTTTTCCTTTTTGGTTCCGGCTTGTCCGGCTTAGGATTATGAAAAACATTTTATAAATATTTTCCCAAATACCTCAATATACTATGAACCAGCATAATACTATACAAACCCACCGAACACTTGCTAATTGCATCAAGAAATTATATCTCAAAATTCTCTTACAAAAACCTCCATCTTGATATTAATTGCTAATTTTGAAAAAAAATTTTCAACCATGAATTATTTATCAAACAGGATCAACAATTTATCGGAGTCGGAAACCCTTGCCATGACTCAGAAAAGCCGTGAGTTAAGCGCTCAGGGCTTCGATGTTATAAACCTCAGCATCGGCGAACCGGATTTTAATACGCCTGAATTTATAAAAACTGCAGCCAAAGATGCCATAGATAAAAACTTTACTCATTATCCTCCCGTACCGGGCTATCCCGAACTACGTCAGGCCATCTGTAAAAAACTGAAACGTGATAATAACCTTGATTATGCCCCCGAACAGGTGGTGGTTTCCACCGGAGCTAAACACTCCATCGCCAACGTCATGCTGGCGCTGGTCAACCCCGGTGACGAGGTGATAGTGCCTGCCCCCTACTGGGTTTCCTACAAAGAGCTTGTAAAACTTGCCGATGGTAAAGCCGTGTTCCTGCCCGCCGGCATCGAAACCAATTTTAAAGTCAGCCCGCAGCAAATTGAAGCTGCTATTACCGAAAAAACAAAGGTTTTTATCTTCAGCAGCCCTTGTAACCCCACAGGCACAGTATATACAAAGGATGAGCTTCATGCTTTTGCTGAAGTGTTTGCCCGTCACAAAAATGTTTTTATCATCTCCGACGAAATTTATGAATATATCAATTTCTTAGGCAGACACGAAAGTATCGCACAGTTTGATTTTATCAAAGACCAGGTCATCGTCATCAACGGGGTGTCGAAAGGTTATGCCATGACCGGCTGGCGTATCGGGTACATTGCCGCACCATTACCTATTGCCAGGGCTTGTAACAAGCTGCAGGGACAGGTAACTTCCGGCGCTTGTTCCATTGCCCAGAAAGCGTCATTTACCGCTATCGACACGGATCCCAAACTCACACCAGAATTTAAGACCATGCTCGATGCATTCCATGAACGCCGCGACCTGCTGCTAAGCCTGCTGAAAGAAATCCCCGGCATCATTACCAACACGCCCGACGGCGCTTTTTATGTTTTTATGGATGTAAAACATTATTTCGGAAAAACCGACGGAGATGTTACGATCAAAGGCAGCGAAGACCTGAGCATGTACCTGCTCAACAAAGCTTATGTGGCCATGGTGCCCGGAACAGCTTTCGGAGACGCCAACTGCCTGCGCTTTTCGTATGCCACATCAAAAGAAAAAATCATCGAAGCCGTAAAACGCATCAAAGAAACATTAAGTAAATTTAAATAAACATTATGTCTATCGCGGTCCTTAGTGGGTTGTATTTATTACTTTCCGATTTATTAATCGGATTCGGGCTTCTGTTACTCATCCTCGGTATTGTTCAGAAAAAAGCGGGACAGTGGGTACCGGGAATACTGATCACGATTTTCGCCCTGGTATTTTGTATCGCCGGATTAATCTATTTAATAGACAAATCGGCTAATAACGGCAATTGCGACATGTCTTATAATTATGAGTATTCCGATACACCCTACGACCGCTACGAAGAAGACACAGACACCGCAAAGACATCAGACGAAACGGACAACTATAATGAAGGCTACATCAGCGGCTTCATTCAGGATGACGATAAAAGCCTGGTACATATCAAACTCATACCCGATCCGGTGCTTGAGGATTTAGGAATCACGGCCGTCAAAATTGATACGTATGCAGCCGGCGGCAACAAAACCATTCCCCTGAACCTCGATTTTTCGAAAAAATTCAAAGGGGAGTTGCAACTGATATTGTATTCGTCCGACGACGAAGAGATCGGGAAAAGCCTTGTACAGATCAACCAGAACGAAAACTCAGCTTTCACCGTAAAATTTCTTTTTGATAAAAATACCAACTTTCTGAAAACCGAATATGCACGTTTAAAATCGAGCTACTGATGCTGACCATTGACAAATTTTCTGTTGAAAAGCTCTTCGCGGATTTCTCAGGGATGAAAGCCCTCGTTATCGGCGATATCATGATTGATTCCTACATCTGGGGCAAGGTGGAACGTATATCGCCCGAAGCGCCCGTGCCGGTAGTGTCGGTCACCAAACGCGAAAACCGCCTTGGCGGAGCCGCCAATGTCGCTTTAAACCTGCAATCCCTCGGAGCAGTGCCCCTGCTGTGCAGTATCAGCGGCAACGATCTTAAAGGCACCGAATTCAATCAGTTGCTGGAAAAGAATCATATCAGCACCGCCGGCATACTCCGCAGCGAAAAACGTATCACCACCACCAAATTTCGTATTATCGGCAATAACTACCAGATGCTGCGCGTGGATGAAGAAGTGGCACATACGCTCAGCCAGGATGAAACACGCGGTTTTTATAACCATATCGAACGTATCGTGCTGGCTGAAAAACCAGAGGTAATACTGTTCGAAGATTACGACAAGGGCGTTATAGACCAGGCCCTGATCACCTGGGTGGTTGATCTGGCTGAGCGACTAAAAATTCCTGTGGTGGCCGATCCCAAAAAGAAAAATTTTTCTTTTTACAAAAATATCACGCTGTTCAAGCCAAATTATAAGGAGCTCTGTGAAGGACTGAAAATAGAAAATATCCACAGGCAGCCGGAAGACCTGCTCAGGATATGCTCGGGATTTCAGCATCACATGAATATTTCTAAAATGATGCTCACCTTATCCGAGCTGGGTGTTTTTATCTCGTCACATAACAAGACCGGGATGGCTGAGGGTGCATTAATACCCTCGCGGGTAAGAAATGTCGCGGATGTTTCCGGGGCCGGCGATACGGTGATCTCGGTAGCCGCCCTCTGTACTGCTTTAAACCTGCCACTTTACGATACCGCGTTCATTGCAAATATAGCCGGCGGACTGGTGTGCGAAGAAGCCGGGGTAGTTCCTGTCAACAAAGAAAAGTTCTTAAAAGAACTGCTGAATACGCTATAACCCGGTAAATTCAAAACTTTGAGCACCCTGGTGCAAAGCTTTGTGAATTAATCCCGCCATATATTTTTTCATGATGGATCCGTTGTTGAAAGACAAAAAAAACGAAGATATCGCAAAAATGTTCGACGATATCGCCCCCGGATATGATTTTCTGAATCATTTCCTTTCTTTCAATATTGATAAGTGCTGGAGAAAAAAACTCATCAAGCTGATGAAGCAGGAAGAACCCGTCAGTATGCTTGATGTAGCGACAGGCACTGCGGATCTGGCGATTATGGCGGCGGGCAAAATACCGGAGTCAGAAATCACAGGTGTTGATATTTCTGAAAAGATGCTTGAATCAGGCCGGACAAAAATCAGCAGGATAAAACCGGAAAAAAATATCACTTTGCTTTCTGCTGCTGCCGAAAAACTCCCATTTTCGGATAATTCGTTCGATACCGCCATGGCGGCCTTTGGGGTGCGCAACTTTCAGGATGTGAATGCCGGTCTGAAAGAAATGTTGCGCGTGATAAAACCCGGAAAAAAAATATTTATCCTCGAATTTTCTAAACCACGTGGATTTTTCAAGCTGATCTATTCTATTTATTTCAGACTCTATCTGCCCGTTGCCGGACGCATTATTTCCGGAAACAAATCCGCTTACCAATACCTGCACGACAGTGTTGCCGGGTTTCCCGAAGGCCTTGCTTTTATGGATATCATGCAGCAAGCCGGTTTTGATAATTGCAGGCAAAAAAGGCTCAGCGGCGGCATAGCCACCATATATGTTGGTGAAAAACAAAAAAAATTATAATTTTGCAATACTTTTTGATGCAATGCGTTATATAAAGTTTAAAATCATCCATTGAAAAAAATAGTTAAAAATAGTCTCTGTCTGCTTATTCTTTTAGCGATGTTCGACACCTCCTCTTTTGCCCAGAGAAAGGGAAGATCTGTTACTGAAAACCTCCCGAAATTCGACAGAAGAATGTACCATTTTGGATTTCTGCTGGGTGCGAACCATATGAACTTTGCCATAAAAACCGTTGAAGACCTCACCCCTTTCGACTCTCTGACTAATGTAACCACCAAACCGGATTTTGGCTTTGACATCGGCATCGTTTCCAGTTTAAGGCTTACCAAATACCTCAGTCTTCGTTTTGTGCCTACCCTGTCGTTTGGAAACCGCACGGTGGAATATACGTTCAGGTACCGGGATTCGATATCATACATTCAAAACAAGAAGATAGAATCGACGTTTATGACTTTTCCGTTATACATCAAATACCAGTCGAAACGCCTCGGAAACTTCAGGGCTTATATTATTGGCGGTGCCAAATACAGCATCGACATGGCTTCGCAGGCCAAGAAACGGAACAAGGAAGGCGAAGCGCCTATCAAACTTGCCCGCAACGATTATATGGTGGATGTAGGAACAGGAGTCGACTTTTTTCTGCCCTATTTTAAATTCGGCATCGAACTCAAGATGTCGTACGGCCTGCGCGACCTGCTGATCAAAGAAAACACCATCTACACCAACAGCGTCAAACGCCTGAATTCAAAAATTTTCCAGCTCTCATTCACGTTTGAAGGGTAAGGCACAGGGCTTGACATGCCTGCCGTATCATGCTGCGCCCATGTACGAAGCTGTTTCAGAAGTCAACATTTGTGCATAGAACCTTCGTGTCCGCCGCGGCGGACTTCGTGGTTAAGTTTTTTTTACCACTAAGGCGCGCAAAGGCTGGCACAAAGGCGCTCAAAGGACTTTTGAGTCAGTCTCTTTTTTTCCGCACCGGCGGAGGTGTGTTCCGGCCGTTATGCCTGTGTTATCGGCTGGCATTTTTTCATTGTATTTCTCAAAATCAGCACAAAAAACCTTTCGTGTGTAATTGCTCACACACGAAAGGAATTTTCTATATCCTGTTATTTACAAACAACAGATTTATTACTTATTTCACCATATTTTAAATCTTCCTTCCGATATAAAACACATAGCCGTAATAGGCTTTGTATTTGTAATACAACTCAGCCTCATAGCGCTGGGAATCGACAAATTCTTCTATGGCTTTGTTGCCATGATATTTTTTCAGAAAGGATTCGCGTCGCAATGCTTGCAATGTATAATAGTCTGTCCAGATAGTTTCGGGCAGGATATAACTGGCAAGCGGAAGATAACCTGCTTTTTGCATTTGAACAACCTTATTGGAAATAGTATCTATTTCGGGATAGATTTTTTGCCAAAAATCCTGAATTTCGGCAGGCCGTTCTTCGGTAAACCAGGTATTCTCTGTTACTGCGATATATCCGCCCTGTTTCAGAAATTTTCGCCACTCGTTCAGCCCACGCTCAAATCCAATGTTATAAATGGAGCCTTCCGACCAGATCAAGTCGAGTTCTTCTTCATGAAACGGAAGATTTTCCATATTGCCGACTATGCCTTTCACTCTGTCCTGAAGATTTTTGATTTGGGCATTTTTGTTGAACTGATTGATGAAACCCGGCCAGGTATCAATACCAACAATTTCGCATGATGTATTTTGCCCTAATACCATGGTTTGTCCGCCTGTTCCGCAACCGATATCAGCAATTTTTGACTTTTCGGTAAGGCCGCTGATAAAACCGAGGGCTTTGAGCGTTTCTTCGGGGCTTCCGGGACCCTGCCGGTCTGTATCTGAAAAAAATTCATAAATAATATTCAGGTCAAATTCGTGAATTGTTTGTTTTTCGTTGTTCATTTTCTTTATTTTGTTGCGTACACAAAAAGCATCAAAGGCTCTTAACAATGTACGCAGATTAAAAATTAAATTAATTATAACTGCTCCGGACAAGGATTATCCGGGAAACAAATAAAAATAAGGCTGACTCAAAAGCCATTTTTCATTGATATATTACTCTATGTCCACCTTGACAGTTTCTGTGTAAAATCAAAATTTAATTACACAGAGCGACACTGAGGAAACACGGAGTTACACAGAGACATTTTAAGGCAGCCTCTTACAGAACAATATCCAGATTAAAAATAAACATCCAATTGTTTTAGTGAGTCCAAAGGTATAAAAAAAACAATTCATTTAAGGTGAGGCTATCTCAAAAGTCAATATTTAGGAGCATTTAACCTTCGTGTCCGCCGCGGCGGACTTCGTGGTTTTATTTTTTTTACCACAAAGGCGCGCAAAGGCTGACACAAAGGCGCTCAAAGGACTTTTGAGACCGCCTCTTTTTTCCCACTGCGGCGGAGGAATGTTTCGGTTACCTATACTTGTGTTTAGGTGTTGTTGTTCCTATTAATTTTATATCCTATGAGGTAGTAACAGTTCTTCTCTTTTGTATGTTCAATGGTTTCAATACTTCTGAATCCTGCCTGCCCCATTTCTTTCATTACTTGATCTATTCTGTAAAGGTTAAATATTTTTTTGCCGGAAGCTTGCCTGATATCCTTAAAACACGCTGCATCAGCCATGAATATGATGACTTTCCCCTTGGGTTTCAGGATGGAGTATATTTTCTTCAACCAGGTTTCCATTTCGTCCCAGAAGTATATCACATTTAAAAAATAAACGCAATCAAAAATGTCATTTTCGTAAGTATAAGCATCGAAATCGGCACATTGCAGGATGACTTTACCCCGCTTGACATTTTCATGGTTCAACTTCAGTGCTTTCTTATACATTAAGCGTGAAAAATCAATCCCATGAAAAGTACAATCATACTTTTGTGCGTAATCAAAAATGCCCTTACCTAATCCATAGCCAATTTCAAGGACAACATCGTTATTATTCAGCCTGAGTAAAGCATCCATTTCATCATATTCTATCTGATTTTTTCTTAGAAATCTGATGATATACCGTCCGATCAGTCCACCCGGCTTTCTGAAATTTTTGTCTATGAGTTTTTTTAACATAGTATTGTTGAATAACAATTATAATAAGCGCCCCTCCGCAAGCATCGGCGAATTTTTACACATTTTTTATCAAAAATAACTATTTTCCTAAAACTTTGCGGGAACAGAAACTTTTAGGAATTTTTACCTCTTTTTGCTCTACTTTATTATACCAAAGTGAATTTGTAGATAGTCCATGGTTGCTGAGCTTGCCGAAGCAAAGACGTACTACAAATTCTTACTTTGGTTATGCCGATAGAAAAATAAATAGTACAAACAATTGAAATGAAGTTTGGACTATATTGTTTTTCAAATCGGTATTATTTCCAAAAAGTGGCATAGTTTGCCCCGGAATGTTCAGGCTTATGGGGCTTGGGGGCCTTACGGCGAAGGAGGTTTCCGGCTATCGCTCTATGTGTTACCAAACGTTATTTCCTTCCACCAAACCCTATTGTCATTGCTATGCCGTCATTTTCTCTTAAGCATTTTGCCTTTATTTAGGATATTGCCTTCAGCGGTAGTCAGGCGATAAATATACAGTCCGTTTGGTAAATCTGAAATGCTTATAATTTTTGTTTTTTCTGTAACAAGAATAGTTTTGATTTTACTGCCGGTCAGGTCATAAAATTCAAGGGTCATGGTGCCTTGGATGTCTTTTTCAATAGTAATAAATTTTTCTGCCGGGTTCGGATAAAGGGTACTATGTTCAGTGGGATCTGTTTGTTCAGGAACACCGGTTGACACATTTTCAAGTTTGGCAATAAAACCATTATTGAAGTTCAGATAAGGACTGTTGCACGTGAGATCATACCCGCCAAATGTTGCTGTCTGACCGGATCCGCATTCAAAATAATTTCCCAGATAGCAATTTCCTGAATTATCAACATCCATCATATCCGTCAGTTCGGAAGCAACCGTTGCAACATACGATCCGCCTTGAGTCACCCACTGCCAGGCCCCGGAGGAATTTGTCTTTGCAACATAGTAGGTATAAATTCCGGGCGATGAAATCGTATCTCCCCCGATTATTGCTATCTGGCAACATCCTGAAATGTAGCAGTTATCAGCCGTATCTGCAATAACAGAACTGGGGCTCCCTTGTGAAGTGCAGAATGTTTGATGCCATAAACGATTGCCTTGTGCATCCAGCTTTGCAATAAATTGTGCATTGGAACTGCCTGCAATATAAGTTGTGTCGAAAAAAATGACAGCTCCGCTTCCGCAGGCGCCACCAATGAAAACAGTGCCATTAGCATTTACATCAACTGCCTGAATCACTTGAGATCCGCTTCCCTGTATGCATTTTATCCATTTGTTGATGCCGCTTGAATCATACTTTGCCACAAAGGCATCGTAATCTCCGGGATTTCCGAGGTTATTGACCGTGCTGATACCATTGGTTAAATACAGTGCAGTACCCGACCAGATACCGGTAATATAACAATTGTCATTGCGATCAATCGCCACCTGATACGAGTAATCGTAGTAATCACTGTGTGCAACGCCGGCCCACCGGAAAGTACCATCAGCATTGAAACATGCATAATAAATATCCGGTTGTCCCAGGTTTGGATATTCGGTGCCTCCGATTTTAATGGTATTTTTATATTGCCCCGATATAATAATAGTGCCTTTGTTGTTTACATCAATTTTTGAAACAGTACCGTGTGATGTGTCTTCCATGACTTTCAATGCCCATTTAACGGTTCCTGTTGAATCGTATTTTGCTATAAATGCTTTGCTGCCGCCATCACTGTTGGTAAGTGTATCGGTTCCAAAAATACCTGCATTACTGTTAAAATAGCCGGCAACATAAATGTTTCCAAAAGAATCTGTTGCTACGGACTGAGGGATTTCATGGTGTGATCCTGTAATTGTCCGTGCCCAGATGAAATTTCCATCAGTGTTGTATCGGGCAACAAAACCATCGTATGAAATTGCTACCAGACTGTCTGTTGGCGTAAAAAATACCGTACTCGAAAAATTTCCTGTAATATATACCGATCCGGCATTGTCCACCGCAACTCCGTTTACTTCATCATTGCCGATTCCCCCGATATTGTCAGCCCATTGCCACGCAGGGGCTTGCGCAAACAGTGTTGTTTTAAACAATACCAATAACCCGAACAGGAGGAAACTTAATAAGGTTGTTTTCATAATTGAGCTGCTTAGTTTATCGAAGCATTCTGTGAGAGGTTTGGGGGTGAGATTCCCCCTAACCTACTCGCTTTTCTATTAAAATTATCATTACCAAGGTATTCTTGTGCCTTTGTGCACTAATTGACCGTGAGGAAATTGTTCTCTTGCAATTGTCACAAGACTAACTACTGTACTTGCTCCTTCTTCAACTTCCATAGGGGCAGCATCTGAGCCTAAGTCAGTCTTTACCCAACCGGGATGCGCTGCTGCAACTGCAATTCCCTTAGCTTCTAATGTTTTTGATTGAATTTGTGTAAGCATATTAAGACCTGCCTTAGATGTTGCATATCCTACGGTCATGAATCCCGAAATATACTGCCACATGTTTTCTGCTGCATCAATAGAACCCAATTGCGACGAATGGTTAATAACCCTTGCATCTTTGCTCAATGAAAGCAGAGGCACTAATGCTTCTGTGATTGCATAAGGGGCGATAAGATTGGTTTCCAGTGTACGACGAACTTTTTCCGAATTTGTTGGTTGTCCGTCCCATTCAATAGCGATTCCAGCGTTATTCACTAAAATGTCCAGTTTCCCGAATTTTTTTTCAAGATATATCGCAAGATTGGCAATATCGGAAGCACTGGTAACTTCAAGTGCCACAGTATGAGCATCGCAACCTGCTGCAACAAGTTCTCCAACCGCTTTTGCGCCTGCATTTTGGTCACGAGCTGTGAGTACAACTGTATATCCGAGTAGACCTAATTGACGTGCTATTTCTTTGCCAATTCCTTTGTTTGCCCCTGTAATCAGGGCTACTTTCCCATTTTTATTTTCCATAAGATTACTACATTAATTTATTAATATTTATCAATATTTTTGTTTAAGACTATGTTGCAGCTAAGGTTTGGCGGTATGTTTTTGTCGCCGTTTGCCGCGGCGGAGGAGCTTTTCGGCTATCGCGCTATGTGTTATGGGCTGGTGTTCGGTCTTCAAGTCCTGTAAACCCTTGTCAATATTCAGTTTCCGTGTCATTGTTATTTTTTTGTTTCTTAGTTGTACTCGTTGTTTACAGTTAAGAATGTCAAGGTGTTGTATAAAAAAGTCTTACAAATGATAATTTATTTTCAATTTTTCTTTAACCCCATTTTGAAAAACAAATGATAAAATACTTCTTTCAAAAACAGGATTTGTTTTGTGAATTAATCGATGAAAATTTGGACTCAAAATAATAATATTATCAGAATCATTGTTCATAGATTTTGTAAAATAATCTATATGATGAGCTTCGGAAACTTCACTATTATATTTATCTCCAAACTTTTCTCCGGTAACTTGACAACGATAATCATATAGGGATTTCAAATTATTACATATTGACCTGTCTAATTTTCTGATTTTAACCAATTGATTTTTCAAAGTAATGTCTGCAGTATTATCTTCCTTTTTATAATTTGTTGAGTACTCAAATTCTTCTTCTGTTATTGTTAAAATGTTTTGTTTATCTTGATTTTTCTCGACTGTTGTAATACAATCTAATGCAAAGACGTCTTCAAAATCAGTCGTATAAATTGCTAAATATTCTTTTCTGTTCTCCGGGATTTTTATCTGTTTCTTTTTATTTTCCAATTTTTCCCTCATATCTTTAAGAAAATTAAAACTTTCAAAAAATATTGCGCGCATTTTGATTGCTGTTGCACTGTTGGGAGCATATCGTATTTGTAAAAGCTCCTTATGCCCCGGATATTTTCTCACATCAAATAAAATATTTGTCATTTTTGCAGGATACTCAACACCTTCAATCAGCAATTTAATATCTTTTGTATCACCTTTTTTCATAAAAGACTGCATTGATTTATAAAAAACCACCTGCAATGAAATTGGGATATTCACACCGTAATGAAGTGCAGACCAATCAACTTCTTTTTTAAATAAATAACAATCGTTTTGCAACATTCTGTAATTAAAGTTTACTATTTAGAAAGTTTATATAAATTACATTCCTGCTTGATAAAAAATCTTTAATTCTGCATAGTCAAAATTGGTAGTCAGTTCTTGATTTGAAATTTCCAGTCGGAAAATAAACACGGTAATTTGATAAAGAAATGAACGGAGAATTGTCTTGTATAATATCAATAATACCGCGCAAGAGTGCAAATTTGTATGTTGTGGACTTACTATCCCTCTCAATGATTTTACTGATATTTTGAAATACAACATTATCCATTCAACGGTTTTGTCGGTTTGTGGTTAAGCCGCATTTTTGTTTTATCTTGTTAAAATATTCCCTCAAAAATAAAAAATATTTATATTACAATAAACATTATTATCATTTCTTTTTTGAAGCATTATGTAATCAAGCATTTTGCTATATTTGTAGTTCACACAAAATTTAGTTTTTATGAGATATAAAATAGTTTTTACCCTGCTCCTGTCCTTTTGTATGGCCGCAAGCACCTTTGCCCAGAACGAGATGAGGCTGCTGCGCTTTCCGACCATTCACGGAAATAAAATTGTGTTTTCTTATGCCGGCGACCTCTATATCGTGGATAAAAACGGCGGCATCGCCCGCAAACTCACCAACGACATAGGTTATGAGATGTTTGCAAAATTTTCGCCCGACGGAAAAAACATAGGTTTTACCGCCCAATACGATGGCAACACCGAAATCTATGTGATGCCGGCAGAAGGCGGCGTCCCCAGGCGCCTGACATACACCGCCACGCTCGGCCGCGATGACCTCAGCGACCGCATGGGTCCCAACAACATCCTGATGGTCTGGAAAGATGATCAGACACTGGTGTTCCGCTCACGCATGAAATCCTTTAATGATTTCAAGGGACAGTTGTACCAGGTGGATGCCGGCGGCGGCATGTGCGAAGAGCTGCCCCTGCCCTGCGGCGGATTCTGCAGCTACTCGCCGGACAAAACCAAACTGGCCTACAACAGGGTGTTCCGCGAATTCCGCACCTGGAAATACTACAAAGGAGGTATGGCCGACGACATCTGGATCTATGATTTCAATGAAAAAACCACCATCAACATCACCGGTAATATAGCCCAGGATGTTTACCCGATGTGGGTTGGCGATCGCATCTATTTTCTTTCCGACAGGGACCGCACCATGAACCTCTTCAGCTATGACCTGAACAACAAAGAGACAAAAAAGCTCACCGACTTCACCGAATTCGACATCAAGTTCCCTTCGCTCGGCGACAGCGCCATCGTCTTTGAAAACGGCGGGTACATCTACACTTTTGACCTGAAGACTCAAAAATCCGTAAAAGTAACCATCCAGATCGCCGACGACCTGAACACCGGCCGTAACGAGATGAAAGACGCTTCAAAAAATATTTCTTCATACGATATCGCCCCCGATGGCAAAAGACTTGTCTTCAGCGGCAGAGGCGACGTATACACCGTCCCTGCCAAAAGCGGCATCACGCGCAACCTCACACAGTCCTCCGGCGTTCACGACCGCAACGCTACCTGGTCGCCCGACGGAAAATATATTGCTTACATCTCGGATGCCAGCGGGGAAGACGAGCTATACATCATCGCCCAGGACGGCTCGTCGGCTCCGGTAAAAATTACGGACAAATCAGATACCTATAAATATCAGCCGGTATGGTCGCCCGACAGTAAAAAACTGCTGTGGGCCGATAAAATGCTAAGGCTCCGCTATGTGGATACCGACAGCAAAAAGATCACCGAGGTGGACAAATCTGTTGACGGGGAATTTACAGAATTTGGCTGGGCGCCCGACAGCAAATGGCTGGCCTACGCGAAACCCGATAAATCCGCCGAAACAAAAATTTACCTTTACGACCTCAGCGCTTCTAAGTCTTACCCGGTAACCGATGGCTGGTACGACTGCGGAGAGCCGACCTTCAGCACAGACGGAAAATACCTTTTCTTCACCTCGAGCCGTGACTATAACCCTACCTATAGCTGGACGGAATGGAACCATGCGTACACCAACATGACCAAGGTTTACATGCTGACACTCGCCAAAGCAACACAGTCGCCTTTCAAGCCGGTAGACGACGAAGTGAATGCTCCGGCAGAAACAAAAGAGGCCGAAACCAAAACGGTGGAAGTCAGCGTCGATCTTGACGGCATCGTTGACCGCATCATTGCGCTGCCTGTAGGCGCCGGCCGCTACTGGAACATCAACAGCGCCGGCAATGCTGTATATTATTGCCGCACCACAGCTTCCGAGCCCAAGGCCTCGCTGATGGTTTATGATTTGAAAGAAAAGAAAGAGACCTATCTCGGCGCTTATGGCAGCTACATCATCTCGTCCGACAAAAAGAAAATGGTGATCAGCGACGGGGGCAAGTATGCCGTGACGGACCTGCCCAAAGCCAAAATAGAATTAAAAGATTATACCGACCTTTCAAACATGAATGTTTGGGTGAACCTGAAAGAAGAATGGAAACAGATCTTTACCGAATCGTGGCGTCAGATGCGCGATTTCTTTTACGATCCCGGCATGCACGGTGTCAACTGGAAGGCGATCTATAAAAAATATGAGCCCCTCACCGCTTATGTAAACCACCGTGCCGACCTGACCTATATCATCGGCGAGATGATCGGTGAATTAAGCGTGGGCCACGCATACACCGGCGGCGGCGACAAACCGGAAGCAGCAAAAATTAAGATGGGACTGCTGGGCGCAACGATCACCAGAGACAAATCAGGTTATTATAAAATTGAAAAAATCCTCCGCGGCGAAAACTGGACCAACAACACCCGCTCACCGCTCACCGAGGTCGGCGTGGATGTAAAGGAAGGCGATTATATCATCGCGGTAAACGGGAAGCCGGTTGTTAACACAAAAAATATTTATGAATTGCTTGTCAATACGGCCGGCGAGCAGGTTGAACTTACGGTCAGCAGTACGGCTACCGACCAGGGAGCACATAAGGTCATAGTCATTCCCGCTGAGGATGAATCGGGATTGTATTATTATAACTGGGTGCAGAACAACATCAAAAAGGTGAACGAGGCCACCAACGGTAAGGTGGGCTATATTCACATCCCCGATATGGGCGTTGGCGGGTTGAACGAGTTTGTAAAACATTTTTATCCGCAGCTCAGCAAAAGCGCACTGATCATCGACGACCGCGGCAACGGCGGCGGCAACGTCTCTCCTATGATCATCGAACGGCTGAACCGTGAGCTGGTTTACATGAAAATGGCCCGCAATACCAGCCAGGCCACGGCAGGCATCGGGCAACAATACGGCCCTAAAATCTGCCTGATCGACCAATATTCAGCTTCGGACGGCGACCTGTTCCCCTATCAGTTCAAGGAATTAAAAATCGGAAAACTTGTGGGACAGCGCACCTGGGGAGGCGTGGTCGGCATCAGGGGCTCACTCCCACTGATCGACGGTGGCTTTCTGAACAAACCTGAATTTGCACATTACGACGCCGAAGGGAAAAAATGGATCATCGAAGGCCACGGCGTAGATCCGGATGTGGTTATCATCAATGATCCGGCTAAGGAATATGCCGGTGAAGACGAGCAACTGAACAAAGCCATAGAGCTGATACTGGAAGAACTGAAAAAAGTGGACACTAAACTGCCGCCTATACCGGATTTCCCGGATAAGACGAAATAAAAAATTGTTATCTGGAAAATATTACGTTTCAAAAGAACTTAAGAACCTTTGTATCACTATTTGCTTGCTAGTATTCAATCCCAAAGAGATTGCCCCGTCAGGGGCATAAAAACAATTTCTTATAGAAAAAACGCTGGAAGTAAATTTATAGACCTATTTCAATTAATTCCTTCTGATTTTATATATCTCCCAACAATTCAGAGACAAAACACAAGAGCGTTTATCTGACAACTTATGTCAGCAATTTTGTAATTTATTGTCATCTTTAGTTAACGTTTTTTTCATATTTTGTTATCTATAGTTAACGTTTTTAATAAACAAAACCAAACAGCCAGAGCGGTATTTTAAAACCAATCCCGCACTCAATATCATCTGAAGCGATAAATGAATTCTTTATTTTTTTTCATACTGATCGGCAAAAATACTTTTCAAATGTGTATGCTTTGCTATATCATGAGGCTGTCTCAAAAGCCTATTTTCATTGATATTTTTCTCTGTGGTTCTCTGTGTTATCTCTATGTCCGCCTTGGCGGACTCTGTGTAACAGTGAAATAAAAAAAGGCTGTAACAAATACAGCCTTTGGGGGAGGGAAAAAGTAGCTATGGAAATCATTAAAAAGTGGTTTTCGGGCATCCTCCTTTTTCGTTTTTTTTTCCCGGTTAAATCGAAATATAAAATGAGACTGTCTCAAAAGTCAAAATTTAGGAGTATTTAACCTTTGTATCCGCCGCGGCGGACTTCGTGGTTAAGTTTTTTTTACCACAAAGGCGCGCAAAGGTCAATACAAAGGCGCACAAAGGACTTTTGAGACAGCATCATTTTTCATCACAATCACAATGCGCCTTCATCGTAGGCATGCTCTCCATGAAGAGAAACATCCAGGCCCTGCTTCTCAGCCGTTTCAGAAACTCTTACCGGAGTTACCAGATTAATTAATATTAACATGATATAGGTAAAAATAAATGCATAAGCAGAGGCAATCACTACTGCGAGGATTTCTTTACCGAAAAAAGCAGCATTACCGAAAAATAATCCATCGGCGCCCGCGCCGTTTACCGCTTTAGAAGCAAAAACTGCCAGCAACACGCATCCTAAAAAACCGCCGACACCATGCACGCCCCATACGTCAAGCGCATCATCCCATTTTCTTTTATTTTTAAACTGAACAGCAAGATAGCAAACCCCGCCGGCAACAATTCCGATAATCGGAGAAGCCCATAAAGGAACAAATCCGGCACAGGGAGTAATGGTTGCCAGGCCCGCGATAGAACCCGTTAACATACCAATGAATTTGGGCTTTTTCATTTGTATCCACTCAATGATCACCCAAGTGACTGTCGCAAACGATGCCGCAATATCAGTATTTAAAAACGCCAATGAAGTAATAAAATCAACAGCCACCTCACTGCCGGCGTTGAATCCATACCATCCAAACCACAACAGGCCACTTCCGATAGCAACTAAAGGAATACTGTTGGGAGTATTGTTTTTTTCGACACGCGCCCCGACATAAAAAACAGAAGCAAGCGCTGCAAAACCAGCAGTTGCATGCACTACAATACCGCCTGCAAAGTCAATTACGCCCCATTCTGCCAGCAAACCGCCGCCCCATACCATGTGAACAAACGGATAGTAAACCAGAATTTGCCAGAACGTGAGGAAGATCATGTAGGCTTTAAAATTTACCCGGTTGGCAAAAGCGCCTGTTATAAGTGCAGGGGTGATAATAGCGAACATCATCTGGTAGGCAATAAATACAAACTCAGGAATTTTTCCATTAGAAAACATTGAATCCATGCCAACACCATGCAGAAACGCTTTATCAAAGTTGCCAATAATACCTCCGGCGCCCCCGCTAAAGCATAATGAATACCCGAATGCAACCCACAAAACTGTTGTCCATCCAAGCGAAGCGAAACTTTGAATCATAATACCAAGAATATTTCTCTTGGTTGCCAGACCGCCATAAAAAAATGCCAGTCCCGGCGTCATTAACATGACAAGGCTACATGCAAGTAGCATAAAACCTGTTGAACCTGTATCCATAATCAATTTCCTATTTTTAAGTAAATAAATATGTGAATTATAACGTTATTCCAAAGACAAAATGGAAGCCGCTGGTCTGCGGATTGAAAATTGCCGATGCTTTTACCGGCAAACTAAAGTTCTCTGTAATTTTTATCGCCCTGTAGGCTGTAATACCGGTATTGACCACGGCAAAACCACCCTCGTAAGCCGGGGTGCTGTAAACACCCGAAAACGGTGTGGCTCCGACAAAAACATCAAAATTAAAACTCTTAACGGCAAAAGCGTAGCCCAGTTCGATGTAAGTCGAGTATCTATTTTTGAACCGGACACTTTGTACCAGGCCCGACGATGTAAAAACAGTATCCTGGGGGCTTTTATCATTACCATAGATGAAAGTTCCGACCAATATGCTGAAAGGGAATTTTTCAGGCCCTTTGTATTGCAGTGTCGCCTCCACCGAATGGCAGGTATAGCGGTCAAGATTTTCGGCAGTCGCCGTATCAAAATTTATTGTATTCGGATTTTTGCAGTAAGAATATCTCGTATCATTGAAACCAGAAGCCATAGCAGGAATATAATAATCCGTCAGCATCACTGAAAATCCCCTGATCGAATATTTTGCATACAGATCTGCTTCAAAATAATTGTTGGTCAAGGCCATTGCCCCCCAATAGCCTATTTCAAAATCTCCTATCCCAAACGAAAGCGTCGGCTGAATACTTGGAGAACCGCCGTAATCAAGGCCACGCCACACATAGCGGCTCATCAGGTCGGCACCCACATTCAGTTTAAAAACCTAACTTTTCCGCAGATTTTATACACTACACTCGATAAGCCGCAGTATCCTATCCTGCTCTCGCTTTAGCGTTACTGTTTTGCTCCATTTGAGGTTTTCCTG
>Ga0209099_1002201_pt1 | contig 17729 bp, 8 predicted proteins | sample AD_JPNHW2_MetaG_FD_184430 | JGI IMG/M metagenome (GOLD analysis project Ga0209099, IMG submission 184430) | Active sludge microbial communities of municipal wastewater-treating anaerobic digesters from Japan - AD_JPNHW2_MetaG (SPAdes) (version 2) | ecosystem: Engineered > Bioreactor > Anaerobic >... | reverse complement strand
AGCCATTGGTAAACCTCCCTTGTTGAGGAAAGATACAATTTCTTCGTTTACATTCGCTAATAAAGTGTCAAAAAGATTGAAAGATTCCAATTTGTAAATCAATAATGGATCTTTTTGCTCATAAGATGCATTTTGAACACTTTGTTTCAAGTCATCCATCTCTCTCAAATGCTCTTTCCACATATTATCGATAACTGCTAGTGTGATGCTCTTTTCAAATGAAAGCCCGATTTCACGACCTTTAGTTTCGTAACATTTCTTAAGAGGTGCAACTACATTCAACGTTTTTACTCCGTCTGTAATTGGTATTGCAATATTGAGGAAACGATCACCACTCTCTAAGTACACTCTTTCCAAAACAGGATAAGCTTGTTGAGATAAGTGTTGAACTTTTAATTTATAGTTATCAAATGCAATATCATACAATTTGTCAATCAATATTGAAGTTTTCTCTTGGAAAAACTCATTTGCATCAAAAGGTACATCGCAACCGAAGATGGTAATCACTTGTTTAGCAAAGTTTTCGTAGTCTTTAGCATTGTAGTTATCTTCCACAACTTTGATACAAACATCGTAAAACATATCGGAAATATCGATAGCCAAACGGTCTCCAAACAAAGCATTTCTTCTCTTTCTGTAGATTGTTTCTCTTTGTTTGTTCATTACGTCGTCGTATTCCAATAATCTCTTACGTACTCCAAAGTTATTCTCTTCCACTTTTTTCTGAGCTCTCTCGATAGATTTAGTGATCATTCCATGTTGAATCATCTCACCATCCTTCAAACCGATTCTGTCCATAACCTTAGAGATACGGTCAGATCCGAATAATCGCATCAAGTCATCTTCCAATGAAACAAAGAATTGGGAACTACCGGGGTCACCCTGACGACCGGCACGTCCTCTTAACTGTCTGTCCACACGTCTGGAATCGTGACGTTCAGTACCAATAATGGCTAAACCACCTTTCTCTTTCACGCCGGGTCCTAATTTGATGTCGGTACCACGACCAGCCATGTTGGTAGAGATTGTTACGGTTCCGGCGCGACCGGCTTCAGCTACGATATCAGCTTCTCTTTGATGCAATTTAGCATTTAAGACGTTATGTTTAATTTTTCGGGCAGTCAAGATTTTGGAAAGCAACTCTGAAATCTCAACAGAAGTAGTCCCCACTAAAACGGGTCTGCCTTCTTCGTATAACCTAACGATTTCATCTACAACCGCAGCATATTTTTCTCTTTTAGTTTTGTAAACCAAGTCTTCTGCGTCAATTCTTGCGATAGGGCGATTTGTTGGAATTACAACAACATCTAATTTATAAATATTCCATAACTCACCGGCTTCAGTTTCAGCAGTACCGGTCATACCGGCCAATTTTTTGTACATCCTGAAGTAGTTTTGAAGAGTGATGGTAGCGTAAGTTTGGGTTGCTGCTTCCACTTTAACACTCTCTTTTGCTTCGATTGCCTGGTGAAGACCGTCAGAATAACGTCTTCCTTCCATGATACGACCGGTTTGCTCATCAACGATTTTTACTTTGTTGTCAATGATAACATATTCCACATCTTTTTCAAACATAGTGTATGCTTTCAACAATTGATGAACTGTGTGAATTCTTTCAGAAGCGATGGAGAAATTTCTATAAATTTCGTTTTTGCGATTGACTTTTTCCTCAACAGGAAGGTTAAGTTTCTCTAATTCTGCGATTTCAGCACCCACATCAGGAATTAAAAACAACTTAGTTTCTTCGGCATTTTTTGAAACGAGTTCGATCCCTTTCTCAGTGATATCAACGGTATTTAGTTTCTCTTCGATTACGAAATACAACTCTTGATCGATCACCGGCATATTTCTGTTTTGTTGTTGCATATAGAACCCTTCAGTTCTCAACAACACTTGTTTCATTCCTTGTTCACTTAAGAATTTGATCAATGCTTTACTCTTAGGTAATCCACGATAAGCACGAAGTAAAAGCTGAGCTGCTTCATCTTCCGGTTTAGGATCCGGATTTTCAGCCAGCATCGTTTTCGCTTTAGCAAGCATCTCATTTACAAGCACTTTCTGAGCATTATACAAACGCTCGATCATTGGTTTATAGATGTGAAACTCTTGTTCTTCCCCTCTAGGAGTAGGTCCTGAAATGATCAATGGTGTACGGGCATCATCAATCAAAACGGAGTCAACTTCATCCACAATAGCGTAGTTGTGAGGACGTTGTACTAATTCACCCACATTTCTAGCCATGTTATCTCTTAAATAGTCAAAGCCAAACTCATTATTAGTTCCATAAGTGATATCTGCTAAATAAGCATCTCTACGTTCATCAGAGTTTGGTTGATGTTTATCGATACAATCAACAGATAATCCATGAAATTCGAAAATCAGCCCCATCCATTCAGAGTCACGTTTAGCCAAGTAATCATTGACAGTAACCACGTGAACACCTTTTCCTGGAAGAGCATTCAAATAAACGGGTAGGGTAGCCACCAAAGTTTTACCTTCCCCGGTTCCCATTTCAGCAATTTTACCTTGATGAAGAACGGTACCTCCGATGATTTGAACATCGTAGTGACACATATCCCATTTGATCACGTTTCCGCCTGCAGACCAGGAAGAATTGTAATACGCTTTATTATCTTTAATCTCAATACAGTCGCGGTAAGCAGCAATATTGCGATCCATTTCAGTTGCAGTAACTTCTACAATATCATTTTCTTTAAATCTTTTGGCTGTTTCTTTAATGACAGAATAGGCTTCGGGTAGAATTTCATCCAAAACATCCTGAGTTATTTGATACGCTTTTTTCTCTAAAGATTCCACCTCTTTATAAAGATTTTCCTTTTCATCAATGTCAATATCGTAGTGAGTATCAAGATATTCTTTAATTTCAGCAATTCTAGATTCTTCATTAGCAATAGAAGCATTAATTTTTGATTTGAATTCAATTGTTTTTGATCTTAATTCATCGTTAGTCAAATTTTTAATAGTTTCATAAACTACTAATGTTTTTTCAAGAAAAGGTTTTAACTCTTTATTATCTCTATCTGCTTTAGAACCAAATAGTTTTGTAAGAAAATTCGCCATTGTATGTTTTTTTTAATTGTTTGCAAATATAGTAAAAATTGTTCGATTTTTTACAAATTTTAAGTATACAATAATTGTGCCATTCTAGGGATTAGATAAAAAAACAACAGCGACATTGCTGTCGCTGTTATCCAAACCATTAACTTTTTTGTACGTGAATGTTAAATCACATTGTTGTTCGAGATACCATTACGGTTTCTTTTACAAAATGTTACAAAATTTCTGAAAAAAAAGTTATTTTACCGGAATCATCGCTTCTGCGATCAATTTTGCGAACTCAGTATTTGCAAAATGGCCCGGTTTTTTGGCTATAATATCTCCTTTGATTGGTTTACCCAAGAGGTAAAGATCTCCGATCAAATCTAATAATTTATGTCTGGCAGGCTCATTCAGATGTCTCAATTCCACATTATCCAAAATTCCGTTTTCAGTAACCTGAACACCGGTTTTTCCGAAAAATTGAGCCAGATGATTTAATTCTTCCTGTTTTGGTTTTTTGTCTACAAAAACAATTGCATTATCCACATCTCCACCCTTAACGAGATTATTGGAGATCAACAACTGTAATTCGTGTAGAAAAACAAAAGTACGACAATTATATATTTCTGGAACATATTGGTCCAAATGTTTTAAAGTAGCGCATTGACTAGCTAAAACATGAGTTCCATAATCAACCATCACTGTATATTTTTCATGTTTGGATGGAACGATAATTAACTCGATCCCTTTATCAGGTTTTTCAAATTTCACCACTTCATTGACGCTAAAATACTCTCTTTCAGCATCTTGTTCAACAATACCTACTTTGAGAATATTCTCTACATATTCAGTAGCACTTCCATCCAAAATGGGAATTTCCTCATTGTCAATTTCGATGAGTAGATTGTCAATAGATAATCCGGCTAAGGCAGAAAGCAAATGTTCAACAGTTTTTACGTCAGCATTATTTTCTCTCAAATTAGTGCTTCTGGAAGTGTCAAATACATTGGAAATAAGTGCTTTAACGAAAGGTTTTTCAGGTAGATCGACTCTTTGAAATACAATTCCGAAATTGTCAGGGGCAGGTTTTAAAACTAATGTTGCATCTTTGCCGGTGTGCAACCCTTTTCCGGAAACAGTGAACGGAGTCGCAATAGTTTTTTGCTTTTTTGTCATAAATAAAAATTAATTCTAATTAATGGAGCTTAATCATGCTCTTTGAGTTGTTTTTCCAAATCTCTAACTTGTTTGAATAATTCGGGTAATTTTTTTCTATAGATAATTAATTTTTTTTCTTCTAATACAGGAACAGCAGGCGATCCCAAAACAATTTGCGGACCAGTAATATTGCTCATCACTCCGGATTGAGCTCCAACGATCACGCGATCTCCAATCTCAAGATGACCGGCAATACCTACTTGACCGGCAAAAATACAATGTTTGCCAACTTTAGTAGAGCCTGAGAAACCAACTTGAGCTGCTGCTGCAGTTCCTTCACCTAATTCAACATTATGAGCTACTTGAATTAGATTGTCTAATTTTACATTTTTACGGATAAATGTAGAACCCATGGTAGCACGATCAATACAGGTATTGGCACCAATTTCCACATTGTCTTCAATAACAACATTTCCAATTTGTGGTACTTTAACATACTCCCCATCTTGTTGTGCAAAACCAAAACCATCAGCACCTATTACAGTACCGGCATGGATAATACAATCGTTACCAACAACGCATTCAGCATACAGTTTCACACCTGAATGCATAGTAGTATTATTACCCACTTTTCCTTGATCCCCAACATAAACGTGAGGATATAATTTGGTGTTATTTCCAATTACTGCATAATCACCAACACTAACAAATTCAGCAATATAAACATTTTCCCCAATTTTAGCGGTAGGGGCTATATAAGCACGATCAGAAATGCCCACTTTAGATGGTTTCATCTGATTGTAAATGTCTAGTAATTTAGCTAAAGCGAGATACGAGTTCTCTGTTTTAATAAGCGTTGTATGTAATTCATTTTCAGGAACAAAATCTTTGTTGACGATGACAGCAGTCGCTTTTGTTTCGTAAATGTAGTGGGTATATTTTGGGTTTGCTAAGAACGTGAGACCATTTTCGATCCCTTCTTCGATTTTGCAGACGGTGCGGATGATAGCCTCAGGGTTTCCAACGACCTCGGCATCTAAAAGTTGTGCAATTTGAGCTACTGTAAATTCCATTTCTGAAAATTTTTGGCAAAGATACAAGAAAATCTCATAGGTTTAAGAAAAATCAAAAACAAAAATTCTTAAAAAAACAAAATCGTTCGATTGCTCATGTGCTCGTATTGCTCATGTGCTCTTGTGCTCGATTGCTCTATGTTCAATTATTCATTATTCATTATTCATTATTCATTATTCATTATTCATTATTCATTATTCATTATTAATTATCACATATCCAGGAAAATGAAAAAAATATTATCCGCACTTTCTTGAAACACAATTTTTTTTTCTTTGAAAGAGCATGCGAATTGATATTTTTTGTATTTTTGCACCCTTAATTCAGCAAATGACCCGGAGAGATGGGTGAGCGGCTGAAACCAACAGTTTGCTAAACTGTCGAAGGGGTAACCCTTCCGCGAGTTCGAATCTCGCTCTCTCCGCAAAACAAAAAAAGCTCGTGATGAAACATTACGAGCTTTTTGTTTTTATTAATCTTATTCTTTAATGGAATCCTTTATATTTTATTAAAAATGAATCATTTAAACATTGTTACAAGATCTAAAGTGCCTTTATATTTGATTTCAAAAGGATTATCTTCTTGATCAAATCCTTTGTATAATATGTTATATATATTTCCAGTTTTACTAACACGAATAGTGTCATTTTTTAAGTCAATATAAGGCATATAATTAGAAGATGTAAAACTAAAATTGGTGTCAAATCTTATATAAGAATACTCGTTTTCTTCAATTATTTCTCCTGAAGTCGGGAAGTTAAATGCAGGTAAAGAGATTGAATTTTCAGATAAAGTTAGACTAATATGTACTCCCTGATCAACACCCATTAGTTCTTCCATCCATGAGTTATAACTTACATTTGGTCCGGTTAATTCTACATCATAAGAGTTAAAATAGCTATCTGAATTATAAAAAAAACCTTTAGTTAATTCAAAATACTTTCCATCATATTTCAAATAACTGGTTGGAACGGTTGGTGTATTGTTTATGTCATCAGGATCATCAGTACAAGCAACTGTAAAACAGCTTAAAGCCAAAAGAAGAAATGCTTTTAAATAATTTTTTTTCATTGTGTTAAGGGATTAAATTTATATTATTTATCTGCGACAAAAATAATAAATTATTTTATTTATTTATTCAAAAAAAAAATTATTTTTGTAGTTGATTAGTAACAGAGATATTTTTTAATTTTTATATTCCTTAATATCTCATTAAAGAGTTCAATTTATGAAAAATAAAACGATAACTTTTCGTTGTACATTCCAAATAATTTGTACGTTTATTTTAATACAAATGTTTGATATTGTTACATTTGCACAAAATGATACTTTGTTTATTCATATTTCAGAAACGGTAGATTTCTATCCTTTAAATGACATAGATAGTTTGACATTTCATCAGGGTTCTCAAACTACCGAAGATTCAATTTTTCTCTGGTCTGGACCATTTGTTCTATCTAAATATCAAGTGACAGCAATTGATAGTTTAAGTTTTAATAATTTCGAGACCATTCATCAACCTTTGATCGCCTTTTGTTCAGGTATCCCATTTTTTACTGATTTAAGAGATCAGATGGTTTATAGAACTGTCAAAATTGGTAATCAATGTTGGTTAAGAGAGAATTTAAGATATTTACCGGCCATTTATCAACCCAATTCAACGTCAACTTCTGAACCTAGGTATTATGTATATGACTATTTAGGAAATAGTATTTTAGATGCTTATTTATCACTTAATTATCAACTTTATGGAGTATTGTATAATTGGAAGGCTGCTACACAAGTTTGTCCGAAAGGTTGGAGGCTACCAAATAATGATGATTGGGATTCACTCCAATTTTATCTCATAAGCAATCTGTATAATTATGATGAATCTACGAATGATAATAAAATAGCTAAGGCATTATCAGGTTCAATGCCACAACAACAAAACGGATTGTGGTCTAATAGTTTAATTCCAGGAACGCCCGGCGATTTTACTTTTGAATTAAAAAGAAATTTATCCGGTTTTTCCGGTATACCCGCTGGCTATTTAAATGCATCTCAATTTTCAAATGTGAATATGCAAACCTTTTTTTGGAGTAATTCAGATTCAAGTGAAAATCTAAGTGTTTCAAAATATATTAGTTATGATAATATTGCACTCAATAATATCTTAATGTTAAAAGATAATGGGCTTTCAGTCAGATGTATTAGCGAAAGATTACAAGTATATACTGATTCGGTAACTGGACTTTTGCATAATAAAGCTACTTTAAAAGGAAGATTAATTGTTGGACCTGTACCTATCATTCAAAAGGGTTTTTATTGGAAAAAAGTTATCGATTCTACATGGAATATTGAAATCATTCCAAATGAACAATTTTCCCGTGAGATATTAAATCTCGATTCTAATACAACTTACCATTTTTTTGCATTTGCGAAATCAATAAATGACACTTTATATGGTGATACAATAGCGTTTATGACAGAATATATACTTCCAGTACCAAAAATTCCGTATGTGTTTTTTGTAAATTATAATTCAGCAATAATTAAAACTTCGGTTACACCAGGTACAATTCCAAACTTTTATTATTGGTTTAGATATAAAGATGTTGATAGTTTAAATTGGAACTATTCTTATCATGTCGGTTACCAAAATATGGACTCACTTTATAATTTAGTTACTAATCATTCTTATATGTTACAATTAGTGTTAGTGTGTGGAAATGACACAATATATAGTCCAATTCAACATTTTGTAACAACAAAAACAACACCTTGTCCAGGTTTGCAAACATATACAGATCCCAGAGATGGAAATATCTACAATACCGTTTTCATTAATAACACTTGCTGGCTAAAAGAAAACCTGAGATATCTTCCATCTGTAGCTTCTTCTTCAACCATCTCAAATACAGTTCCATATTACTATGTTTATAATTATAATGATACCAATGTAACTAATGCTAAAAATACATTAGAGTACCAAACAACAGGTGTGCTTTATAATTGGCCTGCAACAATGAACGGTGAACAATCCTATAATCAGACACCAAGTATTGTACAAGGTGCTTGTCCTCCAGGATGGCAAGTTCCAAGTTTGTCGGAATGGTCTAAACTTCGAAATTTTCTAACTCAAGATACTTCATACTATATTTCAATTTGTGGTTCTGGTAGCGTAGCAAAAGCATTAAGTGGATCTGCTCCTGTTTCACAAGGTGGATTGTGGGGAGATGTTAATAGTAATTGTTCTGCAGGAGATACTACATATTACTATAAAAGAAATCTCACCGGAATGACCTTTTTACCGGGAGGATTTCTAAATTATCATACTTTTTCTTCATATAATTATGGAACCGTATTCTGGAGTTCTTCGAATGCCATTCAAACTTATGCCAATGGTTGTCAAATAAGTTATATAGACCCATCTTTTATTACATCTATGGTGACAATGGATTCAAAAACAGGGGCGTCTTTGCGTTGTGTTAAGCAAGCAAGTCCAATTATTAAAAACATAAATGTTTCCAATATCTTAATTGATCAAGTAACAATAAATGGACAAATAATTTCAGGAATTGATTCCATATTAACAAAAGGGATTAAAATTAAAGCATTGAATGAAACTATATGGAATACAATTTATCTTAGTAATGATTCTATAAGTGAAATAATCAATGGGTTAGATACAAGTATGACTTATGAATATTTCATATTTGCATTTACAAATAACGATTCCACTTATTCATCCATATTTCAATTTCAAACTTTAGGATTAAATCCTTGTCCTGAAGCACCATTTTTAATTGATTCAAGAGATAATACAATATATAGTACAGTGAAAATTGGAAACCAATGTTGGACTCGTGAAAATTTAAGATATTTACCAACAGTTTATCATCCGGATTCCATTTCAAATATGGATTTAAGATATTATGTTTATGGATTTAATCAAAATAATCTGGCTTTAGCTCAACAGGATTCCTCTTATATCAAATTTGGTGCTTTATATAATTATAAATCAATCAAAGATGCTTGTCCTGAAGGATGGCATATACCCAAAATTAATGAATGGGATTCATTAAAGGATCAGCTTGTTAAAAATGGATATAACTATAATCAACAATTTTTTGGGAATAAAATTGCAAAATCATTGTCTGGATCTAATGCAATTTCAAATGGTGGTATGTGGGCTAATTCTCAGAATATAGGTGCACCTGGTAATACAGATTTTCCAAATTTTAGGAATGTTTCATTTTTCAATTTTCTCCCTTCTGGTTACTATCAAAATAGTTGTTTTAAAGGCAAAGATTCAGTTTCTGGCTATTGGATTGCTAATATTCCAACAGATACAACGTATAAAGCAGTAAATTTATATTTTGAGTGTGATTCATTAAAGAAAATTACTACCAATCCTGAAAATGGATGGTATGCCAGATGTTTGAAAAATATTAATACAATTATTAATATAAATTTTGTAGAAATAACATATAATCAAATTGCTATTACAACCTCAATAATTCCAGGAAATGATTATTTGATAAATTATTGCATAAAAGTAAAACCTTTAAACAGTGATCAATGGCCAATAATTCAAACTTATGATCCAATTAGTCAATATATCTTTGTTACTTCATTACAACCGGATATTTCATACCAAATGATTGTTGAAATGAGAACAGATCGAGATACTTTAAATTCAGATACCATAACATTTTCAACACCACCTTTACCTCCTTCATTTTCGGACATTATTTTTTCAAATAAAGAGATTAATTCTATAAAAATAAATGCAGTCATTAATTCAGGAAGCTCAGCAGTAATTGAAAAAGGATTTCAATACAAACAAGTTGATAGTATAACTTGGAATACTATTTATATCAATTCCGATACTATTAGTATGGATTTAAATGGATTAGTGCAAAAACAAAAATACAATTTACGATTTTTTGTACATGATGTTGATTCCATTTCTTATTCTGCGGATACTGTTTTTTCAACATTATGGAATCCTCCTTGCCCTAATTTACCATCATTTTACGATTTAAGAGATAGTAATTCATATAGAACCATTCAAATTGGAAATCAATGTTGGATGAGAGAAAATCTTAGATATCTTCCTGAAGTATATTTTGGGAATATTAATAGCAGTGATTCTGCCCGATTTTATGTCACAGAATATGATGGGTCATCCGTAATTGATGCAAAAAATTCAATTAATTACAGTCTATATGGCGTTTTATATAATGGAATTGCTGCTAAAAATGGCTATATATCTGATACTTTTGTTCCTATTACAAATCAAGGAATTTGTCCAATTGGATGGCATTTACCTTCAAAAGCAGAATTTGATACGCTATTTAAATATCTAAAAATCAATGGGTATGCCTGCTCAGGATTGACAACGGATAACCAAATTGTAAAATCTTTAGTATCCTCTCAACCGCAATCCATTGGAGGTTTATGGCTAAATTCTAGTTCAATCATTGCACCAGGAAATGTAAAATACCAAGAAATACGAAACAATTCAGGCTTTAGTTTATTGCCTTGTGGAACTAAAAACGATTACGGATTTCTTAGTATTGGCTACCTTGGAAGCTTATGGACTGGTAGTATTCATGTGGTGGGAGGTAATTATGGCTATTACACCATAAATTCTAATTCAGCAACTCCAATATATAATTCTATGAATCCAAAAGGAACATGTAATGTTCGATGTGTAAAAAATTGATAAATCAATAAAACTTCACTCTTATCTCTCAAAGTATTTCATCACATCCTCCTTATACCTTAGCCCGATCGGAATACGCTTTTCGGGAATGACAACGAACTCACTTTCAATCGCTTCTATTAAATCGGTGGCGACAATATAGGACTTATGTACCCTCAAAAATTTGTCATTAGGTAATTCAACTTCAAGTTTTTTTAATGTATAATAGGCTGTGATATTTTTATCTTTAGTGTAAAATTTAACATATTCAGAATGCCCCTCTATGTAGTAAATATGGCTGTATTTGATCTTGTATATCTTGTAATCCGCCCTTATGGTTATATAGTCTTTAGTAGAAACATTCAATTCTAGTTTTTGAGCATTTTGACTTTTCAGTAGTTTAATATATTCTATTGCCTTAACGATGGCTTGCTCAAAACGAGCAAATGAGATCGGCTTTAGAAGATAATCAGTAATATTCAAATCAAAACCATCAATGGCATAATTGGAATAAGCAGTTGTAAAAATGATGGTATTGGGACGTTTACATTTTTTGACAAAATCGATACCTGACAGGGTTGGCATCTGAATATCTGTAAGTAAAATGTCAATCTGATGTTCTTCTAAAAATGTTAATGCATCAGCGCCACTCGAAAAAATACCCTGAATTTCTAATTCTGGAATTTGACTGATAAAGTCTTGAAGTAGTTTTCTGGCTAAATGTTCATCATCAACTATTATAATTGAGTACTTATTCATTTTAAATGTATTGTAAGATTTAATTTATAGATTGTTTCATGATCTTCAATGTTAAGAATATAATGAGATTCTCCATAATACAAATTTAATCTTTGCTCCACATTAGATAATCCAATCCCTGACACTTTCTTTTCCCTCGATTCCTTTTTCTCAGAAGTAGTATTTTCAGTATAGAGAGTCAATGTGTTATTTTCTAATTTTAACTCTATCTTAATATATCCATCCTTATTTGACTCTATATCGCTGTATATGAAACAGTTCTCAATAATTGGCTGAAGGATCATGGGTGGAATCTTTACTTCAGTATTGTCAATACTGTGATCAAAAGTTAAGTTAAGAGTATCTCCAATTCTTACTTTCCACAAATTGATGAAATTATCAATATATTTGAGTTCTTTGCTTAAAGGCACTTTCTCTGAATTGGCATCATCGATTACATACCTCAAAAGTTCAGATACATATAATACAGCATCTCCCGCTTTTTCATTTTTAGAATAAATAAGGGAATAAATGTTATTCAATGCATTAAAAAGAAAATGGGGGTTGATTTGTGCGCGTAAAAGTTTCAGTTCCATGTTTTGATTTTCAGCCAGTAACTTTTCTGCTTTCTTTTGTTGATTGTTGGTATAAACAATTAGAGATGTAATAAAAGTTGCAAAAACCAGGATCAAATTTTTAATCATCGGGAAAACCCAATAGATTTTTTGGGTTGGTACATATTTGAAAAAATGCTTATAAACATAAAGTTCAAATTTGGTATATACAAAAACTAAAGTAAAAATCAGAATGAAATACATGATAGGTTGTATAAAACTCATCCTTTGAGATAAAGTTCTCACTTTTAGCACTTCAGTAAAAACGGTATAGCAAAAAATCAACCACAATAAATTGAAGAACGAAATTACAAAAGAGTGTAAAGGATTATGCCTTATTCCACCTATAAACAGGAGTAAAAAAATAAAAAGTAAAACGATTACTCTTTGATGTTTCTGAAAAAATAGAAATATATGATTTTTTAAAGTATTCATTTTTAAAGTTATAATAAATCCTTTCCGTTAAAAATTTGTTTACCTTTTAAGTAATGTTGATAAACAATCGATTTTTTATAGGTTAATTGATACCCTAATTTTGTGTTTGAGCTTCTTTTTTTTCTCATTTTCCAATAACTTTTCATAAAATGGAAAATGGCTTTATATACTGCTTTAAAATTCTCTTTTTCCCCTTTTGATAAGAATACAAAAGCTGCTAATTGATCCATAAAAAACCGTAAGATGAAAGTGATCAATAGCCGATAATAGGGGAGGTTTTTTAACAGAAGAAAAAGATTATTTCTAAAATTTAAATATGTTTTAAATGAATTGTTTTTGGGTAATGTACCCCCTCCAACATGATAAACTTCAGATTTGGGTTGAATCATCACTTTAAAACCTGCATTGTTGATTCTCCAGCAAAAATCGATCTCTTCCATGTGAGCAAAAAAATCTTCATCCAAACCACCTAATTGGTGATAAACATTACTTCTTACAAACAAAGCTGCTCCTGTTGCCCAAAAAACCTGTATGGGCTCATCGTACTGTCCCTCATCTTTTTCTAAATGATCAAATACTCTACCTCTACAGAAAGGATATCCTAAAAAATCTAGAAAACCACCGGAAGCACCCGCATATTCAAACATTTCGGGTTCATGATATGAACGAATTTTTGGTTGAACAGCTGCAATGGTTGGATCTTTATCTAACATTTCTACGACAGGTTCAATCCAATTTTTAGTTACTTCAATATCTGAATTTAATAAACAGTAGTATTTCGCGTTGATTTGTTTTAAAGCATCGTTGTATCCCTTAGAGAATCCTCCATTTGAGCCGTTTTCAATAACTGTTAAAGTGGGAAAGTTCTCTTTAATATAGGAAACGGATCCATCAGTTGAATTATTGTCAGCAATGATTACTCTAGCATCTCTCGAACAGGTCATTAATAAGTTGGGTAAAAACTGTGACAAATACTTTTTGCCATTCCAGTTGAGGATCACTATAGCTAATTTAAGAGGCATTGAATTATTATTTATAATATTTGTATTCGTTTACAAAAATACAATTTTTTCTCGAAAAAGTATAGTTTGACTTTTTGTAAGTTTGCATCTTTTTCTCTCTCTATATATTAATGAAATAATTAAGTTATTTTGTTATATTGAATAGTTTTGTATATTTGCAATCAAAATCGGTTGTTATGAAACTTAAAAATGTAAAAATTGGCCACCAAATTTTAATTGGAATAATTATAATTATTGGATTATTTATTACGGTTGGTCTGGTTTCACAAAATCAAACCAAAAGAATTCATGAACAAACAAGATTATTATATGAACATCCTTTACAAGTAAGAAGAGCCGTTGGGATTTTAAACTCCAATATTCAAAAAATGAGAATTGCTACTCGGGATTTAATGCTGGCTGTTAATGATAAAGAAAGAGAAAAAGCAGTTTCAGATATGGAAATTGCAACTTTTGAAGCTGAAGAGATGTTTGAAAAAATTAAAATGAACTACTTAGGTCCAAAATCTGATGTTGATGATGCTTTTGCTGCCTATACGAAATGGAAAATTGAAAGAAATAAAAATACAAAATTAGCTTATCTTGGGGATATCGTTTCTATAAAAGTAAGTGTTAATTCTGAAGGTGAGGTCGGACAATTAAGAGAGATCATGATGCGAAAAATTAATATGATCGATCAATTTGCTAAAAATAAAGGAGATGAAATTTATAAAAACTCTAAATTATTACTTAAAGATTTGACTTTGCAATTGATTATTTTTATTAGTTTTGCCTTATTAGTTACCTGCTTAATTTATATACTTTTTATTAATTATATCAGAAATCCAATAAAAAAGCTGACAGTATCAACGATTTCCTTTACTAAAGGAAATTATAATATGAGAAATCAATATCAATCTGAAAATGAAATTGGAAAATTATCCAAAGCATTTAACAATCTTGCTGAAAATATTAAACAAAATAAAGACTTGAATGAAAAAATTTCGATTTTTTCAAATGATATGATCATAAAAGATGATGCTAAGGAGTTTTTTAAATTAACCCTTCAAAATTTAATGGAAAACACCGATTCTCAAATTGGGAGTGTTTACTTATTAAATGAAAGTAAAGAGGGATTTCGTCATTACTATTCGATAGGAACGAATAAACGTAATAAAGATTATTATTCCATACAAGATTTAGAAGGGGAGTTTGGAATTACTCTAGTTTCACAAAAAATTGAATATCTAAAAAATTTGGTTGGTAAAACTGATATCAAATTTTCTACATTATATAGTGAATATTTTGTGAATGAAATTGTTGTGATACCTATTGTTAACTATTCTGAAGTGATCGCGTTGATTTCATTAGCAACAATTCATCAATATTCAAAATCATCGATTCAATTTATCGAAAAAATATATCATACCTATTCTGCTAGAATTGAAGGCGTTTTAGCTTACAGAAAAATTATCCATTTTTCTCAAGAACTTCAAAATGAAAAAGACAATCTTACCAAACTCAACAATCAATTAGAAGTTCAAAAAGAGATATTAAATGAAAAATCTATTGAATTGGCTCATCAAAACCAAGAATTAGAGATTCAAAAGGAAAAATTAAATGAAGTCAATAAACTAAAAACTTCATTCTTGTCTAATATGAGTCATGAATTAAGGACACCCCTTAATTCTGTAATTGCATTATCAGGCGTGTTAAGTAGAAAATTAAAAGATCAAATTTCTGAAGAAGAGTTCAGCTATTTGGATGTCATTCAGCGAAATGGAAAACATCTTTTAACCATGATCAATGACATTTTAGATATTTCAAGAATTGAAGCGGGACGAGAAGAAATTGAGATTTCTAACTTCAATTTATGTAATTGTGTTAATGATATTATAGAGCTGATTAAACCTCAAATCATGGAGAAAAACCTGGAGCTGGATTTGGCAAAAGGGGATTGTCATGTAGAAATGAGATCGGACATTAACAAAGTGAAACATATTGTTCAAAATATCATTGGGAATGCTGTCAAATTTACTGAAAAAGGAAAAATTTCAATATCCTTATCTCAAGAAAATCATTTTATACAGCTTAAAATTCAAGATACAGGAATTGGAATTAAAAAAGAACACTTAGATCACATTTTCGATGAATTTAGACAAGCTGATTCGGGTACAGCCAGAAAATATGGTGGAACAGGATTAGGATTATCTATAGCAAAAAAATATGCTGAACTTTTAGGTGGATCGATTAAAGTTGAGAGTGAAGAAAATAAAGGGTCCCTTTTTTCCATTATTCTTCCTATTCAATTTGATGGTAATCATTATTCTATTTCAAAAAAATCTGATGTATAAACTCCAAATGACCAATCGTTAAATTCTTAGAAAATGAATAGAACATACAATTTTAATTTACTATAAAGAAACATATATGGATTATAAAAATATTAAAGTATTAATTGTTGATGATGTTCAGGATAATCTGATAACATTAAGTGCACTTATTCGAGAAACTTTTTCATCTGCTAAGATTTTTTCTGCTTTAAATGGTAACGATGCCATCGAAATTGCCAAGAAAGAGGATCCTGATATGATCTTGTTGGATATTTTAATGCCCGGAATGGATGGTTATAAAGTTTGTAAATTATTAAAAAAAGAACCTTTAACTAGAGATATTCCGGTTGTCTTTGTTACTGCTTTGCGAAATGACCCGGAAAACAAAGTGAAAGCACTTGAAGTGGGTGCTGATGCTTTTATTTCTAAACCAATTGACGAGATCGAACTAGTGGCACAAATACGCGCCATGGCAAAAATTAAAAAAGCTGCTACAGACAGGAAAAATGAAAATGAGAGATTACAACAACTAGTTGATGAAAAAACAAAAGAACTCCAACAGCAAAACGAAACTACTAAATTTCTTTTTGATAATCTTAAAATTGAATTTGAAAAAAGAGTGCAAAGTGAAAATGAGATGAAAGTAAAAGAATTGGAAAACCAATTCCTATATCAAACTACTTCTGAATTAATGCACTTAACCTCTATTAAGGAAGTATATGAATATACTGCTCATAAACTCTATCACCTTTTAGATCAGAATGCCATTATTTGTGTTGCAGGTTTTAATCTGGATATCAATAAATGGAAACTTATACATGTAGAAGGAATCAGTGATACATATACTCAAATTTCAAACCTGTTCGGAATAGATGTAATGAACCTCGAAGGTGAAATTAAATCACAGTATTATCATAATATTATCTCCGGTGATTTAACAGAAATTGAGTTGCATTTACCTGCACTTTTTAATAATAAAATTACCGAATCTGTTGGCAAAGCTTTAGTGAAACTTGTAAACATTGATAAAATTTTCTGTATATCTTTCCAACAAGAAGATCAAATTTATGGAAATATTACAATTATTACCAATAAAAAAACGAGACCAATTAATAAAAATTTAGTTACATCTTTTATTCAACAAGTAACTAGTTTTATTAGAAAACAAACGATTGAAGATGCATTGAAAATCAGTGAAAAAAAGTATAAAACTCTCTTTGATAATATGATAGATGGTTTTGCATTGCACGAAATGATTTTTGATGATAATGGAAATCCAATAGATTATAAATTTCTTGATGTAAATGAAGCATACGAAATAATGACCGGAGTAAAAGCTTCAAATCTAATAGGGAAAACAGCATTAGAATTATTTCCAAATCTAGACCAAAGTTGGATTGAAAAGTATGGGAAAGTATCCGACTCTGGTGAACCTATTAATTTTGAATATTATGCACCTTCATTAGATAAGTTTTTTAAAGTTTCTGCATTTAAACCTGCCAACAATCAATTTGCATATTTATGCACCGATATTTCTGAAAGCAAAAAAACGGATGAGAAAATCCGAAAAAACGAAGTACGACTTCAGGGAATGGTGCGCATTTTACAACATCAAACAGAATCC
>Ga0209099_1002199_pt1 | contig 17737 bp, 16 predicted proteins | sample AD_JPNHW2_MetaG_FD_184430 | JGI IMG/M metagenome (GOLD analysis project Ga0209099, IMG submission 184430) | Active sludge microbial communities of municipal wastewater-treating anaerobic digesters from Japan - AD_JPNHW2_MetaG (SPAdes) (version 2) | ecosystem: Engineered > Bioreactor > Anaerobic... | reverse complement strand
CTGAGCTACAGAAGGGGCAACATTTTACCAGTACCTTTTTTATGTCCGCATCGCGCATGTTATTTGTTTTTGTTAATTCTCTCAACACTTTCTTCTGTGCTTTGTTATCTAGCGTTGCAAATAATGTCCTTATCTTTTCCTGTATCTGCATATCCTATTATTTCTGGCAAAGATAACATATTTCATACTTATCTTAGAATAGAGCCAAAAATATTAGAACATTGGAATTTGATTCATTCAAAAAATATTTAGGAGATAACCGTGTTAAAAAGGATGAATTAGTTGTCGTTTTTAATAAGAAAAAGGAGCAAGATAGTTATGCTTTCTTTTCCATTTTTTCAAAAGAGCGTATTGGCGCAGGTCAGTTTGCATTAGCGGTATTAGTCAATTTAATTTGTGGTATTCTTTTATTTGTTCCTTCATTTAGAAAAGACTTAAATCTCACTTTTTTTTCAAAGAGTCTGTGGCAAAGCCTGCCAATTGAAGTTTATATCTCTATCTCAATAGGTTTAATAATAGTTGGATACTTTATTTGGCCAAAAGTAGTATCGGGATTTTATATCTTCATAAGTATTTTTAAAAAGAAAAAGAAAAACAAAAATAAATGAAAGCACTTTTAGATACAAATATTGTGATTCATAGGGAAGCAAGTAGAATTCTTAATGTTGACATCGGTGTTCTTTTTAGGTGGCTCGATAAAGGGAAATATATAAAATGTGTTCACCCTATTACTATTGAAGAAATTAAGAAAAATAGTAATCAGCAAACTGCTGATACATTAGGCATAAAACTAGAAAGTTATGAAGTTTTAAAAACGACAACTCCATTAGCAGAGAAAGTCAAAATAGTATCTTCAAAAGTTGACGTTAATCAAAATGATAAAAATGACACTATTTTACTAAATGAAATTTACTGTGAAAGAATAGAATTCCTTATTACAGAGGATAAAAAAATTCATACTAAGGCCTCGATGTTAGGAATTTCAGATAGAGTTTTTAAAATAGACTCTTTCCTTGAAAAAGTTGTTTCTGAGAATCCTGAGTTAGTTGATTACAAAGTATTATCAGTAACAAAGAAATTGTTTGGTGAAATTAATATTTCAGATTCATTTTTTGATAGTTTTAAAGAGGATTATCGTGGATTTGAAAAATGGTTTATCAAAAAGTCTGATGAAACAGCGTATGTTACTATAAATAAAGGAAACATACTTTCATTCTTGTTTTTGAAAGTAGAAAACCAAGATGAAAATTATTCAGATATCACCCCGATTTTTAAACCTAAGAAAAGGTTAAAAATTGGCACATTCAAAGTTATTAGTAATGGTGTAAGATTAGGTGAGCGTTTCGTAAAAATAATCTTTGATAATGCTGTCCAAAAAAGAGTAGACGAAATATATGTTACTATTTTCAATAAAAGAGAAGAACAGAGAAGATTGATAGGTCTTCTTGAGGATTGGGGATTTGTTTACCACGGCACGAAATTGACTGTAAATGGCGAAGAATTGGTGTATGTTCGTGATTTCACTCCATCATTTAATATCGAAAACCCGAAACTCACTTTTCCATACTTGACTAAACGAACGAATATCTTTATGATACCAATTTATCCAGATTATCATACTGAATTATTACCAGATTCTATTCTAACAACAGAATCCCCTTATGATTTTATTGAGAACCAACCTCATAGAAATGCAATCAGTAAAGCGTATATTTCTCGTTCAATTGAACGAAATATTAAAAAAGGGGACATTTTAGTTTTTTATAGAACTGCAGCAAGAGACCGGTCTGCTTACTATAGCAGCGTAATTACAACCATAGCTATAGCAGAAGGTAAGATAGAAAATATTAATGATGAGAACGATTTTATTCTTAAATGCAGAAAAAGAAGTATTTTTACTGATGAAGGATTAAAAGAATTTTGGAACTGGTCTCCAAAATATAAACCTTTTATTATCAACTTTTTATATACTCATTCATTTCCAACGGGTAAAAGGATAAACCGCCAAAGATTGCTTGATTTAGGAATATTATCTGGTTCAGAAAATGAAATAAGAGGATTAAAAAAGATAACAAAAGAACAATTTGAATTAATTTTAAAAGAAACTGGAACAAATGAAAGTCTTATTATCAATTAAACCAGAGTTTGCTGAGAAAATATTTGACGGAACAAAATTATATGAATTTCGTCGTTCTATTTTTAAAAATCGAAATATTAATACTGTTGTTGTCTATGCATCATCTCCCGTTCAACGGGTAATAGGTGAGTTTGAAATAGATACTATTTTAAACTCTGAGTTACATAGGTTATGGGAAGAAACAAAAGATTTTTCTGGAATCTCTGAAAATTTCTTTTTTGAATACTTTAGCAATAAAGAAAAGGGATTTGCAATTAAAATTAAAAGAACTAAACTTTATAAAAAATCATTATCATTAAAGGACGATTTTAATGCTACTCCACCTCAATCTTTCATGTATTTGAATAAATGTTTAGTATAATTCAACCACTAACAGCCAAGCACATTTGCAATTCACGCAAACCAACCCACAAACCAAAAATTGCAAAAGAGCTTCTATGTCTGCCCCTGCTAACTTTGCCGACACAAAAAAAACTAAATCTTTTAAGACAGAGATAAGAGAATGACAGAATTGAAAAACATCTAAAATCATTGACAGACAAGAACGCCCAGGCGATAACAGGCATTTGCTGTCAGTGGCAGACAAATACTCCAAATTTGACACTGATGTGCTTTGCCCCCGAAAAGCAAATACCAATCCGTTATGACGCATGCAAAAACAACCACTATGAACAAAATGAACTAAGAAATAATGCATAGGGAATACTTTACAGTTATTAATAATATTAAATGTTTAGATCAAAATGTATATCAATGAAAATTATTGATGTAACTTGTGCAATTATTTCCTTTAATGATAAAACACTAGTGGTTCAAAGAGATGAAAATATGAAACTCCCTTTAAAATGGGAGTTTCCGGGAGGAAAGATTGAAAAGGGAGAGTCAGAACAAGATTGTGTTAAGCGAGAAATCAAAGAAGAACTAAATATTGAAATTGAATTGATTTCAAGGTTAAATCCTTCAAAGTTTGACTACCCAAATTTTTCAATTAAGCTGATTCCTTTCACAGCAAACTACATAAAAGGTGACATTAAACTAACTGAACACAAGCAGTATCTTTTACTTAATAAAGACAACCTGAAAAATTTAGATTGGGCTCAAGCGGATATACCGATTCTCAATGAATACTTAGGATTATGAACGAAGGAATTTACGAAGAATTGGTGACCCAAATAGTTTCTAAAAAACTTGAGGATATTGACAAAGAAGTTTTTTATGTAAACAAATCTGTTTTAGATAAAGAAGAGGCATCCACCATCTTAGCAAAACACCTTTCTCAAACAATTAAGAATGCATTGAATTATGTCAAAGGAGAAAATCAAATTGAGATTCAAATCGAAATTGCCAACAAAATAATTTTGTTTCTTAAAGATGAACTGAAAAAAGAGGAGTTTAATGATGACTTGATTGCCGTTGAAGGTGAAATTTTAAAAGCAGTATTTTCAAAAATAGATGCTCATTTTTCGGATTTTAATTTGCATTTAAAAGAAATTACGCCTTACACTAGGTTGACGCATAGTGAATTATTTACAGGCGGCAATGTTGGTCTTTCTCTCGAAAGCGAACTAAAAAAAGAAATTCTATCTTCTAATGAAATTGACCTTCTCGTTTCATTTATAAAATTCAAAGGGATCATCATTCTGGAGAGGGAATTGAAGGAATTTACTCAAAGAGGTGGCCGATTAAGAGTGATAACAACTACTTACATGGGGGCTTCTGATTATAAAGCCATTCAACTACTTTCCAAATTAGACAATACACAAATAAAGATATCCTATAATACCGGTAATGAAAGGCTACATGCAAAAGCATACTTGTTCAAAAGAGATACTGGATTTGATACCGGATACATTGGATCTTCTAATTTTTCTCGTTCTGCATTAACTGATGGTTTAGAATGGAACCTTAAAATCACTACAAAAGAGGTTAGCCATATCATTGACAAATTTCAGAAAACCTTTGATTCTTACTGGCAAAGTGACGATTTCGAGATTTTTAATGATTCTATTCATAAAGAAAAATTAATTGAATCCTTGAATCAAGGAAAATCTAGTAAAGTCCCCGATTTGAATCTCTCATTTTTTGAAATTAAACCATTTCCTTTTCAATCGGAGATTTTAGAAAAGCTTGAAGTAGAACGGTCAATTCATAATAGAAATAGAAACCTTGTTGTAGCAGCAACTGGAACGGGAAAGACAGTTATTTCTGCCTTTGATTACAAAAAATTTAAAAACGAAAACAATTCGGCTAAACTCCTCTTTTTATCGCATAGAAAGGAAATTTTAACTCAGGCAATTACTACCTTTAGAGGAATATTAAGAGACAATAACTTTGGAGAATTGTGGGTTGACGGGTTAGTTCCAGATTCATTTGAATATGTATTTGCTTCTGTTCAGACGATCAATAATCGATTAAACGAAATAAATCTATCCCCAGAATATTTTGATTATATAGTTATTGACGAATGTCACCACCTAACAGCTAATAGTTATCGTGGTATAATTAATTATTTTCAGCCCATTGTGCTAATTGGTTTAACAGCTACACCTGAGAGAATGGACGGTGGCGATATTCAGGAAGATTTTCATAATAGAATTGCAGCAGAAATTAGATTGCCGGAGGCATTAAATAGAAAACTTCTATGCCCATTTCAATATTTTGGAATTACTGATAGTATTGATCTTTCTAAAGTAGGTTGGGAAAGAGGTCGTTATATAGCGAGTGAATTGTCTTCTGTTTTTACAGCCAATGATAGAAGGGTTCGAGAAATTATTGACTCTTTAGAAAAATACACAAAAGACCTAAACGATATTCGTGCTATTGGTTTTTGCGTAACCATGGAACACGCAAAGTTTATGTCTGAGAAATTCACTCTTGCTGGCCTAAAGGCAGACTATTTAACCAGTGCAAATAATCAAAATAGGGATAATGTAAGAGCCCAATTACTCAAAAAAGAAATCAATTACTTATTTGTAGTTGATATTTTTAACGAAGGAGTTGACATACCAGAAATTGATACTGTTTTGTTTTTAAGACCTACTGAAAGCTTGTCTATTTTCCTGCAACAACTTGGTCGTGGCTTACGCTTGGCGGAAAATAAAGAGTGTTTAACTGTTTTAGACTTTGTTGGTAACTCAAGGCCTGAATACAATTTTGAAAACAAGTTTCGGGCTTTAATTGGTAAAACTGCGACAACAGTTACTAAGGAAATAGAAAACAATTTTCCTCATCTACCATTAGGATGTTCCATAATTTTAGAGAAAAAAGCCAAGCAGATTATTCTTGAAAATATTACCGCCGCTACATCCCTAAATCGAAATCAATTAATTCAAAAGATTCAAAATTTTCAGCACCAAACTACCCTAGCGTTGAACTTGAAAAATTTCGTTGATTTTCATAATATCCCGCTTCAATTGATCTATAAAAAAGGGGGCTGGAAAAGACTTTGTCAAGATGCAGGAAGGTTGGAAAATTTTGACAGCACTAATGAAAAACAAATTGCAAAAGCTATTTTAAACAAATGGCTGTCATCCAACTCAAACAGTTATTTTCAGTTTATTTTGAGCTTGGCCAAAAAAGAATTTAAAATCTCAATAAATGACTTTAACGAAACTGAAAAACAAATGCTGTTGATGTTGCATTACGATATTTGGCAAACAGCAGGCGGGTTTGATTCCCTAGAAATGAGTATAAAAGAATTGGGTCGAAACAAAGTAATGGTTGATGAAATAGTCGAAGTTTTAGAATTGTTAATTGATAGAATTGACTTTAAAGAAATTAATATCAATTTGCCTTACAAACAACCACTAAAATTACATTCTCGGTACACAAGAGATCAAATCTTAGTGGCATTTGGAATGAATACATTTGAGAAAGTGTCTTCAAATAGAATTGGGGTTGGCGTGGCTGAAAACAAAGAACTTAACACCGAACTGCTTTTTATAAACCTCATCAAGTCTGAGGAAAATTTTTCTCCGACTACCATGTATGATGATTATGCTATCAATGAAACCTTATTTCATTGGCAAAGCCAAAATTCAGCGGGTCCAGAAACCCCTAAAGGAATTTCATATATAAAACATCAAGAAGATAAAAAAAGAATCTTGCTTTTTGTGCGAGAAAAAAACAAAGACGAGTTTGGAAACACCATGGGATATGTTTTTATTGGTGAAGCGCAATTGTTAGAGCATTATGGTGCCAAGCCCATGAATATTAAATGGAAATTAAATGAACCATTGCCTAATTATTTATGGAAAGATGCTGCCAAGCTTAGAGTTGGATGATAAACCTTAATAATCATTTTAAAAAAACACATCATGAAAACCCGTACATTTTTAATTCTTGCATTGCTGATAATCCCTTTTCATGCCGCATTTAGCCAAATGAACGGAAAAATTGATAAGAAAGTAGAACAAATCAAATTAGTTTCATTTGACGAAAAACCATTTTTGGTTTATGAGAATTTGGTTTCAATTATTTATCTGGAAAAAAGTACCTTAATTAACTGTATAAAAACACGACTTGATGATAAAAAACTTTGTGAATTAAGAAGAAAAAAATATAATCTGATATTGGATGATCTGAGTAAAAACGATAGTAGTTGTTATATCATAAGCCCAGCAACAGCTCCGACTGAATTCACAAATAGTATAAAAGAAGATTATGGATATTTCCCCTTAGATTATTACGGGAAATTAGTATGTTTTAATGTTTGTAAAAATTATATCGCACCATTTGGTTATAAGGTTTCAACGGATACTTCGAACCTGATGCATATAAAAAAGTACTTTGACTGGATGATAAGTGATGTGGTTCTTAAAGGACAGGCTAAAATCTTCAATAAAAAAACCGGCAACTTTGAAAAGGAAGTCAAATATGAAGTAGTTCATTTTGATGGTGCGCACGGTGGAGAACAACTGCAATTCAAAGACAACTCACTTTTCTTCATTGTTGAGAGCTACTCTGATGTAATAACGCCAGACACTGAATGTGACGAAGAGTACCAAAAATCACCTAAATAGAAGTAACCACTTAATAAGCCGCAAAACTTCTGCAACAATTAATAATTAACCCATCATGATCAAACATTACCTGACCTTATGCCTCATAAATTTACTTTTTCTGGCAAGCGTTACTGCGCAGGAAAAGAAAGAATTTGAAGGACTCATTAAATACTCGCATAAAGTTATTGCCAGGGACTCCACATTCGATGTAAACTACGATTATTCCGGGATCGGCAATCATTCGGATTTTTATTATAAGAACGGGAACTACAAATGGCTCACCTTTGATTCATACTTTGTGATGGACCTGTTTTTAACCAAAGAGAAAAAAAATTACCTGCAAACCGATAACCCCGACACGGTACTTTGCTTAAATTCCACCATCCCGGATGGCGAGGTGCTGGACCAGTCCATAAAAAAAGCGGTGGACACCATTAACGGCCATAGTTGCGACGTGCTGATCATTAAGCTGAAACCCATGCATAAAGACGGCCCTATTTCGTACCGCCGCTATTATTACTCCGGCGATTTTTATGTGGACCCGTCACATTTTGCCGGATGTAAAGGCAATTGCTACGATTTGATCTATGGGCAAATAAAATCAATTGCGTTGAGGATAGAGTTTGAGTGGCCCAACAGGACCATCATCTGGGAAGCCACAAAAATTGAACCCATGAAATTGGATGATTCTTTTTTCAGATTAGGAAAAAAATACGTTATAAACCAGATAAACTAAAAGCGGGCATTGTTCTTTTTACCCTGCCCGGATCCGTGATACGGAAGGTAAACAGAACGCAATAAAAAAAATAAAAAACACAAACTTATGGCAATAATAATGATGCTTCTGATCCTGTGTGGTGCAGCCTCCCTGCCCCTTTTTATTTTCGGGCTTATCTTCCGTAAAAAACCTTTATGGATAACCGGATTAATCCTTTTTTGCATGATGATTTTAACCATGATAGTGATGTTTGCTGCCAGAAATTTATTTTAAGTGGACGGGGCCGGCAGACCGCTCCGCCAGTGAAAATCCGGGAAATGCAGCGGTCACTATCATAAAATACGTACCGGCTAATGGTATTTTGATTTTATTTTGCAAAAAGATGTTGAAGAATAAATGCTATGGATGAAACAAACAATTTTGAAGAGCTAAACGCCGGAGATCTGCATTACAAAGCCTATGTAGGGCCGCCCAAAAAATATGACCTCGTGGGCGCTATGCAATTTAATTTGCTTACCTCATTTGGATTAAGGGACTACCATACCTTGCTGGATATCGGATGCGGCTCGTTACAATCAGGCAAAATATTGATACCGTTTCTCAGAAAGGGCAATTATTATGGCGTGGAACCCAATAAATGGCTGATCGATGATGGAATAAAATACGAGTTGGGCGAAGAAATAATATCGCTTAAATCCCCTTCTTTCAGCTATTCATCAGCCTTTGAATTTCAGGAGTTCCATAAAGAATTTGATTTTTTGATGGCGCAATCCATCTTTTCGCACGCATCGTCCGATCAGATTATCAAATGCCTTAAAGAAGCCAGGCTTGTGATGAAACCGGAAGGGATCTTTCTGGCAACCTTCGTACTGGGAAAGGAAAACCATACCGGGACCGAATGGGTATATCCTGCCTGCGTTACCTACAGCCATGATTACATTTTAAAAATGGTAACCGGCCAGAGCCTGGATGCCATAAAAACAAAATGGCTGCACCCAAACGGCCAGACCTGGTATGTGATCTTTCATCCGGCAAACAGAAAATCCATTACTAAAATCCTGGACACTCTTTTTACGGCAAACAAGAAGAAATTTTCTTTTTCCGGCTTTCTCAAAAAATAATAATGCCGATAAGCGGGCATCGTTCTTTTCACCCGCCCACCGCGAGTTGCAAGTTTCATGACTGACAGAGGCAAAAAAAGATATAATGTTCCGCCAGGGATGGCAAAAAAAGCCACAAAGCACTTTTAAGGCAACAGCTTTAAGAAATCTGCAAGGGAGCTGAAATACGTAAAAAAATGAATCAGCTAACTATCTAACAATAGATAGCGGGTTTTTATAAGTATTAGTCACGGTGCGGATCACCAATATGTAATTCCCGGCAGGCAGTTCTGATACGTTCATTTGTGCATTTTCCCCTTCGGCCATCATCTTTTTAACAAGGGCCCCCTGCATGGTAAAAATTTCCAGCGATTCTATTTTTTCAGGAGAAACAATAGTTACGATATCTTGTGCCGGATTGGGATAGATATTTACAGAAACACCTGAAAATTCTGTTATTCCGGCAAAGAGTCCAACCACCTCAACTATTTTTGTCATATCGACTACCACTGTCCCCGTTACATTAGCCATGCCGGTTCCTGTTACCAGATAGGCAATACTATCGCCAAAAGAAAGGGTTACGTTTTCATAGACCGCTACTCCGTTGGCATTTGTATTCTTTGTTCCATAACCGGTAAACGCAACCTGTGCTCCTTCAACATCATTGGTACCATTGGAAACATGGAAAATAACCGAACAGGTCAAACGCGTCATTACGACCTCTTCAACAGTATCGGATGCTACTACAAGGTACCCCGAAAACGGGCTGTAGCCGTCACCTGTTACCTGATAGGCAATACTATCGCCGGCCGTGTACATAACACTTCCTAAAACAGCATTTCCGGTCATATCTGTAGTTTCGGGGCTATAACCGGTGAGGTCCACATTTGCGCCTGAAACATCCTGATCATTCGTTCCGTCCTTTACATGGAATGTTATGGCATAGTATGGATAATGAACCAGTTCTATTTGATATAAGGTGTCTGATGCCAGAAGAAGATTACCGGTGGCTGCAAAATAACCCGGAGCGCTTATTTGGTATGCCACTCCCGACGTCAATGTTTCATAGACAGTATCAAAGGCTGCTATGCCGGAAGCATTGGTGATTTTTTCTCCATAACCATTAAGGGCAACCGTCGCCCCGGCAATATGAACACCATTGGTGTCGCTGACTTCAAGGGTGAGTTGGTAAAATCTTAAGCCTTCAACATAAATGGCCAATGGTACCGAGGGAAGTGTCATCCAGGATATACCTCCGTCATTTGAAAAGGACATTGCGTCTCCGGTATTGGTATAATTATTCGATTTGCCGACTTTCGACTTGCCGGTTGCCCCTGCATTATTGTAACCATCAATGATAACATAGTACCTTTGGCCAATAGTTACAGGGACATTGAATCCAAATTCATAAAACCAGGAAGCAACCAATGAAGGATTTTTTAACGTCCCCTCATACAAAAGAGCGCTCATTTTTGGGTATCCGGCGCTATCAGCTGCAAGAGCTAAAAGAACCTCACCCCCTGCATCAATTTCCTGAAGAACGGCGCCAATACCTGTAATTTGATTTACGTCGGCAATAAATGATTGAGCATAATAATCAGAGCCTGTCGCTCCAATGGAAGCAACATTATCACCATTATAGCCATTATTATAAACAACAGCTGATGTTCCTTCAATAAAAAGGGCGATTGGCATTGAGGGAAGTGAATTCCAGAATGCTCCGCCGTCATTTGAAAAGAACATTCCGTCTCCGGTGCTGGTATAATTATTCGATTGGCCAACACCCGAACGGCCCGTTGCCCCTGCATTATTGTAACCATCAATTAAAACATAATATTTTTGACCCGGAGTCACAGGGATGTTTACCCCGTCTTCATAAAACCAGGTAGCAACCGTTGAAGGGTTTTTTAACACCCCCTGATACAATAGAGCGCTCATTTTTGGGTATCCGGAGCTATCGGCTGCAATAGCTAAAAGAACTTCCCCCTCTGCATCAATTTCTTTAAGGACAACACCAAATTTTGTAATCTTATTTACATTGGCAATAAAAGATTGTGCATAAAAATCTGAGCCTGCCGCCCCGATCGAAGATATCTCATAACCATTATAGCCATTATTTTCATTAATAATAGTGTCCGATGTCTGCGCGCGCAAAAAAGAGCTTGCGCACAAAGCCAATACCAATGCCAGAAAGAATTTTGTTTTCATATACATGCTGTTAATTGTTAAATTTTTTTAAAATTTTTGGCAAAGTTAATTCAAATATAACTAAAAGCAATAAAAAAACATAGTTTTATCGTTGTACTACTTAAAATACAACGTGAATTTATTGATAGTCTAAGGTTACGGAGTCCGCCGCAGCGGATCTTTTTCCAACCGGTATTATTCAGCAATCCATATTTATTCCCGGGCTCCTACTCCGTAAAAAACCATTATGGATTAACGGAGTAATACTTTTTTGCATAATGATTTTAAGCATGATGGGGATGTTTGCTGCCAGGAATTTATTTTGAACGCGGCCCTTTTGCAAACATAGCATGCCGGAAAAAAACAAAGCCGGAATTTTGCAGCCGGCATACCCCAAAAAAAAACTCCGACGTAATCGCCGGAGTTTTTTTCTTTCGAGAAAGAGTTATTATTTGATAGCATCAAGGAAAGCAGCATCTTTGAGATATTTCAAAAATTCTCTGTCTTCCATAGCTTCTTTTTTGTATTTGGAATCAGCTTTTACTGCTTTTGCAAGATATTCGTACATAACAGCGGTGTTGGATGTGCGTGCAGCGTTAACAGCGGTCAGGTAATAAACGGCTGCGGTCTGTGGTTTGGTGCAATCCAGGGTCTGTTTTGCAGCGGTGGTGTTGCCTGATAACAGTTGTGCAAGCGCCAGGTTGTATTTGCATTTTTTGCCGCCAAAAGAAGTCAGTGCGCCGGCATAGTCGCCTTGTCTGATTTTCAGGAGGGCTTCGTTGTGGCTGACATCGATGTTTTTGGCTTTTGCTGTGTTGAAATAGTTCTGTGCAGCAACATCATCTTTATTCCAGAAAGCTAATACGCCGAGGTTGTAATTAACCTGTCCGTCGTTAGGATTGAGCTGGTTGGCTTTGTCAAGGTAAGTCTTGGCTTCGTCGAGTTTTCCGAGTTTCATAGCACACATACCGGCATTGGCGAAACCTCTCCAGTCGTTAGGATAAATGGTGGTGGCTGATTTGTAAATGGTGTATTTGGTATTAACATCTTCAGTCAGGGTAGCTGAATAAAGTAATTCTTTGTTGTCGAGTTTGTCAGGAGCGGTGGTTGAAAGCTGAATGATCTCTTCTTTTGATTTTTTGGGAAGATAGCATTCTACAACAAATTCAGCACGACGTAAAACGGATAACATGTTTTCGATCTCAGCATAGATCACGGTCATGTCTTTTATTGATTTTTCTCTTTCAGCTTTGCTTTCCTGGCTCTGGATAACATTGGCAATGGTTTGTTTCTGTGCAATGTTCGAGGCGTTGAGGGCTTTCATGAAACCGTCAAAATCTTCACCTTTTGAATTAACAGCGACCTGTAATTCTTCAGCTTTGGCAGCGCCGGTGAATTTTTTGTCTTTGATCATTTTTTTGATTTTTTCAACAAACCATTTGTTGGCTGTTTTTCCACGGTCAGCTGACAGTTCCTGGTTCAGGGTTAACTCTCCTTCGGGTGATGCCCATGCGTTGATGCTGATACTTTTTATTTTCAAGTTCAATCCGAGGAAACCTAAAACGGTATCATTCAGCATAGCGGCATTAACCACGTCTTTATTCAAAGGCATTCTGAGGTTCAGGTCTGATTTATTGTATTCAAAATACAGGTTGCCTTTTTTGGTGATGATGGTTTCTAATTCATAACCGTGTTCTGCTGTTTGCAGTTCTTCTTCAAGTTCGATACGGGTTGATGTATGAATTACGCCATCGGCAAGTTTGGTGTTTCCAAGATTCACATCAACTTTTTTGCCTTTGGTGGCCAGCGGGCCTACATACAATTCAGACATGTTCATGTTTTCGTTGTAGTTAACCACATCGGTATATGAAAAACTTCCACCTTCTTTGTATTTTATGGTCTGTCCGTCGCCTGTAGCTTTTTCACCTTTCAGGGTAATGGATTTCAAAGTGGCCAGCGTGGTACCGTCCATGCTTTTCAGAACCGGGGTTACTTTCACGGTAGCTTTTTTATTAAAATATTTCGCCGGGATCGTTCCGTTAACGGCCACAGAAATTTTTCCGCCATGTGTTTCCAGTACCTCAGGGGTAACGCTGTATTTTACGGTCGGATACTTTTTGATCATTTTGCTTAAGCCGCAACCGGTAAACATTACTGTTGCTAGAACCAGGGCAACAATTACTTTGATGTTGAAGTGTTTCATAAATTGTATTTTTAATGTTTATAAAAAAATTCTCTTTGTTTGAGCCTACAAATATAGAAAAGAAATTTTATAATTGAAAAAAATATTAATAAAATGGTTTTTTTATTAAATGAAATTTGAACTTCTTGATTTATAATGTTTTATAAAACCACTCGATTTTGTTCCATTTTAAAACCAATTAATTTTTACTTTATTTTAACCATTTTTGTTACCATATCCCACAAAATAATTCCCGCGCTGACTGAAATGTTGATGGAATGTTTTGTTCCGAATTGGGGTATCTCAACACAAAAATCGCACAGGGCCAGCACCTCATCATCTATTCCGTTTATTTCGTTACCAAAGACCAGTGCCATCTTTTTTGTTTTATCCGGAACATAATCATTCAGGTGGATACTTTTATCGGTTTGTTCCACGGCAATAATGTAATAACCTTTTTCTTTCAGGAAGGCCACCGCTTTTTTGGTATCATCAAAATGGCTCCAGGATACGGAATCGGTGGCGCCCAGTGCCGTCTTGTGTATTTCCCTGTGCGGCGGTGTTGCCGTGATGCCGCACAAAAACAACTGATCCACCCTGAACGCGTCGCAGGTACGGAATACCGAGCCGATGTTGTTCATGCTCCTCACATTATCCAGCACCACGATGATCGGGTTTTTTTCTGACTCCTTGAATTCTTCTACACTCAATCGGTTCAAATCAGCATTTTGGATTTTCTTCATAAAACTGTTTTGTTGCAAAAATAAAAAACCTCATGTTAGCATGAGGTTTTTTTAAATAATGGTGTTAATCTTTTTTTAATGGTTGAACGTGTATGAAATGCCGACACCGATCACTTCTTTGAATTGCGTGCGCGGGCCGGGATCAGATGATGGCGTGCTTTTAATCATGATGTCGTCGTCGTACAACAGCTGGGTGTTTATCGTTGCTGAGAACCACTTGTTCACCTTAAATCCGATTAAAACATTCCAGTTAACATCTATGTTTCCAAAGTCTTTCAAATAGTCGCTAAAGAGCTCCAATGAGGTGTTGAGGGTAATGTTTTTCATCACCTCTTTGTTAAAGGTGGCCCGGATATATGGCCCGAATTCACCTTTAATGTGTTTTGCCGAATCAACACCAAATGCTCCTGCATTGGCCAGCGGTTGGTCTGTAACGAATGTGAACCTGCCGGCCGCCGGTGACATGTACAACTGAAAATATTCAGCCGGGACATAGTTCATACCAATACCGGCAACCAGATATCCGGGAGCCATGAATTTTGAAATGGCCACGCTGTCGTTCGGGTAGTTGTATCCGTTGGTGAACTGTGTTCTGAAATTCGCCAGAAAAGTCACATCCCAATGTTTTGATACCGCATAACCATAGGAAGTGGTATATTCAATCTTGTCGTCGGTTTTGGTAAACCTGGCGTTGCTGCCTTTTCCCAAAAACTGAAAGCCATAGGCCAGGTCAAGGTTGTTTTTCCATGAGTGTTTGTTCTTTTTATAGTCTGCTTTGAGATTAAAAAGAGCGCCAACACCGATTGAGTTTTCACCGCCGGCGGCCCAGTTTGAAAATGCCGCCTGCGTAATGTTTAAACCTGAGGTTCCCAGGATGGTCCAGGATTTCACAGAATCGCCGGCGGCCCTGTCCATGGGTGTGGCTACTTTCTTAATGTCCTGCTGGGCATAGAGTAGCGTGCCTGACATAAGCAGGCAAAGGATTAATAACTTTTTCATATAATATCTTTTTTAAAAAGATTTATTATTACTTTTTTAGAAGGTCGCGGATTTCAGTGAGCAGCACTTCTTCTTTGGTAGGTGCAGCAGGAGCTGCAGGCGCTTCTTCTTTTTTCTTCTTTAAACCGTTAATGCCCTTGATCATCATAAATATTACAAAGGCAATAATAAGGAAGTCGATAAATGTCTGAATGAACGTTCCGATTTTCATGATTACGGCGGGGTGATCAACACCGTCGGCTCCTTTATAGGCATCTTTTAAATTTATTACTATGTCGGTAAAATTTACATTGCCCAATAACAATCCTATCGGAGGCATAATAACATCGCCTACCAATGAGGCCACAATTTTACCAAAAGCGGCACCAATGATGATACCGATAGCCATGTCCATGACATTGCCTTTCATGGCAAATTCTTTGAATTCTTTTACAATACTCATAGTTTTAAGGTTAAGGGTTAATAATAATCAAAAAGTAAATTTAATAAATTTATAGTGCAAAAACAACAAATAATACATATTCATAATAATCGAAATTTATACGGTAGTTTTTATAAAAGGTTACTCCGGGATTTTTGAAATCGGTTGGATTTTGGTCCGCCGCGGCGAATTGTAAATTGTTATTTGAAATTGCATTTTAATTTTTTTTTAAATCAAAAAGCCATATCATCATTGTTATGAGTGATTCTTTTTATAAATCAAACCACATACATTTTTAATTTTAGTCAATTTTGATTTATCTTTGCTCCTTTGAAATATATCTTATCAACGTATTTTATTGTTAATATTAACCAATACATAAAACCCATGAAAAGATTTTTCTCAACCTTATTATGCCTGATGATTTTTACAGGCGCGCTGAAAGCTCAATTGCCCGAATGTGTTAAAGACATTAACCCTGCGGGCGGGGATGGTTATCCGGTAGACTTGTGCGTATTTAATGATTTTTTGTTTTTTACGGCCTATGATGGTACTAAACGTAACCTTTATAAAACGGATGGCACCGAAGCCGGCACTGTTAAAGTGAAGGACTCATTATACGGAAATACCATGGTGGCCTTGGATAATAAGCTTATTATTTTTGCATTCCAGCCCCAGTGTGGAATTTGGGTAAGCGATGGCACCACTGCAGGAACCAGTATGATCTATTCAGATATACGAATTGCCAACGATATGAATCAGGCTTGGAAAGTATGGAACAACAAGCTGTATTTTTATGGAATGACTTGTAATGCTTATAACTGCGAAGTATGGGTTACCAATGGCACCAATGCCGGAACTGCAATGCTTAAAGACATCTGGCCCGGAGTATCGGCCGGAATTCATTTAAACTATTACTCCAACTTTACCGAATACAACAACAAACTTTATTTCACAGCTAACGACAGCACACACGGCATGGAATGGTGGTCAACCGACGGCACCAGCCTGGGTACTCAGATGTTAAAAGATATTAAGCCGGGTACTGCTAATGGATCAGGTGGCCGCTTAAACGCCACTGAGTTTGATGGCAAATTGTTTTTTTCGGCCGACAACGGTGTTAATGGCACTGAACCATGGACATCAGACGGAACAACTGCCGGAACCAGCTTGTTTAAAGACATAGTGCCCGGGTCTGACGGAAGCATGGACAATTTTGTCAGTAATTATGTTTCTATTCCTTCTATACCAAACAGCTATTTACTTTTTGCAGCTGAAACTCCGGCCAACGGCATCGAGCTGTGGAAGAGCAATGGAACCTCGGCAGGAACAGCGCTGCTCAAGGACATACAACCCGGACCTACTCAGAGCATTGGGTATTGGGGCTTGGAGGGAATTTACTATGCGTTTAAATATTATTTCAGGGCATCCGACACTATCCATGGCTCTGAACTCTGGGTAACCAATGGCACTGTGGCCGGGACAACTTTAGTTAAAGACATCCGTACGGGAACAAACTCTTCTTATCCAGACAATTTCATTGCTTATCACGGCAGAATATATTTTACCGCGATGGACAGCACCACCGGATATCAATTATATCGTACCGATGGCACCGCTGCCGGAACCGAAATGGTGTTGCCCGCCATCATGACCAATACCGACCCGGATCCCGAAGAACTTACCGTATTAACCGGAAAAAAAATGTTTTACCGGGCAAACTATAATACGCTGGGCTCTGAATTATGGGTGCTTGATATTCCCTGGTATATCAACACCAGCTCACAGCCAGCCGCCGGCGGGACAACCACGGGCGGAGGCGGCTACTACCAGGGCGATGCCGTAAATCTTGTGGCTACGCCAAATCCGAACTATGAATTTGTAAACTGGACAGAAGCCAGTTCTCCGGTTTCTACTAATCCTGCTTATAGTTTCACCTGCGGCCAATACAACCGCACTCTTGTTGCAAATTTTCAGTTGCTGACCGGCATAGAAGACAATTCGGATCATCAGATAGCCCTTTATCCCAACCCGGCCCGCAACGAATTGAATGTTACGGTTCAGGGGCTCTCAGGCGCTGTATTTACTGGTCAGATTTTTTCGGTTGACGGACAGTTGCTGCAAAGCATCACCAACCTCGGCAACGGTACAAACATCGTGGATATTTCACACTTAACTGCCGGGGTTTATTTTATGGTGCTGCAAAATGACGAGAAGAACATCTACAAAAAATTTGTGGTGTATTAA
>Ga0209099_1002198_pt1 | contig 17749 bp, 13 predicted proteins | sample AD_JPNHW2_MetaG_FD_184430 | JGI IMG/M metagenome (GOLD analysis project Ga0209099, IMG submission 184430) | Active sludge microbial communities of municipal wastewater-treating anaerobic digesters from Japan - AD_JPNHW2_MetaG (SPAdes) (version 2) | ecosystem: Engineered > Bioreactor > Anaerobic... | reverse complement strand
AGATATTACACTTGCAACCAATCTATACTACATCGCGCAGGAGGCTACACTTAATTCAGCGAAATATTCAGGAGGCTCTCTCATAACGATTACTCTCAAACGGACTAATGATACTCTGGTTCTTTCCATTGAAGATAACGGGACGGGTATTCATAAAGTAGAAGAAACAGATAAGGATAAAAACAGCGGAATGGGCCTCAAAATTATGAAGTACAGGGCTGAGATTATAGATGGAGTATTCTCTATGCAGAAAAACAAACCATCAGGAACATCTATCAGCGTAAAAATTCCAATTAATATTTTAAAATCAGAAGGGAGGATATCTTATGGCGGAAGGTTCCCTAAAACTAAACCGGAAACAACGGATCTTTATAGTTGAAGATCACCCGATATTCCGTGACGGAATATCGCAGCTCATCAATAAAGAAGAAGACATGATTGTAGTCGGCGGATGTGAAAACTCCGGCGAGTGTCTTAAATACATAAAGGATAATCAACCTGATCTTATAATTGTAGATATTACTCTTAAAGACAGCTGCGGGATTGAACTGACAAAGGAGATAAAAAAAACCTATCCCAATCTCCCCGTGCTGATTTTATCCATGCATGAAGAACTGATCTTTGCCGATCGCGTGCTTAAAGCCGGCGCAAAAGGCTATATGACCAAACGTGAAGCAACCAGCAAAGTTATTGAGGCCATAAGAAGAGTTCTGCAGGGAAAAATCTATATCTGCGATACAATGATAGATCATTTTCTTGAAAGATCAATAACCGGCGGACAGAATTTCACATCCTCGCCTGTTGAAAGATTAAGTGAAAGGGAATTTGAAGTCTTTAATCTGATAGGAAAAGGAATGACAAACAGGTCAATAGCCGAGGTACTCACTGTAAGTACAAATACAATCTCCACATACAGGGAGAGAATAAAGGAAAAACTGAATTTACAGAATAACGCAGAACTTAACAGATACGCCATGCAGTGGATTCAGAAATAACATTATTTTTAAAAATACATTAAGCTGCATAAACAATAGAATTGACGCTATAGCTGAATTCATATCCCGCTACTTCAAAAAAACATATATCCGGATTATATAATATATCCATGTACACTATGGTAATACTGACAGACTATGCAGTGCTGAAGATGCAGCAGCTCTGATTAAATCAAATGACAGAACAGCAAACCCATCGCTGTATAATTTAAAAACTCCTTTCTCTGATTATTAAATAATTTCCTTCACCCGATACCGGCAAAAACCGGCTTTTTTTTACACTTTTTTTGTAATTTTTTTGACTAATTTGTCATATTTTTGATGACAATGAAAGTACTAATAGTTACTCATTGAATACCATGGGAATTACAATAAACATAGAAAATTATACCAGATACGGAATGATCAAGAAAGAACTCTCTGCTTCCGAATCTGAATTGCTGGCCGGATCAGAAACCTTAATTGATTCCGCCCAGAAATCCGGAAGAGGAATAATTGAGGATTCCGGGACAAGATGCTGTGATCTTAACACCGGAAGCACATGTAATGGAAAACTGAAAATTGTAATAACTGATATTCCAAATGAATTGTCATGGTTCTGTGGAGAATGCGGCAGCGAAGGAGTGATTCAAAACTGGAGAAAAAGCCCTGTTTATTTAAAATCTCTCCGCAACAGAGAGAAAAAAGGAAAATCATTAAGCACTGTACTGAAACTTTCCGGAAAAAATTTTTCCCTCTTAAAAGATATCAGTTCTTCAAAAGCTGATCTGTTTATAATCTTTAACTCTGCAGCAGAAGAGAACTCGGATTATACTATGCATATTGCCGAGTTCGACATCCTGAGAATTCTTGAACTGGTAGCAGAAAGAATCAGAAAAAACCCGGAACAAAAAGAAGAACTCCTCGAATTAAAAGGGGAGATAGTCGGATCATTCTACTCCTCAAAAAATGCCGTAAAATAAAATTGAATGCCCGGTCAATTAAAAGCTCTCAAAAAAATAACATCGTAAAAATCCGCTGCTGGTTCAATCATTTTTAATTTAATAAGACTAATAATAAACTTTACATTTGCTTCGGAATATCTTATTATTATTTTAATTTTCAGGTTTAACTGCCCTGAAATAGAAATAATTTAAACTTATGCTAAATAACAAAAGGAGATGTTATGGGAGATAAAAGTCCTAAATCCAAAGAAAAAAATCTAAAACAAAAAGACAGCAGCAAAGTCAAAGCAGTCCAAAAAGCTCAAACAGAAAAAGATGCTAAATCCTTTGAGACAGGTAAACCTAAGAAATAACTCCGCCGGCTAAAAACAGCGGAGACAAGTGACTTGAGGTTTGCATGCTCTTCTTTTATTCAAAAGTATTTCAGTCCGGATTTATCGTTAGTATCCGTTTAAATCCGTTTTAACTGGAGGTGCAATGGCATTATTTTTTATATAATTTTAAATTCTTTCAGATTTCCGATATCATCCTGATTCAAATTTCTTTCGTTACTTATTAATTTTGAGATTAGTCTTTTTGCATTCTGAAATTCTTATGAACATATAACGGCCTGTCCGGGCATTCCCGGCTCAATACAGGACACAAAAAAAGCTGATCCAATGGAACAGCCTTTTTTTGATAAATAAAATTACAAATAAAACTTATTCTTCAGGTGCGCCGCTGAAAATTGCATCGGTAGATTTTATTATTGCAGTCTCCTCCGCGAGAATTGACTCAATCTTCCCGAAAAAATTCATAAAATAAGCCCCCACATAATACTGGGAGGATAGAACTCTTCCGGAATAAAATGCAGCTTCAACGTTCTCATGCATAAATTTTTCTCTCTCTTCGCCTTTAAGATCCCCAACAAGTTCCCTCATCTTTTTGGTGGCAATTGTAAGGCTCCAGAGATGCATCCAGGCATGCGCAAGCATTGTCATACCTTCGCGTACCGGTGTAGCACTTATAAAAATCTGCATAAGCCTTCCTGATGCAAGGTTTTTCATCAGCATGTCGATAAGTTCATCCATCTTGTCTATCGCCCTTACAATCGGAGAAATATACTTATAATCAACAACTCCCTTTGCTTCTTCAATTGTCTTCTGTATTCTCTTTCTGAAAACATTGAAGTAATACTGATCCCTGTTCATCAGAAGTTTTCTTGTGACAAGGTCGATAGACTGAATTCCATTTGTACCTTCATATAGAGAAAGAATCTTGGAATCCCTGGCAAGCTGTTCAACAGGATAATCGCAGCAATAGCCATATCCGCCGTAAACCTGCATTGATTGTGCTGTTACCTCCCAGGATAGATCAGAATTTCCCGCCTTACAGATCGGTATAAGAAAATCGACAAGAGCGGATGCTTCTTTAGCTTCTTCACCTTCGCCGTTATGTGCTATATCAATGTTATAACTTGTGAAATAAGTTGTCATCCTCATAGCTTCAACGTGAGTTTTCATCCATAGGAGCATTCTTTTTACGTCAGGATGCTCAATAATAGGAACAGACGGTGCGCCTGCATCCTGCAGCTTTGTAACATGGGGCATCTGTTTTCTATTCTTTGCATAGGTAACAGCATGAAGATAAGCTGAACTTGAAAGAGCAAGTGCCTGATTTGAACACTGCAGTCTAGCCTCGTTCATCATCTGAAACATAATCTTCATTCCTTCGCGTTCTTTACCCATTAAAAAACCGACACACTCGCCGTTATCTCCAAAGCTGAGAGAACATGTTGGAGATCCATGGATTCCCATTTTATGTTCAACACCGGTGCATACAACATCATTTTTCTTTCCGATAGTTCCGTTTGTATTAACCAGGAATTTTGGTACAAGAAAAATGGAAACTCCCCTTGTTCCTGCAGGATCACCTTCCAGCCTTGCAAGTACAGGATGCATTATATTCTCATACATGTCATTTTCACCGGCAGAGATGAAAATTTTCTGTCCGGTAATCCTGTATGTACCATCAGAATGTTTAGTTGCCCTGGTTTTCAATGCTCCGACATCCGATCCGGCATCAGGTTCCGTAAGGCACATTGTGCCGCTCCATTTACCTTCTATCATTTTATTTAGAATTACATCTTTATCCGCGCCATTATAAAAATTTTTAATAAGGTTAAGGGCTCCTCCGCTAAGAATGGAGAACATATTCCATGCTATAGATCCGGCATTGAAGAATTCATTACACGCAATATTCATAGCGACAGGCATTCCCATCCCGCCTATCTCCGGATCATTGGAAATTCCGGGAAATCCTGATTCATTAAATGCTGCCATAGCGGACTTATACGGCTCAGGCACTTTGACACTTTTAGTTGCAGTATCAAACTTAACTCCGATCTTATCAGACTCCATATTAATCGGATATACCTGACCTACGGCAATCTGTTCAGCAAGTTCCAGCGTTGCTTCATATGTGTCCCTGTCGAATTCGGAAAATCTCGGCATACTGGAAAGTTTATCGAGTTTCAGCATTTCAAAAAGTACAAACCTCTGATCTCTAACATCTACAAGTTTATTAAGACCCATGTATTCCCCCAATTATTAGATTTGAAAAAGTTTTTTGTGCTGATTGTCGTTTTTGCCGGCTATTTCTATTTTTTTTATATATAAATCCGCTAATAAGAAATTCTTCCCATTATACAAAAAATGCTATCATTTAGCATACCGAATGTCAAATATTTTTTTTTAATTATTATAATAACAAATTTTATTTGTTAAAAATATTAACTTAACCCATATTTCTCTGTTAAAAAATAGCAGTGACTAAAATTATATTCATTTTTACTGCATGTACATAAACAGTCCTTTTTATGGATAATGTGGTTAGCAATCTTAAATCTGGAGGGGAATTATAATATCAAACCGGTGAATGCCAATACTTTAAACTATCTGCTGAAAGAGTACGGCTTCCTTTCCTTTGAACAGATTTCCGGATAATTACAATTTTTCACCTGGCCCGCTTCACGGCGGCCATTGTCATTAAAACAAAGACATCTCCGAAGACAAGTTTTGCGGATGATTCCATGTTAAACACAATATACGGTTAATGATCAGCCTCCATACCGGAAAAGACCTGATTCCAAAAATTACTCTGCTGCAGATTTATATCTGCAAGCTGAGCAAAAAAATACTTTTCATTCTGAAAGTAGAATAATATACATGACTTTAGAATGTTAAAATTGAAAATTATAACCGGAGGAATAAATTTTGAAAAAAGCATCAATCGCATTTATCGGAGGATCAGGCCTTTACGAAATCGAAGGGGCAAAACTTATTGAACAGCTGGACTTAGAAACTCCCTGGGGAAAACCATCAGATAAGATCGATATAGTAGACATTAATGGAACAACCGCTGCATTTCTCCCGAGACACGGCAGAGGGCACCTGTATCCGCCCCATCAGCTTAACGTCAGGGCAAACATCGCAGCACTTAAAATGATAGGCGTTGAACAGATTATCGCTTTTTCTGCAGTAGGAAGTTTAAAAGAGGAGATTCCTCCCCTTGATTTTGTTCTTCCTGATCAGATTATTGACAGGACAAAAGGGAGATCAAGTACATTCTTTGAAAATGGTATCGTAGCACACATCGGATTTGCAGATCCGTTCTGCCACAGGCTGCATGATATTATTCTCCCTGCAGCAAAGGAACTGGGCCTTAAAATGCATACCGGTGAAACACTTATAGTGATGGAAGGCCCCGCATTCTCAACAAGGGCTGAAAGCAAACTTTACAGGTCATGGGGTGCCGGAATTATTAATATGAGTACAATACCCGAGGCAAAACTCGCCCGTGAAGCAGAAATCTGTTACGCGGTAATATGCATGAGCACAGATTATGACTGCTGGCACGAAAGTGAAGAGGATGTAACAATCGACATCGTCATCAACAACATGAACACCAACTCGGCAAACGCGAAAGAGCTTGTTAAAAAACTGGCGGGGCTGCTCGGTAAAGAAAGAACTTGCGGATGCAGGGAAGCGTCAAAATTCGCGGTAATAACGGCACCGGAAAAAAGGAATATTGACCAGTCAAAAAAACTGAGTGCCATTCTGCCGGACTACTTTAAGTAACATTTAGTTTACCATCGTAAAATACCGGTAAAATTATTTACCGGTATTTTATAAATTAAACTCAGCACTCAATAATTGCAGGCGACTCCCGCCATAAAATTAAGATAATCATTTGTTATCCCCAGATGAACACTGCTTGTTGAATTTTCTGTTCTCATATCAAGTATTATTCTTTGATAAATAAGTCCGAACAACAGTGTATAATTTTTTGAAGGTTTTATATCAATCCCGGAAGCGAGCTGGTATATTGAATAATCAGTATCTCCGTATTTAATTCCGTCTTCATCCGAGGAATCAGCTTTAGATTTTGTATAACTGCCGCCAAAACCAAAATTAATAAAACTGCTGTAATTATAATTTATCCCGCATTTCAGAGTGTATGCATATTTTAAATTTATATCACCTGTAATTTCAGCGAGTGTATCCTCATCGCAGCTCTTCTCCTCATGGGTATATGGAATCAGATAACCTGTTTCAAAACAGACAAGATATCCTCCCCGGGGTTTTATGCCGAAACCGAATAAAACTCCCGGGCCTTCGTCGTTCATAAAATAATTTGAGATTTTTTTTTCGCTGCCAATTCCGTTTATATCAAGTTTATATTTCTGATTTTCAAATCCGTAACGCCCGCTTTTGAGCATAACACCGAATTCAAAATCATTCTCACGAAGAGAATAACCGAGCGTACAGCCGGATGTAACTCTTGTTTTATCTATCTGAAGATTTTTTTTATCTGTTCCATCTATCTCATCAGATTCTTTTGATTCAATAAATGCAGCTGTTTCGATCTGTAATCCAATAGATTCTGTATTATTCATTTTATAAGCATACGACAGCATCAGGGTTGAACCGATATACACCTTATCTTCTGTTGAAGAGAAACCCGTGCTATCTAATTGCGTACTGCTGAAAATAACCTGCCCGTCCCCCGCCCTGCTTATACCTATCCCGTAGGAGTTTTGTCCAGAATGCTCTACGTCTGAAATGTAAAATGCACCATTATAATCTTCCGAAATTTCCGGATCCAGCTCAACACTGACAGCACCGAATGTTAAATCTGCATCAGCTTTGGAATGCATAAGATAGGAATACATATACATAAAAGAAATATTTTCAGTCTGCTGATGTGACATCAGTGCGGGATTCCTCAGCGCGTTGAAACTGCTGTCAGAGTTTACACTTACAGTGCTTCCCGAGTTAACTGCTTCAGCATATAATTTCAATGTTAGTGAGATAATTAAAAGTGTATAGATTCCGATTTTCATATTCATTATTTCATCCGGTATTCCATCATAGTATTATAATAACATAAACTATGTGGAGAATAAATTCAGCAAAAATTATTATCATTATTCATGGCTTCAATGACAAGTAAATAGAAAAATTATTAAATACTATTTCTAAAAATACAGTTTAGTATGAAAAAACAAATTCCGGTATTTAAGACAACAGGGTTACAAGGACTTTATTATACATGGCAAAGTTAAAAAATAAATACTGAAAATAATTTATTTATAAACAATCCGATTTCAAATGTTTAACTTAATTGTATAATTAAAATTTTATTCTAATTTATTTGACAAAAATTGACCTTATAAATCATTGTGTTTCAGGTTAATAGTTCTGAATTAATTTAAATTTCATCAAAAAAATCATTAAAAATTTAGTGATTATAATATTTTTTTAAAAAAAACTTAAACGGCTATTGACTATTCGGTATTTAATTGTTTTATTAAATACAACACACGGGTTCTACAGAAGTATGTGAATATTTTTGTTTAACTCAATCAAATCCTCATAAAAAGAACCGGCAAACTTTAAGCAGCCCACCCCGGGCTGTATTTTTTTTTCTACCTGTAATTAATAAAATCTAATCACCGATAAAATTCCGTTTATAATTTTGCTTTACATATTAATAACGTAAAATATATTTACATTACTTGCTTTAACCGAGAGGGGACTATGAGTAATAATAAATACACTGCCAAAGAAGCACTTCATATAAGAACAGCTTTTGCATATCTCATTGCACTATCCCTCACACTTTTTACAGGCGTATCTTTTCTTATAATTGCCAGGATGCCTGCGGCCGAAGTTGTTCCGGTTTTAATCATATCTGTGGTATGTATATCTCTTGCATTTATTTTTTACCGGCTCAAAAAAAATAAAAAAGATTCAAAAGTAATACCATGGATCCTCGCGATTGTAACAGCACTAATGCCTATTGCCACAAAATTAAAATATGCAATGGAGTTCGGCTGGACATTCATGCTGCAGTCATATAACAGTTCAATGCTTCTTCTGATGATGGTGTTTTTTACATGCCTCTTTCTCAGGGAAAAACTTTTTATTTTCATTTCAATTTTTACAATATTATTGTGGTCGGCTTTATTATACATCGCTTTATCCAATGGAGCTGAATATTCGTGGAATATGACAGTAGACGGAAAAACCTATTTTGGAGTTATACCTCAAAGAGAAATATTTATGATAATCGCGATGTTTATAATTTCCTATGTCGCATTCAGATGGATCAGAATAGTAAATACCTTCGAACAGAGAACAACCGCTCAAACTCTTGAGATTGAAAAAAGAATTGAACAGATGCAGAGTATGAATCTTGATACTAAAGAAAGCGTAGCCACTCTTCTTACTGAAGTAGATTCTCAAAACGGGCTTGTTGTAAAGTTCAATGACAGAATGCAGAGCCAGGCTGCCACATTTGAAGAAATTTCCGCCACACTTGAAGAACTTCGGGTTTCATCTGAAAGTATACATAACACTACACTTGATCAGATAGAAGGAAACGTCCGTATGGATGATATCGTCGGTGATTTCAAAAATATCAAAAACGAGACTAAACTGAATCTGAACTCAACATATACGGGACTTCATGGAATATCAGAAAGAACTAACGAAGCCAATCTGAAGCTTCAGGAAGTTGAAACCACCATGAATACAATTGCGGAGCAGAGCGGCAAAATAGCAGAAACCGTATCTATAATAGTTGATATTGCCGACAAAATAAATCTTCTCTCACTTAATGCAAGTATAGAAGCAGCACGTGCTGGTGATCACGGGAAAGGTTTTGCTGTCGTTGCAGACGAGATAGGTAAACTCGCATTTCTAACAACTGAAAGCATCAAGGAGATAGAAAAAGTACTGTCTCTCAATAATACAGTAACAAAAAAAGGTGTTGATGTCATAAAAGACTCTTCATCCATGATCAAAGAGATGATAAACTCCATGTCGGGAAGCACTGATAATATAAAAATTCTGCAGGACTCCCTTATGGTTGAGGAAAAATATATCAATTCAATCATAAAGCAGATGGAAACCAATATCGATCTTGCCCGTTCAATCGGACAGGGTACTGATGAACAGAAAAATGCGATCGAAAATACAAGCAATGCCCTTGATGACCTTAACCAGATTGTAAGTGAAATGGTCAGCGAGATAGCTGAACTCGCCAAATCATCTAATAATATTCTGGAAAGCGCCAAAGAACTATTGAAGAAAGCGGAAGAAACTGTCTGATCAGGTAACCTGCAGATATTTCAGCATATCAGATCTTGTAATAATACCAGCGAGTTTGCCGTTATCAATAACCGGAAGGTGCCCTATACCATTAATAAACAGAAGATTTTCTATTTCCCTCATATTCGCTCCGGCAGGGCATGTTATAAGTTTTGTTCTCATATATGCTTTTACCGGTGAATTCATCTGATCTTTTTTTCTGCCTTTCATTATATCTCTAAGTGTAAGCATTCCGCAAAGCTCATCTTTTTCATTAAGCACAGGCGTGCCGGACAATTCCATCTCTTCGAAATACAATGAGGCTTCTTTCAAAGTCCACGTATCGCGTATAGTCACAACATTTTTTGTCATCATGGTTTCAGCAGTTACAGCATGCTGGAGCTGCCGGGACAATGTTTCCAGAAGACTTTTAAAAATCTCTCTCCCTTCCCCCTGCTTAACAAGTGCAGATGCTGCTTTCGCATGGCCTCCGCCGCCGAAAGGCCTTAATATGTCAATTAGATCTATTACATTTATGCTGCTTCTTCCGATTATCACGGTACTGCCCGGCTTTTCGAAATGAAACACACCGAAAATTGCGTCAGGATTTTCTATATTAAAAATTTCTTCAACTACAGCGGCAAGACCGGCTGCCTGCTTTTCCATTGCATAGTAACTGAATACTATCTGGTGGCCGTTTATATCCTGCCAGACCAGGGTATTCATAATGTCATGGAACAGCGACACCTGGTAATCTTCTTTAAGTGTTTTTAAAAAATTATTAACAAGTTTTATATCTGCATGATTTTTCAGAAGATATGATGAGACGCGGAAGTCGTCTTCCTGAACATTATCATGAGTAAAATTTCCGGTGTCAGCATAGATCCCTGTAAGAGCAATTGTTGCATCTTTAGGGGAGATTGACAGGCGGTTTTTTATCAGTTCAAGGCCTATCATTGTAGTATTGGAACCGTAATCCCCCTCATGCACTTCTGCACTTTCAAAGTCACAGGAATCCGCACGGTGGTGATCATAAATAACTATGTCTTTAACTTCATTATCTATTACATCAAAGTATTCTTTCACCCTGGAGTGTGACCTGGTATCAACAATCACGACCCGCTCCACTTTCTCTCCTTTCAGTTCATCAACAGGTTTAAAATCAAGATGATAATGATACAGATTAACAAGATTTTTTGCTGCCGGATGGATAAGCCTGCTCATGACAGGTATATGATCAGGATAAAGATACTTTGTAAGAACGATAGATCCTATGCAGTCAAGATCCATATTTGTATGTCCGACAATTATTTTCACATCACCCCGCCATGATCCCTCACTGCTGACAATGCTGGGATTTATATCAGAATATATTTTAACCTAAAGGAACTAACTAAATCAGTCAAGCCATAATAATTTAACTGATGTAACATCTTTTATGTTCTATCAGACTATTACCATCGTAAAGAGTGGTAATCAATTATAATCTATATAAACCGGTAAAAAAATTGCTACTTCACAGTTTGCATACCATTCCATTATTTCTATCCCTGGTAATAATTTTTTGTCAAAACCGGTAAAAAAATTTATTGCAGTGTAAATTATATTAGTATAATTAAATAAAGGTAATCCTTTAAAATTATCACATAAAATCCCTTTAATTAAAAAATTGTTTTCAGGAGTATATTTTGAATGAATCAAAGCCATTGATTCTGATCGTTGAAGATAGTTCCGTTAATGGGAAACTATGTGAAAGGTTATTAAATAAAAGCGGTTACGATACGGCTATATGTACTGACGGTGAGAGTGCCATAGAATTTGTGAACAGCAATTCACCCGACCTTATTCTTTTAGATATTGTAATGCCCGGTATTGACGGATATGAATTCTGCAAAGTTATGAAAAATAATCCGAAAATAAAACACACTCCGATAATATTTCTAAGCGCAATGAATGATGAAAAAAGCATCATTAAAGGTTTTGAAAATGGCGCCGTCGATTTCATTACAAAACCATTCAGGCATCAGGAACTTCTTGCAAGAACCAGAACTCATGTTGAACTCAAGAGGGCAAAAGAAAAACTTCTTCAGATGGCAATTACCGATGAACTTACCGGTCTTGTAAATAGAAGATATTTTATGGGAAGGCTTCTTCATGAATATGAAAGAACAAAAAGATACGAGTCAGTATTTACAGTACTGATGATTGACCTCGATTATTTTAAAAAAATAAATGATACTTATGGACATCAGTCCGGAGACACTGTTCTGCGGGCTGTTTCAGATTCTATGAAATTAAGCCTGAGGCTGTCAGATATTATTGGACGGATAGGCGGTGAAGAGTTTGCCGTAATTCTTCCTGAGACTGACATAAACGCGGCGCATATTATCGGTGAGAGGTTACGAAAGAGAGTTGAGGTGCTGAAAATTCCACATAAAGAACGCAGCCTGAAAATCACGATAAGCATTGGAGCGTCATCTTCATCGAAAGATGATTTGAGCATAGATGACGTTCTGCAGCGGTCAGATTCGGCACTGTACAGAGCAAAAGAGAATGGAAGAAACAGAATTTACTCAGAATAAAAAGCTCTCCCTTTTTTAAGTAAACCCGAAGAAGTATAAAGAATCAAAGCGCACCAGATAAGTGAAAAACTTACTGTATGTGTAAAGCTGAAATTTTCTCCATATACCGCAACTCCGATTAAAAGCATAATAGACGGAGAAATATACTGAATAAAACCGATCCTGGAAAGGGGAATCATCCTCGCCCCCTGGGCAAAAAGAAAAAGCGGGACAGCAGATACCACCCCGGTGCCAAGAAGAACTAAAACTAATGCTAACGAAGAATTCCCCATTGCACCGGTACCGCTGTATTCCTTAAAAATGATTATATAACCTGCCGCAGGAAGGAGAAAAAGTGTTTCAACGCCGAGAGATGCAATTGAATCAAGGTCACCCATTTTTTTTATGAGCCCGTACAGCCCGAAGGTGAACGCAAGGGATAATGCGATCCACGGGAAACTCCCCAGATCGACAGCCATATATATAACAGCGCAGGCTGCAAGAATAAGAGCTGTAATCTGAATTCGTGTAAGCCTTTCCCGAAGTACAATCATACCAAGAAGAATACTGACCAGCGGATTTATAAAATAACCGAGGCTCGCTTCAACAATATGCCCGGTATTCACGGCATAAACATATATAAGCCAGTTGCTGACAATGGTCAGTGAAGAGAAAAAAACTATAACACGGAATTTTCTATTCTTTAAAATATTCAGCAGAGCTTCTCTTCTGCCTGTAAAAAGAACAAGAACTATCGAAATGACAAAAGTCCATATTATTCTGTGACAAACAATTTCATCAGCGGGGACACTTTGCAGCATCTTCCAATAACCGGGAAGAACTCCCCACATTGCAAAAGAAATAACTGTATAAACAGTACCGGCGATGCTCTTTCTTTTATCTGATAATATTGCAGTATTCATTTTTTCTCCAGCATAGACCGGCATTTGTACATGACAGCCATTGCCTCTTCACTAATAGTTGTCAATTACCTTTACCTGTTGTAAATTAAAAAAATTTCTGTCTAACTGAACTTACAGCTTAACGGAAAATCCATGTATTAAAAACTTGACTTTAAACGAATTTTAATCCATTATATTATGTATGAACGGATTTTCCCCATATATAATTCCTCCGCTGCTCTGCCTTTTAACGGGTTATTCTCTTGCCATAGTTTCGCTTATCTGGGGAAAATTTAAAAAAGAAAATATATTTCTGGCCCTTATCTGTTTCTGGTGGACTCTTCTATCATATGTCTTTATTTATCATAATATTGAGAATAATCAGGAAAAGGTTATGGCAGTCGAGAGAGTTGTTCATACTCTCTATGTATTTGCTCCCGCGGTTACAATAACATTTTTTCAGATTATTACGAATAAAGTTAACAAAGTATTTATACTTCTTTGTTCGATACTCAGCCTGATACTTGCATTTTTTGTCCATACTACATATTATTTTTATGGTTTTTATACTTACGAATGGGGTATGATCGCAAAAAGCGGAGCAGCTTTTCAGGTGTTCTCGGCATATGCGGCATTATCCACACTATATATTTTTATTCTTTTTTTTAAAAAAGTCAGGGTTGAAAAAAATAATGTTATAAGATTAAAATTCTATTATCTTTTCATTTCATATTTTTTATCCGCTTTTTTAACATTCACAAATTTTCCGGCCATGCATGGAATAGATATATACCCGCTCAGCAATTTTATATTTATTCCGCTGGGAATAATGACATATGGAGTATTGAAATACCGGCTGGTAACAATAAGCGGTGTTCTGCATAAGTTCATTTTCTGGCTTGCTCTCTCTTCAATGATTGCTGTTCCCAACATCTTTATATTTATATTGATAAAAAATAATTTCAACAGACTCGACTCTGTGAGGCTTCTTATTTTATTTCTCGTCTGGTTTTTTGCCAACTACTACTATTTCAATAAAATACAGCCTCTGATCAACCAGTTGTTTAACCGTAGAAATTACAATCTTTCACAAATGGAAAAGATTTTTATCAAAGATCTCGCCATGCTTAAAAATCTTGATGAGCTTGTTTATCAGATGATTACCATGCTCCGTAAGACACTGAATGTTGAACAGGTATCTCTTTACATTAGAAAAGGATATTCCGGAAGCTACATGGATTCACGGGGAAATTGTATAGATATTGATCAGAAAACCGAAAAGAGTTTACTGGAAGGAACTTTTTTTGAAAGAAACCTCATTGAATCAGAGGAGGAGTTAATCAGTTCCGCCGGAATCCTCCTGCCGATTTTCACCGCTACAGGAAGTGAATATATTGTTCCCCTCGTTCACCAGAGAGAGCTCCTGGCGATTTTAACTCTTAAAGAAAAAATAAACCGGATTAGAGTGAAAGATAATGAAATCCGGTTCATCTGCAATTTAAGTTCATACGCGACGGTCGCACTTGCAAATTCAGTTATGTATCAGAACCTAGCCGACATGAAAGATAATCTAGAAAAAATAGTAGAAGATAGAACCGCATTAATAGAACGGCAGAAATCTGATATGGAGAGCGACATTCAGCTGGCCAGAAAAATACAGATGGCCCTGCTTCCGCAGAATTTGCCCGATGTGAAAAAATTAAAAGTAGCGTTCAGATATGAACCGATTATGGGAGTCGGAGGTGATTTCATCGATATACATTACAGGGAGGGAATGGATGAATACGGCATTTTCATCTGTGATGTGTCCGGACATGGTTCATCCTCAGCCATGATTGCTTCCATGGTGAAGATGTCCCTTCATTCCTGGGGAAAGTTTATTCAGCATCCGGCCGAAGCATTTATCGAGATAAGAAATCTGCTGAGAGGAAAGATCGGTGATAATTTTATCACCGCTTATATGTGCTGTATAGACCTGAAAAGCGGAATAATAACATCAGCATGCGCGGGCCATCCTCCTATGATACTGATACGGAAAAATGGTACTGTTGAACAGGTGAAGCCTGCAGGGAAAATTCTTTTTGATTTAATTGATTCTGAATATGAAGAAAGCAAAAAAACATTAAATGACGGTGACAAAATTATTTTATATACAGACGGCGTATTTGAGGCCAGGGATTCATCCGGCAAGATGTTAGGAGAGGAGAGATTCATACAGATGCTGTCAGAGAACTCCTCCCTTTCAGCTGAAGATCTCTGTCAGCGGATCTACAACGAAACTTTTACTCCGGAAGGAAATATTATAGATGATGATTTTGCCCTGCTGGTTGCTGAATACAAAAACTGAACTTTTCCCCCTCCCCATCCGCCCGTTGGGCACCTTCCACATGAATGGGGAAGGCTTAAAACATTAAATACAGTATAATAAAAAACAATAAACTAATTTTAAACTGATGAATTCATAACGAAGGATCAAACAATTCTATTTACTATAGCCATCGCATGAATTGCAGTAGTATTTAAAAAAGGAATTCCGCCGCCGTCACTCTCCTGAAGTATCAGGGGAATCTCCGTGCAGCCCAGTATCAGAGCATCAATTCCATCGACGGATTTCATTGTATTTATAATTTCAATAAATCTTTTTCTTGTATCATCTTTTATTATACCGGAAACAAGTTCACCGAATATTTTCGAATGTATAAGTAATTTTGATTTTTCATCGGGAGTCACTATTTCGATATTCTCCTTATTGAAAATTTTATGATAGAACCTGTTGTTCATGGTAAAAGCAGTGCCGAGAAGGCCAGCTTTTTTTATTCCGAGACGTTTCGCTTCCGTGCATGTCTCCTCCACAATACTGACAAGAGGAATACCGGAAATTTCTGCAACTTCATCGAAGACAAGGTGGGGAGTATTAGAAGCGATAAGCGCGATATCAGCACCTGCATCAGCAAGAGATTTAACAGCATCTGAGAGGTAGCTGATCAGTCCGGCTTTATCGTCCTTTTCTATCAGATTAATCATTCCGGTAATATTTACACTATTTATTATAATTTCGGGATAATTGCCGTCGTTAACCTTTTCCCGGTAATAGTTTATTATTAGCCTGTAGTAATCAATTGTCGCCTCAGGCCCTACTCCGCCGATTATACCTATCTTTTTCATATGTCCCCCATCCGCCCGTTGGGCGACTTCCCCGGTAACGGGGAAGGCATTCACAGTATTATTAAATATAAATACTATTTATCAAGCACCGCGTTCCACTCTTTAATTCTGTCAGCGAGTTTTTCAAGAAGTGCCGATGTGTCACCCTCTATAGTAATTGATTCAATTTTATCGCCCTGTTTGATGCTGTTGACAACTTTCTGGTCATCATCACTCACAACAGATCCGAACACAGTATGTTTTCCATTCAGCCATGCTGTTGGAACATGTGTTATAAAAAACTGGCTGCCGTTTGTTCCGGGACCCGCATTTGCCATGGAGAGTTTACCCGGTTTGTCATGAGGAAGTTTTGGTGTGCATTCATCCTCAAATCTGTAACCGGGACCACCTGTGCCTGTTCCAAGAGGGCATCCCCCCTGAATCATAAAATCTTCTATAACTCTGTGAAATTTTAATCCGTTGTAAAAACCTCTATTTGCTAGGTTTACAAAGTTCGCTACAGTTACAGGAGCCTCTTCGGCATAAAGATTTACCTTTATGTCTCCTTTAGATGTTTTAAAAGTTGCTGTTATTCCGCTCATCGTTTTTTCCTTATTTTAATTTTATAATCCATTCATTCCACAGGCGTATTTTACTGTCAAGAAATGTTGCCTTTCAAAACAAGCACCTTTTACCGGCAATGTTCTAACATAACATGTAATAAAAAGTAATAATTTACGATATTTTAAGACATTTATATTATATCATTCTTGACATTTCTTATTAAATACCAAATAATTCATACAGTTTATGGTAAAGAACTCAAGGTAAAAAATAAAGACACTGATTTTTAATGCGGTAATATCTCAATGAGAATGTTTAAGTAGATATTTGTTCTGCCTTAGAAACTGCCGAAAATCATTGAATTACGCCTAACCTTAAAAATAATATTCTGATTCCACCGATTAAGGGACATCAATAGAATATATTCAGGTTGTTCACCATAAACTTAAAAAATACAAAATTTTTAAGGAGCTTGTTATGAGAACAACAACTAATATCCGTATCCTTTTACTCTCGTTTTTAATGACTATTCTGCTGTCATCTTCAGTTTTTTCAGCAGACAAGCCGGCAGCCAAATCCCTCATGATGGCAACAACTACAAGTACAAATGACACAGGCCTTCTCGATTATCTTGCACCTGTCTTCCAGAAAGATACAGGAATTGAACTTAAATGGATCTCTGTCGGAACAGGTATAGCAATTAAAACAGGTGTTGACTGCAACGCTGATGTGCTTCTTGTTCATGATCCTGATGCAGAGAAAAAATTCGTGGCAGACGGTAACGGAATCAACAGAAAAGAACTTATGTATAACGACTTTGTTATAATAGGACCGAAAAGCGATCCTGCAAAAATAAAAAAACTTTCTGTAGAAAAAGCTATGAAAAAAATAGCAGAGAAAAAAGCAAATTTCATGAGCCGCGGCGACAAATCAGGTACCAATGCTCTTGAACTTAAATTATGGAAAAAATTTGGAATCGCTCCGGATAAAGAACCCTGGTATGTA
>Ga0209099_1002197_pt1 | contig 17763 bp, 14 predicted proteins | sample AD_JPNHW2_MetaG_FD_184430 | JGI IMG/M metagenome (GOLD analysis project Ga0209099, IMG submission 184430) | Active sludge microbial communities of municipal wastewater-treating anaerobic digesters from Japan - AD_JPNHW2_MetaG (SPAdes) (version 2) | ecosystem: Engineered > Bioreactor > Anaerobic... | reverse complement strand
CCGGTCTTGGGATCGATGATCTCGATGATGTACTGGTCCTCCCAGACGTGCAGGCCGTCATGAGCCGGGCAGTCCATGCCGAGAGTTCCCACCCCTCCGGACTCGGTCATGCCGTAAATGTCAAAGACATCGATGTTCAGGCCCTTTGAGATCTTCTTTTTCATGGACTCGGAGAACGCCTCCGCTCCGAAGATGCCGATCTGCAGGTCTGGCAGGCACTCATCCTGCTCTTCCAGGACCTCCATGAGCCGCACCCCGTAGCTGACCACGCCTGTGAAGACCCGCGTCTTCAGGTCCCTGGCCAGGCGAATCTGCCGGGCGGTATTTCCGGGCCCCGCCGGAATCACAAAGAGCCCGGCAGCGCGCGCTCCGTGGTACATGCCGAATCCGCCGTTGAAAAGGCCGAAGAGGGGAGTGATCTGGGTAGCATCGCCGGGTTTGGCCCCGGCCATGCGGTAGCACCGGGCCATGCACTCCGCCCACTGCGAGAGGTCATTCTGAGTGTAGGGCATGACCACCGGAGTTCCCGTTGACCCGGAGGACATATGCATCTCCACGACCTCCCGGCGGGGCACACAGGAGAGCCCCAGCGGGTAGCTCTCTCGCAGTATGTCTTTATTGGTCATGGGCAGCTTGACGATATCCTCAACCGTCCGGATGTCATCGGGCCTTACTCCCGCCTGGGCAAAGAGCAGCCGGTAAGAGGCATTGGACTCGTAGACATGCTTGACAATGGCCCTAAGCCTCGCGGTCTGCATCTCACGGATTCCGTTTTGGGATCTGGTCTCTATGGATTTGTTGTGAAAATTCTCCTGCATCTTCATGAATAGCACCTTCCCGCTGCAAACGCTTTTCTGTTGATCTCCAGAAACTTCTCCTTAACGCACAGAATAATGGCCTTCTCCCAGGACTGCTCTGCCAGGTCCAGACCCTGCGAGATGGCTCCCAGGAGGACGATATTAGCCGTCCGGATGTCGCCCAGGTCGCTGGCGATCTTTGCCGCATCGATGTAAAGCAGCCTGGGAAAAGCCTGCCTCAGCAGCTCTTCTGCGTTCTCAGGATACCGGGCCCCGCCTGAGGAGACGGTAACCGGCATGACCGCCTGAGTGCTCACGGCCGCGAGTCCTTCCGGCTTGAGGTAATCAGCATAACGAAGGGCCTCAATCTTCTCCAAAGCGCCCAGGATGTCCGCCTCGTTTCTGGCCACCAGGGGGCTGTGAACCTTTTTTCCATATCTTATCTGGGCCATCACCGAGCCGCCCCGCTGCGCCATGCCGTGCACCTCATTGGTCTTGACATCGTAGCCCTCCAGCATGGCAGCCTGAGCCAAAATCTCGCTGGCCAGCAATATTCCCTGGCCGCCTACGCCGACTATTACTATGCTCCTCGTCTGCTCGTTCATTCTTTCTCCCCCCTGACGATGCTTCCAATGGCACCTGCCGGGCAGACCTGCTCACACAGGCCGCAGCCTGCACAAAGGGTCTCGTTTATCCTCGGTCCCTCTTCAGTGCCTTCGATGGCCGGGCAGCCCAAATTGAGGCACAGCTCGCAGCTCTTGCACTCTTCTGCCTTAATTTTACGCCTCTCGCCTACCATTTTTCTCTCTCGCAGAGGGCAGGGGGCACGGGAGACGATCAGAGAGGGCTTATCGGCGGCGATCTCCTCAGATATGACCCGATCCACCCCGTCCAGGTCGTAGGGATTGATCACACTGACTCTCTCTATTCCGCAGGCCCGGCCGATATCCTCGATGGAGATGGCTTTTGCCCTCTCTCCCATGAGCGTTCTGCCTGTACCGGGATGATCCTGATGGCCGGTCATGGCCGTGGTGCGGTTGTCAAGCACGATTATGGTGCTGTGGCCGCTATTGTAGGCTATGTCCAGTAGGCCGGTGATGCCGGAGTGAAAGAAAGTGGAATCGCCCACGATACCCACAACCTTCGAGGGCTCGCCTGCTTTCTCCAGGCCGTGCGCCATGGAGATGCCTGCCCCCATGCAGAGGATGCTATCCATCCTGTCCAGGGGCGGAAAAGCCCCCAGGCTGTAGCAGCCGATGTCTCCCGTCACCAGCACCTTCTTCTTGCTCAGGGCGTAGAAGATACCCCGGTGCGGGCAGCCAGGACAGAGCACAGGCGGACGGGGCGGCAGCCTGCCCCCGTAGGCGGAAGGCATGCTCACTTGCGGGGTTTTCCCTTCCAAGAGCGCCTTTGCCGCCAGCAGCCGGTCCACAGAAAGCTCCATGATTCCTGGAACAACATCCCTTCCCCGGCAGGCCAGTCCCAGCGCCCGGACATGCTGCTCAATGAAGTCGTCCAGCTCTTCCACAACCAGCAAATTGGACACACCAGCTGCAAATTCCCTCATCATGGCTTCCGGGAATGGATAGGACATCCCCAGCTTGAGAACGCTTGCCTCAGGCCAGACCTCTCTGGCGTACTGATAGGAGATGGAGGAGGTGATGATCCCCAAATCGCGGTTCCGCCACTCCATGCGGTTGGCGGGCGAGCTCTCCGAGAGCGCCTTCAGGCGAATCAGCCGGTCCTCAACCCTCTGGCGCATTGGCCTGCCCCAGACCGGTATGGGAACGAAGCGGGGCGGATTCTTCGCCAGGCCGATCTTCTTGCCGGATGGCTTTCTTTCAGATAGCTCTACCAGGCTTCGGGAGTGGCTGACCCTGGTGGTGGTGCGCAGGATGACCGGGGTCTTGAACTGTTCAGAGACCTCTATGGCCATCTTGATAAAATCGCAGGCCTCCTGACTGTCGGATGGCTCGAAAAGGGGAATCTTGGCGAAACGGGCATAGTTGCGGGTATCCTGCTCGTTTTGCGAGGAGTGCATGCCCGGATCATCGGCCACGCATGCCACAAATCCTCCCTCCACGCTGATATAGCTCAGCGTCATGAGCGGATCTGCTGCCACATTCAGCCCCACATGCTTCATGGTCACAATGCTGCGGGCTCCCGCCAGGGATGCTCCTGCCGCCACCTCAAAGGCAACCTTCTCATTGGGCGACCACTCGCAATACACATCAGGCTTGTAGAGGGCCAGATTTTCCAGGATCTCCGTAGAGGGAGTTCCAGGATAGCCTGCGCCAACCGTTACACCGGCTTCAAAGGCGCCTCTGGCCAGGGCCTCGTTGCCGGACATCAAACGTCTCAATGCCATTTTATCTCCTTGACTTTATATACAGAAATGCAGGTGAGTGCTATTGATCGTTTATGCGCAATCTAATACATCGAAGATACACGAGGCGATAACTGATTTTAGCTTATAATTCTTGTGGTGGGTCCTTGCGGCTATCTTCAAACATCGGCTCAATTCTGTTCCTAACGGTTTTTATCTTAACATATTAATCGCACCTGATGGCCGCTTGCGTAATCATCAATTCATTCTTGGTGAAGGAATTCTAAAATAGGTGGCAGGCGCGTCGCAAACCAGGTGACCACATTTTTTAAAAAAAAAATATTATTTGTTACACTATACGCAAGGCAGATCGTCAGGATCGTTAAATGGTGGTGGCACTATAAATGGTTGATTTCCATTGTCATCGGGCCCACCAGGTGACGGTATGTTGGGCGTATCAGGCGTTCCAGGAACATTAGTTGGTGGACCTGGAGGAACATTTGGCAGATCAGAGTTTAGAGTTGCACTTACGACACCTAGCAATGCCATACTTATTATTAGCATTGCAGCAAAAGCCTTTTTCAATTTCTTCACCTCGTGGAACTTTTTTGTGCACATATGTCAATTGGTTCTAATAGTTTTCGATTAATCCAATATTATTGTATCTGCGTCCTGCTTTGCCCAGTTATAAGAGCGGAGGCGCGCCAATTCTTCTCTATCGAGGGGAAACGTTTTTAAATATATTGCTCGATAACGCACATTGTAGTACAACTTAGTACATAGATTGGGAGTAGATATATGAATATGCTGATGATTTCATGCGGTGCAGGAGTCAATCTGCACTAGATGGGAGGAAAACGTTATGCCTTTGCCTTATTCTGCCCTGTTGATATCAATTATAGTCATGCTCTCGATAACGATCTTCATTCTGATCAGGAGGGAATCATGATCAATGAACTGCTGCTAATCGCCTACGTGGCCCTCATAGTCCTGCTCTCATTCAAGCTGCGCCAGGGGACCTTCTCGGGATTCGTACTCTCCGATCGCAACATCGCCTATCCTGCGGTCATTGGCATCGCCTTTACCGCAGCCTATTTCAGTGCGGCGTCCTTCCTGGGCGGCGGCGGATACGGCCTTGTAGCCGGCATGCCCTGGGTGGTGTTCTGCACCTTCTTCCATGTGGCCTTCGCATGCCTGGCCTGGCTTCTGGCAGGAAGGATCTGGGCCATGGCCAAGCAGTATGATGCCAAGACCGTGCCCCAGCTTTTGGAGAAAAGATACAACTCCCCCACCGGCAAGGTGATATTGGCCATGATCATGCTGATCCTCTACGCTGTTTACCTGGTGCCCATCTTCAAGGGATGCGCTACCCTCTTTCAGGGGTTGATCGGCGTCAGCTACCTGCAGGGTCTGATGATCGCCGTGGCCATTGTGGCGATCTATTATGCAGTCGGCGGACTGCCGGCCATCATCTGGATAGGATTCATCCAGGGCGTTCTGATGCTCGCCGGAGCGGTCCTGCTCTACGGAGGCCTCTATTCCGCAGGCGGAGGATCGGAGATCTGGCTGCACATTCCCGCAAACGTGCTCTCCATGCAGGGCCTGAATGTGCCCTGGCAGAAGACCCTGGGAATGGCCTTTTCCATAAGCCTGGGCCTTTTGGCTCTGCCCGATCTGCTCATCATGATATTCTCGGCCAAAGACCGAAGGGTGGTCCGCTTCGCCGGCATCTGGGGACCGATTTCGATAGCCATTTACGCACTCTGCATCTTCTCCCTGGGAATCCTGGCCTACGGAGTCTTGAGCGCGGAGCAGCTGGCTCCATTCCTTAAGAACCCGGACGGCCTCGTGCCTTTCCTGGCCACGACCTTGCTTCCGCCTGGATTTGATGCCCTGATTCTGCTGGCGGCGATCTCCGCGGCGATGTCGACCATGAGCGCCATTGTGCTGGTTACCACCACATCCCTCACCTCCGATATTCTGCGCTACCTGCATCCGGAGATCTCTGACAAAAAGATCCTGCTGCTCACCCGCATTGTGGGCGTAATCATCCTTCTGATCGCAGCCGTGTCCGCTGTCGATGTCCCCCAGCAGATCGTTCCCCTGGTATCCGTGAGCATGGGCGTCATCGCTTGCTGCGTATTTGTGCCGCTGTTCTTCGGCATCTTCTGGGACAGGGGGAACTATGCAGGACTTATTGCCAGCCTCCTGGCGTCTTTTGCATCGGTTGTCGCCTGGAACTTCTATGGCAATCCGCTCATTCACCCTGTCTTCATTGGCCTATTGTGCGGCACGGCGGCCTATGTGCTGGCAAGCCTGGCGACGGGCCGCCCCAGCGGGGTGCAGGAGGCATTGGGGGGCAAATCCGCTTAAAAAATGGCAATGAGCCGATCACATCAGGCTCTTTGCTAATTCTATTTTCTGATAATTTATTTTTTGCTGAAACATTTTCGCAATCAGCAGAAGCGTCAGGAGCAGGGTCCTATCTCTTTTTTGCCCTTTTTTCCCTTACACTTGGATTAAATTAATATACCGAATCAGAGAGGCTATTCATATCCACGAAGGAGGGAATATATGGCTGAGATGAGAAACTTTGCCCTGCGTGATGCTGAGGGAAACGAGATTGGAGTCTTTACAGGAAAATCGCCCAGACAGGCAGCCCTAAAGGCAGCCAACCGGGGCTACACAGATATCAAGCTGCGTGAACGCGGTACCAAGAAGGTTCATGTGTTTACGGGAGAGCGCGTGCAGGTGGATAAGCCCGCCGGTGCACCGGCCTGGATGCCGGACAAGATCTGGAAGCCAAAGGTAAAGAAGGTCGGCATCGAGAAGCTGGAATAAACGAAAAACGGTTATAGGTGATGAGGCCGTAGCGGCCTCATCCCTGCCTTCTTGCTTTTATGCGAGAGGCTCGCTCATCAATGCTCTTTTTTGCATCCTTTCCTGGCTTGAAGGCGCATATCGTCTCGAAATACCTCCAGGTGCTCCACAGTCCGTCGGCAGCATCGTTGCTGGCCTGTACTCGCCAGAAATACACAGGATCATCATCAGGTAGTGGTCCCAATGTGCCTGAGCATCTGTAGCCTTTTGTTACCTTGCTGGCATCAAACCACCCCTCATCCACGAGAATGTAATCATCCGCCGGACTCTTATTTCGATTGTAAACCTCTAAATGGTATTCAGTTGCCGCAGAGGCAGCAGTCCAGACAAAAGTCGGCGAGATGGTGGTGATGAGGCCGGAGGGAGATATGGGATTGGATTTGCCGGGCGTCACCGGGACATATCTGAAGTCTTTGAAGTTGCTCCAGGGACCTTCGCCCATGCAATTGATGGTTTGAATCCACCATCTGTAGTAAACTGATACATCAAGATCCTGAGGCAGCACTGGCCCGACCGAGCAGGTCTGATCCATGCCCGAGTATACATCTTCTGCATTATAGGTCCCTTCAAAGACCGCCACATTGGGATTGCCTGCCTTGGCCAGCTTCAAGCGATACTCAGTAGCGCCTTTTATCGGCTGCCATACAAAGATTGGATTTTTGCTGCCTATGTTATCCTTGGGCGAGACGAGAGTTGCTCTGCCCGGCAAAGATGTGCAGACGGTAAATTCCATTATATCGCTCAATAGATTGTGGCCACGAACTCGGCATGATACGCTCCAGGTATAGTCGCCGGACGGCAGGGTTTTTCGTGGAGTCAATGAATACGTGGCTTTAGCTGGGAAGGCATTGCAGCATTGCTTTATGACCACTCTGTTCCGGTCATCCATTACTGCCAGGCAGTAGCTCTGGCTGCCGCCCACAGCATTCCAGGTGTAGGTGAGCTTTCCGCTGTTCTGAACTCCATCAGGAGATACAAGCTCGGGCCCTCCGATACTCGGACTGATCGAAGAGTCTTCATTGCACTCCGTGCAGGTCCTCGGGCTCTTTGTGCTGTCCGATTCCAGAGGCGCTTGGGCGAAACACGATGCGGTCAGCAGCAGTATCAGCATTCCGACTATTGCCGCAATTGCCCTCATCCTTCGCAGTGGCTTTCGTCTAAACATGAGATCATCTCTTTTCGTATGATCTAATTTGTAGACAAGTTATATATATTTTTACTTGAAGAATTCGAATTTATCTGACCGAATGCTTTGGATATCTACTTGATCAGGTACGAAATAATATCAGGATGATTATTTTAATTAATGAGTAGCCATATTCCATGATATTGGATTCTGGTGCATCCGAAATAGCATTGTGGAATTATCAAAAAGAAAAAAGGATGCAGGAAGATTTTGAGGCGCTCTTGCCTCTATGGCACCAGCCGCCTTCGGTCTCGCGGGAAGAGAACCGCATCGCGAATATTTTCCAGCTTGAGCATGGTCATCACCAGACGGGAGAGTCCCAGTCCCCAGCCGGCATGAGGCGGCATGCCGTAGCGGAATGCTTTGAGGTAGAACTCAAAACCGTCCGGGTCCAGACCCTTTTCTTTTATGCGCCCTACAAGCTGATTGTAGTCATGAACTCTCTCTGCACCGCTTGCCAGCTCCATGGTAGGATGCATGAGATCAAATCCCCTGCAAACCTCTGGCTTATCCTCGTATGGCAGAGTGTAGTATGGCTTTATGGAGGAAGGCCAGTCGGTGAGGAAGTAGTGCTCGCCGATGGTCTCGCCCAAGAACCTCTCCGTCTCCGTATCCAGATCATCGCCCCACTGCATCTTGACCCCTGCCTTCTCAGAGGCCATATCCAGCGCCTCAGTGTAGGTTATTCTCCGGAAGGGAAGCTTTGGAACAGACAGGTTCAGGTCCAGGACACCGAGCTGATAGCCACAGTTTTCGGCGACATGACGGTAGGCCCCGACCACAGCTTCTTCCAAGATCTCCATAACATCCTTGTCATCGGCAAAGCTGACCTCAACATCGATGGATATGGCCTCATTGAGGTGGCGGCGGGTGTCATGCTCCTCTGCCCGGAAGATTGGCCCGATCTCAAAGACCCGGTCCATTCCTGCACCCATCAGCATCTGTTTGAAGAGCTGAGGGCTCTGGTTGAGGAAAGCTTCCTTCTCAAAGTAGCTTATGGGGAATAGATCGGTTCCGCCCTCAGTTGCCGCTGCTACTATCTTGGGGGTGAAGACCTCGGTCAATCCTTTTTGGGTGAAGAAGCCCCTCAGATATTGCAGGACTGCGCTCTCGATCTCAAAGGCGGCAAGAACGCAGGGCCTTCTGATATCCATAAATCTGGAGTCAAGGCGAGTGTCCAACTCGCACTCCACCTTCTCTGTGGGGTCCAGGGGAAGCGGGACCTGGGCGGCGTTCAAAACCCGGATCTCTGTAGGAAGGATCTCATATCCGCGAGGAGCTTTCGGCTCTGCCTTGACGTTTCCCCGCACCAAAATTGCGCTCTCTCTGCTGATGGAGCGCGCATTTTTAAATGCCTCTTTTCCTAAAAGCTTCTTTACCAGCGTCACCTGCGCCAGCCCTTTTCGGTCCCGCAGCACCAGGAAGGCTATTCCTCCCAGGTCGCGCATCTCATGAGCAAAGCCGGCAAGAATTACCTCTTTGCCATCCAGCTTTGCGTCAATATCGCCTGAATAATGAGTTCTAAGGATCAAGTCGTCTCACGGGAGCGAGAATGAATTCCTGATATAAAAGCAGTCTGATAAGATAAAGACAAATAGGGTGAGCGGCAAGATTGTAATAACTGTCACAGTAACTCGCCTAAAGCTGCCATTTGCTTCTGCAATGTGTCCCATCCGATTAAAGAGGTGGGTGGATTGAATTTGGTAAAGAGGATATCCACAGGAATCCCCGGCCTGGATAGCATGATCGAGGGAGGTCTTCCCATACCGTCTCTAACCCTTCTAGCGGGCGATGCCGGGGCAGGCAAGACCACGTTTTGCACTCAGTTTCTCTGCAAGGGAGCTGACCTGGGTGAGCACGGCTTATGCTTGCTGACCTTCGGCGGACCGCCGGATTTGCAGATCAATTATGCATCGAGCTTTGAATTTGCCAAGAGCGCTTATTTTGGCAGGGAGATCTGCTACCTTGAGCTGGAGGAGATGGTTGAAAAAGAATGCAGGTGCAAGGACTATCTGGACCTGCTGGAGCGAAAGATAGATGCTTTAGATCCGACTCGAATCGTCATTGAAAACCTCTCCATTCTGGAGGATGTCCTCAGAGACGAATACTGGCGTTTTCTCCTGAAGCTTTCTCATATGATCAAGTCAAGAGCAATGGTGGCATTGGTGACAGAGGATTGTCAGCCTGGCATACACTATCCTGCAAATGTCGCCCAGGTTGCGGATGGAATAATCCTGCTTCAGAATGAGGTGATCAATTTCGCAAGGAGAAGGTCGATTGAGATCCTGAAGATGTCCGGGACATCCCATCATCTAGGCAGGCATGCAGTAGATATATCAGTCAAAGGATTAATTGTTTATCCGGGCCTGTAACCATGACAAAATCCGAGCAGAATCTCCTGGGCCAGAAGGAATTCTGGATCTTTCTATTCGTTCTAGGGTGGATATTCTTCAACTGGCCTCTGATCGAGCTGGCCGACGGCTGGGTTCTGTTGGGCATGCCGGCCGTGCTGATCTATGTTTCCATCATCTGGCTAATTCTCATCCTGGCACTGTATCTCTTCGATCGGGGGAATTATAATTGATCGGGCAGCATGTCGCCTTAGTCGTAATGGTCCTTTACCTGCTGCTGCTCTTCGGCATAGCCAGGTATGCGGATAATCAAAAGCATATGGGAAAGAGCATCGTCGCCAATCCCTACGTTTATGCCCTGTCCCTATGCGTTTATGTATCAGCATGGACCTTTTACGGCTCTATCGGAAGAGCGGCATCCACCGGCCTGGAATTTCTGCCCATTTATATAGGGCCGGTCCTGGCCATGACTGCCGGCTGGATTATAATCAGAAAGATGATTTGCGTTTCAAAAGAGCATCGCTTGACTTCTATCTCCGATTTTATCAGCTTCCGCTATGGTCGAAGTTACACCATAGGGGCCGTGGTTGCAGCATTGAGCTTGATTTTGGTTACGCCGTACGTTGCACTGCAGCTCATTGCCATCTCCACATCTCTTGATATATTGAGCGGATCGAATATCGCATTTCTTGATTTTACTGTGGAAAGCAAACTCGTAGTAGCCGTTCTCCTGGGGGCCTTCGCAGTGATATTCGGGGCTAGACACCTCGATCCCATGGAACGCCACGAGGGAATGATCGCTGTGGTGGCCTTTGAGTCACTGGTCAAATTGGTGGCCTTTCTTATTGTAGGACTATACGTCGCTTACGCCATTTTTTCAGGATACGGAAACATTACGAGCGGGATGATAAGCCTGGCCGCAAAAGTTCCGGCTTACAATACCCTGATGGATATCGAGCCGATGCTCTGGTTCACCCTGACTCTTTCCTCATTCTTTGCCATCCTGTTTTTGCCCAGACAGTTTCATGTCATGGTAGTGGAAAACTCCGATGAGCTGCACCTCAAAAAGGCCATGTGGCTCTTTCCGCTCTATCTTCTGTTGATCAATCTATTTGTTCCCGCCATCGCCTGGGGTGGCGTGCTCCTCAACACACCCGGTCTGAAGGATGCCTTCATAATAACCATACCTTACAGCATGGGCCAGGATGCTCTATCGCTTTTCGTGTTCATTGGCGGCACTTCCGCAGCCACGGCCATGATCCTGATCGAATCCGTTGCCGTGGGTACCATGCTGCTCAACGATCTGGAGATGCCTTACATCCTGGGCCATATCAAGAAGGAACGGAATCTGGCCAATACGCTTCTCAATACCAGACGGGCAAACATTCTTCTCGTCGTGCTCCTGGGATACCTTTACTCTCGGGCCGTTGCTTACCAGACGCTCGCCGATATTGGCGTTGTCTCTTTTCTCGCGGCAAGCCAGCTGGCTCCAGTCGCTTTGGGCGGCCTGTACTGGAAGAGAGGCAACCGGAAAGGGGCTATGGCGGGCCTCACCTCCGGCTTTTTGCTCTGGGCTTACACCGCCCTCATTCCTACGATTGCCAAAGGAAACGTCTGGCTGGCGGATCTGGTCAGGGACGGGCCTTTTGGCATATACCTCCTCAGGCCCACCAACCTCTTTGGGCTTGACCTGGATATCTGGACAAACTCAGCATTCTGGACCCTTCTCATCAACTGCAGCCTGTATGTTCTCATATCTATTGCGAGCAAACCCAGCTCGGATGAGGAGAGCACAGCCGCATGCTTTGTGGATGCTTACCAGCAGGATCGGGCATCTCATTTGCCGGATAAGAAAGCTATGCACCAGGGATCGATTGAAGAGCTGGAGGCAACTTTAGCGCACTACATTGGCGAAGCCCCTGCCAGAATCGAGGTAGATGCCTACCTTGAGCGTCTGGGCACCAGCCGGGAGAAGATCGAGTCAGATCAGCTTCATCAGCTCTGGGACCAATTTGAAAAAACGCTTACCGGTTCGGTTGGACCTTCGGCTACCAAGATGATCGTACAGGACCATGTGACTGTAAAACCGGTGATCGAGGCGGCCAAAGAGACCCTTCCGGTGTATGATCTGGCGCGGGGAAGGATCTATGTTGCGCCTGAGATCGCCTATGAGGTCTTCACCGATCAGATAACTCACGGAGTAGAGGGGCTGTGCATCACTCATGATTCTCCGGAGGAGGTGAGGGAGCGCTGGGGATTTACTGAGACGCCCATCATCAAGCTCTCCGAAAAGAAAGGGAGCGATCGCTACATATCTCCCAGAAACCTTCCCCTTCTCTTTGTTACGATTAAGTCGTTTGTCGAGTCGAGCAATAACAGCATCGTTCTCATAGACAGCATCGGAAAGCTCATCGAGGAAAATGAGGGCAGAATACCGCAACGGGAGATGCTCGACTATGTCTACCAGATTGAGCTTTTAGCCCGTAAGTCCCATTTCATACTGGCCGAAGAGCGGGATTTTGTTCATGTGGAGATGCCTTCGAGCATAAATGAGGTAAAGGAGATGATCTTTTCATTGGGTCCTCTTTCCAGCTATCTCTTCCAGGTCTTCTCCGATACCATGCTCTCTCAGCTGCATGACGATGCCAGAAGAGAAGCCGTTATGCAGGCCAATGAGCAAATTGCCGCTCGGGAGTTCTTTGAGACCTTAAAGCAGACGCAGACGCCATCAGACGATTCGGTAAACGCCTGCGATTCTGATATGAAAGAGGCGCTGCAGTCCGGATTGTCACTTAATATCCCGCAGGATCTGGTGCTCACAAGACGCAGCTTCTTTGTGGCGGTAAGAAGGCTAGGCAGGATCATAAAAATGTTCGATCCAGCCTTTGATATTGTCGCGACATTGGCAGAGCTCATGAAGAGCTATGGCAGAAGCCCCTATGAGATCTCACTTATTCCCGGCACAACGTATATCATTGCGGAAGAAAAGCCGCAAAAGAGCCTGGAGCTATTCAGCGAGCTGGTGAGGCACGGCATGAACGGCCTGTGCATGAGCCGCTACAATCCGGCGACGCTTAACGAAAGATACAATGTGCCTGCCGATACGGTCATATGGCTGACGCAGAAGAGCGAGCCGGGATACAAGACGGTGGACCCGACGAACTTCCCCCGGCTCTCCAGCATGATCTCCGACTTCCTGAGCAGAGCCAATTATCCGATCATCTTGCTGGAGGGGATGGGATACCTCATTACCCAGAGCAACTACGAAACGGTTCTCAGGTTCGTCCAGTCTCAGAGAGATGAGATCGCCCTAAGGAACGCAATAATGCTGGTACATATCGATCCACTCTCCCTGGACACAAAAGAGCTGCATCGTCTGAGCAGCGAAATGGAGACATTCAATGCATGATATTGAAAAGCCTTTTAATAGTTAGCGACGGATAGCCGTTATCATGTACGATGCAGGATTTATATTGCTGTTCATAGTCATAATATTTGGCGCATTCCTGATCCTGAGGTCCATCAAGAACTTTGTGCTCAATGCCATTATGGGTCTGGTGATTCTTTTTCTGGCAAACGCCGTAGCAGGTCTTGGAATCGGCTATGGCTGGCTGGTGATCCTTATCTGCGGCATAGGCGGTGTCTTGGGCGCATTCCTGGTGATACTGCTTCACTTTATGGGGTTCGGGGTTTAGATAGTGTTAATTTTTTCATCATTGGGCAGCGCGCCCTCTAGATCATTATTTATTGTCAAATTTATATTGTTAATATTCTCCAAAAGCTCATTTCCAGAAGATGTGGTCTTATACAACCGTTCCTCTTTAACCAGATAACCGCGAGAGGTCAGCCAGTCGAGGTATTGTCCCGCATTCTTGAAATTAAGGTTTACCTGGTAGACTATTTTGGTCTTACTTGATCCTGCCCTGCAAATATTAAGAATACCACCAAGTATATCCAGCTTGTTTCTCCGTGTCATCTCTCAATGTCTATTATATCAGATACTGATAAAACTTTCGTAACTTTGATATTATGTATTTTTAAGCTAATAGTCATATATAAAAATAAGAATCTATGCAGGACCTCCGCTGTGCTGCATACGGTATGTCCGCGGCAAAAGGGCTGCTATCCTGCTACAATTGATGCAACAGCCTGATCCAGTTCTTCTGCATCCACTCGCAGCTGTTCGTCTCCCTGGTTCTTAAATTTTGCCAGATCCCTGCGCAATGGTCCCAAACGCAAGCTCGCATCGGATTTGCCAGTCGCGGATACCATCTGCTGCAACCTCTCCAGCTTCATTCTCATTGCATTCTGTCTGCTGAGCAGTTCCGACAGATCTCGCAGGGCTTTTACGATGCTTTTGCCGCGAGCCGTTAGCTCCAGGTAGTTGATCCTGCCCTCCGGTCGCGACCTGATCAAACCCTGCGCCTGCAGCTCATGAAAGATGCTGCATGTATGAGGCAATGTGGAATCGATGCGCTTGGCTATCAGGGCAGCATAAGCGTTCTCCATCTCATCCAAAGCAATTAATGCTAAAACAGGCTTTTCCCGGAGGAAAAGCCGTTCTAGTTCTCCAAGCATCTCTCCTTCCGCTCTTCAGGCCTGAGAGCCCGCCTGCAACTGGGTCGGTGTTATGACCGGCGCAGAAAGAGCCTGCTCCGGCAGAGTTATCTCTGTAGGCTTGTCGAAGTCGTAGTACAGGTCTTCAGTCTCTATGCTGACCGATATCTCTCCCAGTTGAATGGATTGATTGAACATCTTCATCTGGCTTGTGCTGGGATCAAGTCCTCCAATGATCTCGGGCCTCATGGAGAAGCTCATTCTGCTCTGGTATTTCACAGGCAGATAGGACTTCTTGGAGATCCAAATCGTCTTTTCAATCTTGCCGGTCTCATTCAGCTCGGTTCTATTGACTGATGGCAGATACATGGGATACTGGGTAATCTTGGCAGCTATTGCAAAGGCGGCATTTTGCAGATTGGTCTGATCGCCGCTTCCGGTAACGATCTTCAGTTTGTAGGCATCTTCGCCATTGATGGACTCTGAGCCCAGATCCTCAGTGGTGGACAGATTAAATGTTGCAGCGATTGCCTTAACCTGATTGTTTCTGTCCGGGCCCCAAACCTCTTCCTTGGACCTGGGGTCGGCCAGGTGCGTCCAGTTGCCACTCTCATCATTTACGTAGGTTGAATTTCCAATCTGGTACACATCGGCTTTTGTGGTGCTGCTGTTGGAAGGCTGGCCCGCCATCTCCATCTGGTTCTTGGTCGAGCCAGTGGCATGAGCCTGCAGGCTTGAAAGGTTTACAACGGCCAGAGTGTCGGCAGTTTCGGTAATAGTAGTTGACTTTTCAGCAGTTGCATTGCTCCCGGATTCAAGCTTGAGCGTCTGTGTCATTGAGCTCTTGATGCTGTAGGCCGTCAGGTTTTCGGCTGCGGCAACAGACAGGGTCTTGAGCTGCTCCGGGCTCTTTTCTGCCACGCTCGGGCTCTTCTCAGTACAGCCGGAGAGCGCTACGGCAATTAATGCGATAACTAGCAATAATCTCTTCATATTTTTCAGCTCCTATCTCAATCAATCACGCCTAATCTCACCTGGCTGGCAAAAACTTTTCGCCAGTGATCATCTCGAAGAGTTTGATATATATTCGGCTGGTTTCCTGCACTACTTCCGGTGGCAGTGCCGGAATGGCCGGTTCAGCTTTGCCGGCATCGCGGGCAACATAGAGCTGATCCTTGTAGCCGGTCCGCCGGTAGTACTGTCGCACATACTCCTTGGAGAGGTCCACGAACTCGCCCTGCTCGTAGCGGGCCTTGTCCCAGAATCGGTCCTCGTCGGCAGTTCCGTAGACATCGATCACCATGATCCGCCTCTCCTCGTCGAAGGCCAGCTCTTTTTTGCCGTCTACGTGAATCAGGCCGCGCGAGGCTACGCTCCTGCCGATGTCCTCGTCGATCTTAAGCACGACCTCCCTGGCATCATCGTATTCCTGGGATGATAGGCCGGAGATCTGCAGAGCTTCCTCTTTTTTCAGCAGCCTGTCCGTCTTCTCAAGCTTGGTCGAGACCTCGATGAAAGGCTCAGGAAGAGCCTCCCCGGAAGTAATCTTGTGCCCGGGGGCAAAGCCCAGATCTGTGGCCTTTATCTTGCCCTCTTTGACTCGATCGTAAAGAGAACCGGCCACAAACCAGCGGCAGATCCACTCCAGAGGAATGAGATAGTTTCTGGATGAGGCGGTGATCTGCTGAGGCTGGATTATGTCCACCTTTTTGCAGATCATTCCTGCGGGCGGCAAGTACTCGATAAAGTGCGTCTTGATGCCCATTTTTTCGGCTCTTTTAAACCAGTACATGCCCTCTCGGCTGAGGGTCTCGCCCTTGAAGGGGATCTGGCTGGGAATGATTTTATCAAAGACTGAAATGTTATCTGTAAATCGGAATTCCAGTCGGTCGCCCAGGTCGTAGGCCTCTTTGACCTTGCCCTTCATCAAAAGCTTGCGCTGCATCGTCGGTTGTTACTCCTTCCCAGGATAATAATCCTTTTGTCCATTATTCTTTGAAACTATCATAAAACGGATCTTAGAAGCGCATGAGGATTAGTTGTGCTGCTTAGCTGTGCTGCCTGAAGGCTTGAGTTAAGAAAAAAGGAGGATAAGAGAGGTTTAATCGAAGTCCTCTCCGCCCATGCCGCCGGGCATGCCGCCAGGACCTGGCATTCCGCCTGCCGGTCCACCTGACTTGGAGGCGATGACATCATCGATGCGCAGGATCATGACTGCCGCCTCAGTGGCGCTGTTGATGGCCTGGGTCTTGACCCTAAGGGGTTCGACCACGCCGAGGTTAAGCATGTCCACCGGCTCGCCTGTGTCCATATCCAGACCGGAGCTCTTGACGCCCTTCTCATGCTGGCTTCTCAGAGATACCAGGGAGTCGATCTGATCAAGGCCTGCGTTCTCGGCCAGGGTCTTTGGTATTACCTCCATGGCGTCTGCAAAGGCCTCGATGGATAGCTGCTCACGGCCACCCACGGTTGCTGCGTACTCGCGCAGCCTCAGGGCCAGCTCTACCTCGGGAGCGCCGCCGCCTGGAACGAGCTTCTTGTCCTCAACGACCACACCCACTACGCGCAGTGCGTCTTCCATGGCCCTGTTCAGCTCATCGACCACGTGCTCGGTTCCGCCCCTCAGGATGATGGAGACCGACTTGGGGTTCTCGCACTCTTCGACGAATGTCATCTTCTCGTCGCCGATCTTTCTCTCCTCGACAAGACCAGCTTTGCCCAGGTCGTTCTTGGTCAGATCGTGAATGCTGGTGACAACCCTTCCGCCGGTGGCGCGGGCGAGCTTCTCCATGTCGCTCTTCTTGACACGGCGTACGGTGTAGATGCCTGCCTTGGCCAGGAAGTGCTGGGCCAGGTCATCGATGCCCTTCTGGCAGAAGACGACGTTAGCGCCGGTGGCCATGATGTCATCCACCATGCCCTTGAGCATGCTCTCTTCCTGGTCCAGGAAGGCCTGGAGCTGATCTGGGGAGGTGATCTCAATCTTGGCGTCAACCTCGGTCTTCTCAATCTCTATGGCAGCATTGAGCAGTGCGATCCTGGCACCTGCGACCTTCTTGGGCATATTGGGGTGCAGCCGGTCTTTATCGATGACCATGCCGGGCACCAGCTCGGAATCGGTGATTCCGCCGCCCACTTTCTTCTCGACGGTGATATTATCGGTATCGACAGATCCGTCCTCATCTACCACGGCCTCAACGGCTTTCACTGCCAGGTTGGCCAGCTCCTCACGGGCGGAGCCCGAGCCCTTGCCGGTCATGGCGGTGACTGCGATCTTCTTGAGAAATTCGGTATCTTTAACTGAGACATCTACGGCGATGGTCTTGAGGATCTCCAGGGACTTTTCCGCAGCGGCCCGGTAGCCGGCGGCGATGACTGTGGGGTGGATCTCCTGATCCAGCAGAGCCTCGGCCTGCTTGAGCAATTCACCAGCGAGAACAACTGCGGTGGTGGTGCCGTCTCCGACCTCAGCATCCTGGGTCTTGGCGATCTCCACCATCATCTTGGCGGCGGGGTGCTCGATATCCATCTCCTTGAGAATGGTGACACCATCATTGGTTATTACTACGTCGCCTAGAGTGTCGACCAGCATCTTGTCCATGCCCTTGGGGCCGAGAGTGGTCCTGACGGCTCCTGCCACGGCCTTGGCGGCCATGATGTTCGATC
>Ga0209099_1002194_pt1 | contig 17775 bp, 11 predicted proteins | sample AD_JPNHW2_MetaG_FD_184430 | JGI IMG/M metagenome (GOLD analysis project Ga0209099, IMG submission 184430) | Active sludge microbial communities of municipal wastewater-treating anaerobic digesters from Japan - AD_JPNHW2_MetaG (SPAdes) (version 2) | ecosystem: Engineered > Bioreactor > Anaerobic... | reverse complement strand
TCATGGCGCCGTTGTCCGTGCAGAAGCGGGGCTCGGGGATGGCCAGCCGGAGGTGCAGCCTGTCGGCCAGGATCCTGGCCTGGGACCGGAGCTCCGAGTTGCAGGCCACGCCGCCGGAGATGATGAGGCTCCGCGCCCCGGTTTCCCCGGCGATGGCGGGGATGGGCTTCAGCAGCCACGCGGCCACCGTCTCGTTCAGGCTGCGGCAGAGGGCATGCACCCTCGGATCCTCGGGGCCGGCCGCGTCCAGGCCCGGTTCCCCGGCGATGCGCAGCTTCACGGCGGTCTTGAGGCCCGAGAAGCTCCAGGAGGCCTTGCCGTCCCGGAACTTGGGCGCCGAGAAGGGCGCGGCCGGACGTTCCGCGCGCCTGGCCAGGGTGTCCACCACCGGCCCGCCGGGATACCCCAGGTTCAGCATCCGGGCGGTCTTGTCGAAGGCCTCGCCCGCGGCGTCGTCGCGGGTCTTCTGGATCAGCTCCAGGTGGGTCCAGTCCGCGGCGCGGTAGAGATGGGTGTGGCCGCCCGAGACCAGCAGCGCCAGGGCGGGGAAGGGCAGGTCGGGCACCGCGAAGCGCGCGGCGCCGAGGTGGCCGAGCAGGTGGTGCACGGGCACCCAGGGGATGCCCTCCCGCCAGGCGATGGCCTTGCTGGCGGAGAACAGCGTCAGGAGGGACCCCACCAGGCCGGGACCCTGGGTCACGGCGATCCGGTCGAGCCTCCGGAGGGGCATGTCCGCCTTGGCCAGGGCCTCCTGGATGACGTTCCGGACCTGCAGGAGGTGTTCCCGCGCCGCCAGCTCGGGCACGACGCCCCCGTAGGGCCCGTGCAGGTGGTCCTGGCTCTGCTTGGCCATGGACAGGAGGACGGGGCCGGAGGGCGTCTCCTCCACCACCGCGGCGGAGCAATCATCGCAACTGGATTCGAGGCCGAGCACGTACATGCATCAATTTCACCATGGATGGCGGCGGCTTGTCCGGGCGAATCGCCCGGGGGGAGGATCGATCCCTGTAGACTGGCGGAAAGAAAGAGCCCCATGCCCGCCCTCGTCCCGACCCTCATCGAACTGGTCCGCCCCCTGCCGCCCCTCACCTACCTGGCGCCGGAAGGCCTGCAGCGGGGCATGCGCGTCCGGGTGAAGGTCCGCAACAGCGTCACCTGGGGGCTGGTGCTGGGGCCCGACCCCCAGCCGCCCCAGGCGGCCCTGAAACCCGTGGAGGCGGTGCTGGATCCCTTCCCCCTCCTCCCGCCCAGGCTGGCGGAGCTGCTGGATTTCGCGGCGGGCTACTACGGATGCGGCCTCGCGCACCTGGTGGCCGTCGGCCTGCCCCAGGTCGTCCAGGCGGACTGGCAAACGCCGGTCTCCGGGCAGGAACGGCTGTGCGATCTCCGGGACGCCGGCGACTGGGAGCGCCTGGCGGCGATCGGGCGCGCGTGGCACGGGAGCGAGCTCGCACTGCCCAGCCTCTTCCACCGCAGGGAACTGCGCGGGGCGGGGCTGACGGAAGTCTGCCGGACGGCGCTGCCCCACCCTCCGAAGGTCAACGCCACCCAGGGGCGCGTCCTGGCGGCCCTGGAGGAAGCGGGGGGGGCGCTGCTGGAGCGCGAACTGCTCGAGACGGCCCAGGTCAGCGCCTCGGTGCTGGGGACGCTGGAGAGGCACGGACTCGTCGAACGCGTGCGCCGCCTGGACCTGATGTCGCAGAAGCGGGAGGACCTGGTCGACAAGACGGTGGTCCTCAACGAGGAGCAGCGCCAGGCGGTCGGGGCCGTCGGGCTGGACGCCTTCCGCGTGCATCTCCTCTACGGGGTCACGGGTTCAGGCAAGACGGAGGTCTACCTCGAGCTGGCGGAGCGGGTGCTGGCCGCGGGCCGGCGCGTGCTCTGGCTGGTGCCGGAGATCGGGCTGACGCCCAGGCTCCTGGCCCGCCTGGAGGCGCGCTTCCCGGGCCGGGTCGCCGTGGGGCACGCCGGCCTCAACGCCACGGAGAAGCAGGCGGACGTGGTCCGGCTCCTGAAGGACGAGGCCCCCCTCTTCGTCGGGGTCCGGAGCGCCGTGCTGGCGCCCCTGAGGGACATCGGCCTGATCGTGGTGGACGAGGAGCAGGAGGCTTCGTACAAGAGCGAGGAACACCCCCGGATCCACGCGCGGGACCTCGCCGTCAAGCGCGGCCAGATCGAGGACTGCCCCGTGGTGCTCGGGAGCGCCACGCCTTCCCTCGAGAGCTGGCACGCGGCCTCGTCCGGGCGCTACAAGCTGCTCCGGCTGACGCAGCGGCCGGCGGGAAGCCGCATGCCCGCGGTGCAGGTGGTGGACCTCCGGGAGTGCTACAAGATCGCGCGGAAGAAGGTGGTCTTCGCGCCCCTGCTGCTGAAGGCCATGCGCGACACCCTGGCGCGGGGGGAACAGGCGATGCTGCTCCTGAACCGGCGCGGCTTCGAGAACTTCTGGATGTGCCGCGCCTGCGGGCGAACCCTGGACTGCCCCCACTGCTCCATCAGCCTCACCTACCACAAGGGCGCCTACCGGCTGCGCTGCCATCTGTGCGGCTGGGAGGCGGCCCCGCCGGAGGTCTGCGTCCACTGCGGAGCCGAGCACCTGAGGGGCGTGGGCGAGGGAACGGAGCAGATCGAGGTCCAGCTGGCGGAGCTCTTCCCCGCCGCCCGCATCCTGCGCCTGGACCGGGACACCACCCAGCGCCGGGGTTCCCTGGAGGCCGGGCTGCTGGCGGCGGAGAGGGGCGACGTGGACATCCTGGTCGGCACCCAGATGCTGGCCAAGGGCCACACCTTCCCGAAGCTGACCCTGGTCGGGATCCTCAACGCCGACCTCGGGCTGAGGATCCCGGACTTCAGGGCCTCGGAGCGGACCTTCCATCTCCTCACGCAGGTGGCCGGCCGGGCGGGCCGGGCGGAACTGGCCGGCCGGGTGATCCTCCAGACCTACAGCCCGGACCATCCGGCCATCGTCCACGCCGTGGCCCAGAACTTCGTCGGCTTCGCCGAGGCCGAGCTGCCCTACCGGGAAGGCATGGCCTACCCGCCCTTCGCCGCCATGTCCCTCTACCGGAGCGAGGGCGAGACCCCCGAAGCCGCCCTCGAACCCCTCCGGCAACTCAAGGCGCGGCTCCTGGAGGTGCCGGGCCTCCGCATCCTGGGCCCCCTGGAAGCCCCCATCGCCAGGGTGAAGGACCGCTACCGCATGCAGCTCATCCTCAAGGCGCGGACCCGCGGCCCCCTCGGCGAGGCCCTGCGGCTCGCCCCCCCGAAAGCCGGGGGTTGTGTGACCCTGGACCGGGATCCTCTGGATTTCGGGGTGTGACTAAAAAGTAGTCATTCTGGATTCTATTGCTTGTTTTCTTGTTGAATATTATGATTTAATTAGAGATATGATTTGAGTAAATTTCAATAAGAAAGGAGCCGTCGACTGCCCATCCTATAGCAGTCATTGAGGTTCTTCTATGAAACTCACTTTCCGGCCTTGCCGTGGATATTCCATGATCGAACTGCTGACGGTCCTGGTCATCGTGGGCATCCTCGCGATGGTCGGGGTCTTCATGTTGGGAAACCGCCGGTCGGGATCGGTCCGGGCAGTCATGGATGAGCTCGAAGGCACACTCTCCGGGGCTCATCAACTCGCAGTCGCCACAGGACGTGACGTGCTGATTGTTACTCACGGCGACTGGGGTGGGGGCGGAACCCCGTTGCTCATGGCCTATGGAAATGCAGCCTCCGGGGCTGCGACTATCTTGGCTGACGGCCAGACAAATTCTGAGGCATTCCGGGTTGCACTCACCCAGAACGGCGAACTCCGGCGCGAACACTTGTCTGCGGGGATTGTTACAGTGGGTCACGGAACTTGGTGGGCCACTGCCCTTGGGACCAGCACGAACCTTGATAATGTCGCGCCCTTCAATGATGCCAGTTCTGGCTTCAAAACGGTGGACATTCCGGAGGACCTGACGACGGATCCGCCAACGCCGCCGGTCCCCGGACACAGCATCCTTCAGGAGGACTCCCAGAACCTTTTCAAGGGAGGTACGACGATAGGTGTCGTTCGTGTCAGTGGTGCCAACAAGCGCTTCACGACAACCTTCTGGATCAAGGTAGTGAGCTTGAGCAACGGCCTGCCCACGCCAGGTGGGTCGATGGGCGTGTTGGTCGTGCAGGGGAATGGGGCCCAAGTCTATCGTTTCTATAACCCTGGAACTCTTGACGGTGGTGATGGGACCTGGCGGAGGATCTGATGCCTGTTCGCAAATCCAGACACAAACGCACGATGGAATCGGGCTTCAGCCTAGTCGAAATGCTGATGGCCGCCTTAATCCTTGCAATTGGCATCCTAGGCCTGACGATGCTCCAAATCCTCTCCCTGCGCGCCGCGAGGGGAAGCCAGAATCTTGGTATTGCAGTGCAGCTGGCTGAACGAGTCATGGATGAAGTTGAACTGGAAGGTCGCCTTACCTACCTCAATGCCAACCTCACTCAATACACGACACCAAGCGCTTTGGGGGGTATTACTTACATCACTCAGTCTTCCGTGGATCAATATTTCAACATTGATCCTGCCACCGGCAATCTGGTGCGGGTCGCCACTCCGGCGGGTGCCATGTTTCATCTGAACATGGCACAAAACGTGAACGCCGGTATCGGTCTATCGGATGTTACCGTGCAAGTCCAATTCACCGATGAGCTTGATGCATCCAATAAGCCGATTAAGCGGACGGCAACGATCTCGCGGAGGATACTCCATGGCTAGGCGAACCTCCAGTGGGTTCTCATTGGTTGAGCTGTTGGTTGCCGTCGTCTTTACCGCGATTCTGATGGCTGGGATGGCTTCCGTTTTCAAGGCAAGCCTTTCAAGTTTCTATACGTCGGGCGAGAAGCTGTCCAGTGTACGGCGGAACAGGGGGGCACTGGATCTGCTTTACGACGATCTCAATGCAGCCGGTATGACCCTTGTGGATATCACTTCGCCACTGACCGCGAGCGAAACGAATCCAGCACTATATATCATTCCCAACGTTACTGTCACTGGCGCAGGAGCTAACGATCCGCAAAGGACAGACGAACTCTACATGGCTTTCGATCAGCCTCTTGCTTTCGACGGCAAGCTCGTTTCCGGAGGCGGCGCGGTTAGCGGTAGTACCGCAGCCAACATGGTTCTGACAGAAGGGAGTATGTCCGCGGGAACAGATGATGAATATGAGATTGATTGCGGGGATGCGGCTTATGCCAAGTCTGTTAAGGCTGGCATGTACTTTCATATCAAGGATGATATGAGTCATGCCGCTTTACGAATTGAGTCCGCGGATCCTACTCCTACTAAAGCCACGCATGTTACGGTCACGGTGGCGAGCACCACGAGTCTGGAAACCCAGGTTACCGGTCGGGGTGATCCCGGGATGTTGCGACCCAATCAAAGAATCGTCGGCAGCAATGTCGTTTTCATCTTGCCGGCTCAAATGGTTCGCTACCGCATCATCATGCTGCAGCTGGATCCTTCCAGCGCAACAGGCATCCCTTGTCTGGTCCGCGAGCAGGGCACCTATAATCCCAGCACTGCCTTCGTCCCCGACCATGCCTTGACCCAGATCATCGCGGAGCATGTTGCCGGGTTGAAGGTCTTTCTGAGTGCGGATTCAGGGGCGAATTGGGCGGGCTCAGCTCTGGAGGTCACTACAACCGGATTTGCCAATGGATGGACCAACGGAATCCAAGCCGCTCTGAACACGCAGCTGGCCGCTGTGGGCCGCCAGGACCACACGACCACTGCGGGGAATCTGAGCTGGTACCGCGACATTCCAGTGCTGGTCAGATTGGATGTGACGACCCGGACCGCAACCCGGCGGACGGAATACGCTGCAACGCCCACCTCGTTGGCCTATAAACAGTTGACCCAGAGTTTGGTCCTCGTTCCTCGCCATTTTGGGCTGCCACTGAATTGACCTTAGGATTCCAGATGCCCATGCCTAGTCCAGTCTCCAGATCCCAGCAACTTTTCACCCAACGCGGAGGCATCACGATCCTTGTGTCCCTGATGTTGCTGGTCTTCCTGACCATTACGGCCCTCGCGATGTCCCGGAACTCCTTCCGGGAGATCGTGGTTTCCGGGACCGTCCGGCAGGGGGCCATGGTGCGCAACGTAGCAGACTCCGGAATTGAATTCGGAATCCTGTGGATGCAACCCAGTAGCCGGCGTCAAGCCGCCAGCGGGTCATCGGCTGAAACGCTTCAGAACCTCGCCACGAGCTTGGTCGCGGGGCAGAGCTATGGAACACCTTTCAATCTGGATGGGAGCGACTATTTATCGATCAACACAGCCACGCCGCCCGCTGATCTCCAGGTGCCGGCGGCTAGTGGAAATGGCTTCAACTTGGCCCTGACGGCCATGGGCAAGATGCCCTTGACTAACCAGAGCCAGACCGCGGGTTCCTCCAGCAGCGGGTACACGCCCGCGGCCGGCAGCATGGCCCTCGCTGCGCCTGATCTCTGGGCCATCCGTTCAGATGGTGTGATCAACGCCGGCGGAGTGATGACGTTCTCGCATTCCAAGGAAGCCTGGATTTCCTCGCCACCCAGGTAATCGTCTTCGACCCCATCAGGAGTTTCCATTGGCCAGAATGCCCCGTATCCTCACCCATCTGATTTCGAGCCTGCTGATGGGCTTTGCTCTCGGCTTGCCCCTGCACGCTCAACTCGACCCAAGGCTGCAGGGCAGCGCCACGGATTTCCTGGACCTCTACCAGCAGTCCAACATCAACGTGAAGCCTGAGATCGCCACGGTTTTCGACTTCTCTGGGTCCATGCAGTCTCTGATGTACCATCCTTGCTACTACAACCAGTATCTGGATGATAATGGCGTCACGGATGGCATCGTCTTTCAGCTTACTGGAGTACCGGGAACCTTCGCGGTGACAGTAACAGTGGGCCCGAGTTCCTGGGGGTACACAGGCACCCAGCTCATCAGGCCTGATGGTAGTTATGTGACCGAGGCCATTGTTGATACTACGGCCACGGGAACGGGTCTCTGGGGCGATAAGAGTGTCACTGGCGCTGGCAGCCAGGCCTGCGATGTCCGGAACTGGGTCCGGGCTGCCTCCCATGTCCGGCTCGTAAAAGACGGCCGGACCATCGATCTTCCGATTCCCTGGAAGGTGATGGACCGCAATTCCTCCGGATGTCCGCTGAGCTCCATGACCGTGAAGGATGACGTCATCTTGCCCAACGACCAGGGCATTGCAACCCATTATGGGAGCGGGCAGGACATCGAGGTCGACACACGCTACAAGATCCAGACATTCGACGCATCCGTGGACCAGCAGACCAAGGACAATAACATCGTCTTGTCCGGTCCGCAGAATCAGGTCGTCACACGGACCAAGTACATGCTGCGCCTCAACCAGTTCTACCTGGACTGGCTCTTCACGGGCAAGTACCAGAACACGGACAACACAAAACCTGACTACAACCCCACCTTGAGCGGCCAGTACATCGTGTTCGATGCGGCCTCCATCACTCCCAAAAGCACCCAGGTCGGCCTGCAGACACGCTTGAACCAGGGCCAAGGCTTCGGGACCTTCCTAACCGGGGAAGAGAGCCTGAAGGCCCTGGGCCTCCCCGCCAGGGACCGGGTCCAGGCTGTGAAGGAAGCCGCCATCCGGACCTGGATCACCTACCAGACCCGGGTCTTCTGGGCCTTCCGGTTCCTGGATGACGTGGGGGAAGCCGGAAACGACGGCCAAAGCAACGCCACCACCACCACGATCAATTACAATTCCAGAACGACGGTCAATGGTACGGATCCCACCACCATCTGGGTGAACGGGAAGGATACGGGCTGGACTCTGTTCAACGGGACTTCCGCGCACTCCGTCGCAGCCATGAAGCGCCTCGCGGCCCTGTTCCCCTACACCAACACACCCCTATGCTACGCCACGGCGAGAGCCCTCGCGCAATTCACGGATCCTGGCAACATTTTCGAGGATGTGGAGACCGGAGCGGATGCTCCTGTCGCCTGCCAGAAGCACTACCTGATCCTGTTCACGGACGGTGTCCCGACGGTGGACAACAACAGCGAGAACTGGTCGACTTCCCCGTACATCACGAATGCGACCACGGGCACCGGGGATGCGGCTAGCGGGAACACGGCGCTGATCGCCGCAAGGACGAACATCAATCCCGGCAATTCCTGGTGGAATATCTTCACCCTGGCCGGAGCTGCGGCCCATCTGGCTGACACGACCAAAGTCAGTTATACAAAGGATCTGCCCATTCCCCTCACGGCCACCATGACCGTACCGGCGGCCTATCCCACAGGCAATTCCTCGCCTGATACATTCCTGCCTTTCGCGATCACGCAGCGGGGGACTCAATCGATCTCGGGCGCCTATCGACTGGTCACCACCATGACCGTGGGCGTGAGCCTCGGGGGGCGTCTCGGTGATGCCACGAGTCCCAAGCGGCGCCTGTTCCTTACCGCGACCGTCGGTGATCCGAATCGCACCAGTTGGGTTGCAAACGAGCTTACGAGCTACACATTGATAGACCCCGATAATCCCGCCCTCGGCAAGACGGCGAACAGCACCTACTTCTTTGACGCGACGAACCCGGATCTGCTCACCAAGAGTCTTGGCTACGCCTTCAGGGAGGCCACTGGAGGCGGCAATACGGGTGTCACCAGCAACCCCGACCTGCCCTTCATTGGGGCTAGCCTCGGCAAGCAGATCTATATCGGCAAGTTCCTGCCGCCCGTAGGCGGGGGTGTCCTGTGGAGCGGTGATCTGCTGATGTTCCCCACCAAGATGGACGCCAACAGCAAGATGGTAATCCTGAGCAAAACCGGCGCTCCAGCTACGACACTCGACAGTACGACTGCCGTTTGGTCTGCGGCACACAGCTTGCCCCTTTGGAGTAACCGGAACCTGAAAACCCGGATCCCCAACGCAAGCTCTCTCTCTAGTTTCACCTACACTGGAACGGCTTACTCGGACGACACCGTTGGGCTAAAAAAATACGTTGCAGCTGCAAATTCCACTGCCTACCCAGTGGGGGGGACTGCCCAGCAGAACCTGATCAAGATGGTGATGGGCATGAAGTCTTCGAATAGCAACCAGAATCGCTCCGATATCATGGGGGATATCATTGATTCTACACCATCTTATCTGGAATATAATCCGGCCAGTCTCCCCTCGTCGATCACTCTCACGACCGGCCAACGATTCCGGCTCGTCCTCGTGGGAACCAACCAGGGCTGGCTGCACGCTTTTGGGGAGAAGAGCAGCATCTCCCGGGTGGACGATCCAAGCAGCACGACCACTCCAAAAGAAAAGGTGGACTTGGTGTCTGGCACGGTGGAGGAACTTTGGGCCTTCATGCCGACAGATTTCTTGAACAATCTCGATTACCTGGATGTTTCCACCAACAGCCACAAGTTCATGGTGGATGGTGCGCCCTCGATCTATTTCCTTGATCTACCTCCTGCTACGGGCGGGATCGGGAATGGGAAATTGGATGGCGCCAATATTTCCATAGATTCAGCCACGGACACGACTCATGAACGAGCTATTGCCATCATCGGTCTTCGGAAAGGTGGCAGGAGCTATTACGCACTCAATCTTCACGATCCAACCGCTCCGACACTGCAATGGGCTCTGGTTCCGGACGAGGCCAGTGACATCCCTTCCACCCGTAACGAGACAGGCCTCCCAGATTCGGTGCTCAAGGCCATTGTGCAGAACATGGGTTACTCCACCTGCACCCCTTCCTTTGGGCGGATCCTGTTCAATGGTGCCTACCGGGACGTGGTCTTCTTCGGGGGTGGCTTGAGTCTCCCCGAGATCGAGGCCAAATTCTCAGGCTCACCCTTGCTCGGGCGTTCTGTCCTGGCACTGGATGTCAACAATGGCCATTTCCTGGCTGTTGTGGACCTCACGAGCGACACGATCGGAGGGAAAACGTCCAGTGGCGACAAGACCATGGTTGGCCCCATTCCGTCAGGAGTTGTGCCCTTCGAGTTCTTCCTGGGATCCGGAATGGCCCAACGGGCCTATTTCCTTGACATGTGGGGCGGGCTCTGGAGCTGGGGCAGCAAGGCTAGCGTTCCGAATTCCCCCTTCACCACCTACAGCAACTTCCGCAAGGACACCTCTGAACTGAGGTCCTGGTCCTCCGATGGGACCGCCAAGTCCCCCTATGGGACAACGGGCATCCGCAAGGTCTATCAAGATCCTAATTCGGTTGTCACCGCAAGCACGACGACTCCGACCACCTATACCTTCACTGGCCCCATGTATACGACGTTGCCAGCGCCTTTCCTGGTAGGATCCTTCCCGGGCAAAGGAGTTCTCTACAAGGACGGCAGAGCCTCCACGCCCGTGGCTGTTGGCATTGCAATGGAGAGCGGGAACCGCAACAATCCTCTTGATTATGGCACGAATAATCCTGCCAACACCAGGTTGACAGTCGTCTTTGATCGACAGGACAGCCGCGCCTGGGGCCTGGACACAGCCGATGGACCTGACACGGGGATCAATACCGATACCAAGTTGCTCGATGCAGGCAAGTGGGGGGCGAACGGCGCCATCAGTTCGACCCTCGCTTACGGGGATGCTGCCATCAGCCTGGGAAATTCGGGTTATTACCTGGCGCCTACAGAGGAGGCCAACACAAAGTTCGGCTATTACATCACCTTCCCGAATGCTGCCAATTCTCATTACTCCAAGGGCATCAACCCACCCATCGTAGTGGCCAACAGCCTCTACTACGCCTATTTTACGCCCACGGAGGTGGATGTCTGCTCTGGAGGGTCGGGTCTCACTTACAGCAACAAGATCTGTGATGTCATGAACCCTGTCGCGTCGGATGCGCGGACGACGGTCACCTGCAAGAGTGGAACAGTAGACACATGGTTTAATGTTGCATCGGATTTCGCTTTGCTGGGGACGCCTGGTGTCCAACAGGCGGGGACGCGCTCCATCACTGATCCCAACGACCCCACCAAGAAGATCATTTCCACCGACACAAACACCTATTTAGGTCTGACTCGAACGTTCTTCCCTAAGGCGCGTGTCTGGCGCACGATTCGCTGATGCAGCTCAGGGAAACCTTGCGTTTTTACGGTTGTTTTCGTATGTATAGTGATATGCTTTTTTGCAATCCATGTATTGTTTTCGGCCGAACATCCACAGGGAGGCGCTATGAGTCCTGATCTTCTTGATCGACAAGGGCAGTCGCGAAGAACCTGGATCCGGGCTCTGCAGGGCATTCTGCTGGCTTGCGTCCTGCTTGGCACACTTGGGTCGAGCATCTCCTGTGGTGGGGGTGGCGGTGGGGACGGTACCCCCGACCCCACGCCAACGCCCGGATCCGTGGTAGGCAAGGTCAAGAACTTCGTCTCAGACCAGGGCATCGCCGGGGCAACGGTGACAGACGGTACTATCAGTACCACAACAGGTTCCGACGGCACCTATGCTATGGATGTGGCCCCGGGCGATCGGAAGAGGATTACCGTGACGGCCCAGGGCTTCGGCAACACCCAGAAGATCACTTCCGTTGTAAGTGAGGGGACCACGCAGCTGGACGTAACACTTCTCCCGGCCACCGAAACCACACTCCCAGGCCTAGGCTCAGGTGCGACCCTTACCGTAGACAACAGTCCTGCGCAGATTGTATTGCCAGCTAATGCTCTGGTGACGTCAACGGGAGCATCTCCCCGTTACCCGGTCACGGCCTCCCTGACTCCCATCGATCCCAGTACCCTGCCAGATTTAATGCCGGGTGATTTCACGGTTCCGGGGGGGGCTTTGCTGGAAAGTTACGGCGCCATGGATGCTTACTTCACGGATTCCAACGGAGCTCTGCTGAATTTGGCAAGCGGCAAACCAGCCACTATTCGGATCCCCTTGGCCAGCCGGTATTTTGAAACCTCCCCGCGATATGACAATGGCGTTCCGGTGGACTCCCCTGTTGGTCCGGCAGCACCTGAGACGGTGCCCGCTTTCTTCTATGACACGGATGCCGGGCGATGGACCCAGGAGGGCACGCTGACGCTCGCGGGTTCGGGTTTGTCCCAGTACTACGAAGGACTGGTGAACCACTTCTCCACCTGGAATGCGGACAAAGTCTCCCAGACCACCTGCATTACCGGGAAGATTGTTCGCGCGAATGGGACCACAGCCGTTGGCGATGCTACGGTGACGGCCACGGGCACTTCGTACGTCGGAGCATCTAGCATCAATTCCCATACCACCGCTGGTACCTTCACCTTGCCAGTGATGTCGAACGCCACACTGACCGTGAAGGCCACCAAGGATTTCCTTTCGAGCAATACACCCGATCTATCGGTCATAACAGGCGTGATCAATGGGACCTTCGAAGACAACACTTCCTGGACGTGGGGCACCGGTTGGGCCCTCGATCCCACCAACAAAGTTGCCAAACATAGCAGCGCTGGCAGTATCGCGAATCTCACCCAGGCCCTTCCTCCGAATTTGGTCTTTGCCGGGAATTACATCGTGACCTACACCCTCTCCGGAACGTCAGGAACCGGGGGCATGAAAGTCTCCCTGGGGGGTGGCACAGCCAGCACTGTAAGGAGTACTGCCGGAACCTACTCCGAGACCCTCACCTTTGGTGCGACCAACAAAAACTTGGTGTTTACTCCATCCGACAAGGCATTCGTGGGTTCCATTGACAACGTCACGATCACGCTGCCTGCAGGCACCTGCATCAATGTCGGCAATATCATTCTCGATGGAAAGTTAAGGTTGGAAGGGACGATACGGGATTTTTCGCCCTCGACCCCCTATGTGAATGCCACAACCACGCCACCGGTCGTCGTCAAAGACTCGGGCGATCCCTATAATTACAACAATCCCGCGATTAAATATCCGTTTGATCCCGCAAAGCCTTGGATCAATCCCGATTTCGAGTGCCGCTATGGGAGCTGGTGGCAAGGCTTGGTCAAAGACACCTTGGGTCCCGATAACAAGCCGCAGTACAACAGCCCAGCCTTCACTTCGAGTTTAATCCACAGCGCAACTACGTTCAATGCCTGGTTTAATGACTTTCCGTCTCCTCACGGACCCCTCGATACGGTGCCCTATCAGAAGCAGTATGCGATTGACCTTGCAGAAACTGACCCAGTAGGCAACCCAGGGGTTTACACCTACCTGAACGACACTCAATTCCCTATTGATAATTGGGGACAAGGCAACTTCATTTACAACAACCCCGGTGATGGTAATACTCCGGGTACGGGCGGCAATATTGGGACCTCCAGCGGTCATAATTTCCACTACACCTATGAAATACATACCTCTTTCCGGTACCTGGCGAACCAAGTTTTCACCTTCAAGGGTGATGACGATGTGTGGGTCTTTTTCAACAAAAAGCTCGCCATTGACATCGGCGGTGTTCACCAGAGCATTGAAGGTTCGCTGAATCTTACAACTGGAGTGGTCACTTACCGTGATTGGAATAATAACGTGGTGGCTACTAAAACAATTGATCTAGGACTGGTTGCAGGACAGGTTTATCAGTTCGACTTCTTTTACTGTGAACGGCATACCACTGAATCGCATATGAGGATCACGACCACGATCCCGCTGAGCACCTCGACCATTCCGAACTAAACGATTTTGGGCATTCATCAGGACAACTTCGGGGCCCCAATGGGCCCCGTTGGCTTTGTGATAGCCTGATTTCGTGTCAACGGCCCCCAATCTACTTCGTCCCAAGAAATCCTTCGGTCAAAACTTCCTGGTCCAGCGGAGTGCCATCGAGGGGATCGTGGAGGCGGCGCTGGCTTCCGAGGCGGAACGCCTGCTGGAGATCGGACCGGGGGCCGGGGTGCTCACGGAGCACCTCGTCCGGGACGGGCGGCCCTTCTGGGCGGTGGAACTGGATCCGGAGGCCTGCGCCCTGGTGGAGCGCCGCTTCGGGACGCTGCCGAACTTCAATCTGCTCCACGGGGATGCGGTCACTGTGGCCCTCCCGGACGGGCCGCCCTGGGCCATTGTCGGCAACCTCCCCTACAATGCCGCCACGGCCATCCTGGCCCGGTTTCTCCTGGAGCCCATCCCCTGGGAGCGGATGGTCCTCATGTTCCAGCTGGAGGTCGGGCAGAAGCTGCTCGGGCAGCCTGGCGAGAAGGCCTACGGGCCCCTCTCCGTCCTGGCCCAGCTCACGACGCGGATGACCCGGCTGATGAAGCTGGGTCCTGGCGCCTTCCGGCCGGCGCCCAAGGTGGACTCGGTGGTGCTCCTCTTCGAGCCCCGGGGCGACGCTCCGGAGCACCCCCAGCGGAAGGAGATGCTGGCCCTGCTCCACCTGAGCTTCGCCCACCGGCGCAAGACCCTGGCCAACAACTGGCAGGCCCGGATGGCGCCCGGGGAGATCGCATCCATCCTGGAAGCTGTCGGCCTGCCGCCGGCCGTTCGGGCCGAAGCCGTGCCTCTGGAGACCTGGCTTTCCCTCCTGCACCGCCTGCGCATGGCGGGGCACCTCCTTTCGTGAACTCGGCGCACCCATGGGTTCATGCCGGGAGACATACTGGTTCCATGCCCCTTCCCCTTGAAACCTTGACTGGCCAGATCCTGGAGGCCGCTTTCGACGTCTCAACGGAACTGGGACCTGGCTTCCTGGAATCGGTGTATGAAGGAGCTTTGTGCCTCGTGCTTCAGGACAAGGGACTTCCGACGGAACGCCAAGTCCCGATTCCTGTCCATTTTCGGAACCACGTGATCGGCCAGTTCTGCGCGGATCTATTGGTGGAAGGCCAGGTCATTCTTGAACTCAAAGCAGCAAAAGCTCTTGCGCCAGAGCACGTGGCCCAGACCCTGAACTACCTGAAAGCCACCGGTCTACCCGTCGCGATGCTCCTGAATTTCGGCACCGCCAGGCTGGAATACAGGCGTTTCGATAACCGGTTTGCAAAAAGAATGATCAACAGGGATGAAGGGGATGCAGGGGATGACTGATGTTGCGTTGCGGGTAACTGGGTGGAAACGGGATGGAGCTGCAGGCGTTTGTCTCGCGACCCAAGGCCTCCAGGTCGCCCGCTTCGCGGGGCGCGCGGCTTTGCCGCACGCGTTCATGCGGGGGCGGAGCCGCCACGCACGCTCGTGTGCTGCTCGGCTCCGCCCCCGCATGAACCTGACCGGGAGGCCGGGATTCGCTGTACCCCTTCCTGCATATTCCGATTCCTGCCTCTGCTTTTATCCCCTTCATCCCCTGCATCCCTGTTAAACAAATCTTTTTATTTTTGCGACTCCCCTCTCCAAAGGACATCCATGCAATCTCCCGCACCTTTATTCGCAGCCTGGCAGGAGCCCCCTGCGCGGGACGAGCTCCGCCTGATCCCCATCGGGGGCGTCGGCGAGTTCGGCATGAACGCGCTGGTGGTCCACACCGCCGAGAGCCTCTTCCTGGTGGACTGCGGGCAGCTCTTCCCCTCCGACGACCAGCCGGGCATCGATTCCATCGTCCCCGACTTCGCCTACCTCGAGCCCTTCGCGGACCGCATCGACGCGGTGCTGCTGACCCACGGCCACGAGGACCACCTGGGGGCGCTGCCGTACTTCCTGGAGCGGTGGCCGGTGCCCGTCTACGGCACGGCCTTCACCCTGGGCCTGCTGGAAGGGAAGCTGAAGGAGTTCGAGATCAGGACCAAGGGGCTGCTGCACGTGGTCGCGGATTTCGAGCGGCTGCCCATCGGCGGCGGGGAGATCGAGGCGGAGTGGATCCCCGTGACCCACAGCATCCCCGACGCCTGCGCCATCGCGCTGCACACCCGCCAGGGCGTGGTGGTCCACACGGGCGACTACAAGCTGGACCGGACTCCCGTGGACGGCCGCCGCACGGGCCTGAAGCGGCTGGGGGCGCTGGGCCGGGCGGGGGTCGCCGTGCTCCTGTCGGATTCCACGAACATCCTGAGGACCGGCGCCACCCCCTCCGAGGCGGTCTGCCGCGAGGGGCTGCGGGACGCCTTCCTGAAGACGCCCGGCAAGCTGGTGGTGGCCACCTTCAGCTCCAACATCCACCGGATCCAGACCCTCCTGGACCTGGCCTACGAGGAAGGCAGGAAGGTCTGCCTGCTGGGCCGCTCCATGGAGCGCAACATCGCCATCGCCCGGGAACTGGGGCGCCTCAGGCTCCCGGACGACCTCTTCATCGAGGCCAGGGAGGCGCCCCTCTTCAAGCCCAGCCAGGTCCTGGTCCTCTGCACCGGCACCCAGGGCGAGGAGCGGAGCGGCCTCTCCCGGATGCTCCGGGGCGAGGTGAAGGGCCTGAAGTTCGCGGACGGCGACCGCCTGGTGCTCAGCTCCCGGGCGATCCCGGGCAACGAGGTCGCCATCTCCCGGATGCTGGACGACGCCGCCCGGCTGGGGGCGGAGACCACCGTGGAGGACCTGGGGCCGGTCCACGCCTCGGGGCACGGCTACCGGGGGGATTCGGAGACGATGATGCGCACCCTGAAGCCGCGCTACATGGTCCCCGTGCACGGGACCTACCGGAACCTCCGGGTCCACGGCCGCCTGGCGGAGACCCTCGGCTGGGACCGGGAGCACGTCCTGCTCCTGGACGGCGGCGAGTGCCTGCAGCTCCGCGGGAACGGTCCGGCCCGCATCGCGGGGAGCGTGCCCGTGGGCAAGTGCTTCGTGGACCAGGGAGTCAGCCACATGGTGGACGCCCGGGTGATCCACGACCGGCTGATCCTGCAGGAGGACGGCATCGTCGTGGCCACCCTCGTGGTGGATCCCGCCACCGGGGAACTGGCCCAGGACCCGACGATCCTCTCCCGGGGGTTCGTGGTCCTCTCCGACGACCAGGCCTACGGGGACCTGCTGCGCGGCGCCGTACGGAAGGCCTACGAGGAGGCGCCCCCGGAGATCCGGAAGGACAAGGACCTCCTCATCGAGCTCCTCCGGCAGACCCTGCGCCGCCTCATCCGCAAGACGACGGAAACCCGTCCCATGGTGGTGCCCATGGTGCTGGAGACCCCGTGATCACTGCCCGGCGGCGCCTGGACGCTGGTTCTTGATCGCCTCGAACATGGCGTGCTGGATCTCCTCCATCAGGAGCAGGAGCCGGCCCTGCTGGGCGGGCGTGAGGGGATCCCGGACCTCGTCCTCGAACTTCCGCCTCAGGTCGTCGTGCTGCAGGCGCAGGGACGAGTACTGCTCCATCAGGGGACGGATCCGCGCGTTCTTCTCGTCCTCGGTGAGGGGGCTGAACAGGACGCCGCTGACCTGCTTCTGCAGCTGCTTCATGCGCAGCCGGTAGTTCCGCCCGTCCTGGTCGAACTGGGCCCAGCGGTCCGCGATGGCCTTGGCCCTGCCTTCCGGGATGCCGAGGGACTGCTGGAGGCGGTCCACCCTCATCCGGTGGAGCCGGGTCAGGATCTCGCCCTGCCACGGGTCGCTTTTCGGCCCGCGCTCCTTGGGCGGGGACGGCGCGTTCTGGCCGAAGAGCAGGGTGGCGGGGAGGAGCAGGGAAAGCAGGGCGCGGGACATGGAGGACTCCAGGCGGCGGGACACTCAGGGACGGGAGGCGGACTCCAGCTGCTGGAGCACCTGTTCGGCGTCCTCCTGGCTCATGTCCGAGAGCTGGGAAAGGGCATCATCGCTTGCGCCGAAGGGGGTCTCCGGCACGAACTCGTTCAGGTCCGCGGGGGGCCTTTCCAGGCTGGCTTCCGCCGCGGGGGCGTTCTGGACCCGGCCGGCCAGGTAGCCGCCGACGCCGAGGGCCAGCGCCAGGCCCGCGGCGGCCAGCCAG
>Ga0209099_1002185_pt1 | contig 17817 bp, 18 predicted proteins | sample AD_JPNHW2_MetaG_FD_184430 | JGI IMG/M metagenome (GOLD analysis project Ga0209099, IMG submission 184430) | Active sludge microbial communities of municipal wastewater-treating anaerobic digesters from Japan - AD_JPNHW2_MetaG (SPAdes) (version 2) | ecosystem: Engineered > Bioreactor > Anaerobic... | reverse complement strand
CATCGGATAGACGACAGAAGTACATCCGGCGGTACGTTCCGCGGGTTGCTGATGATTAAAAGAAGGGGGAACCAGAAAAGTTATTCTCATTATCGTTCTTAGTATAAGGTCTTAAAGTTAGCCAGCACAGTTTTCTGAGCGCGCACTTTATCTCCTATTTTAACACAAATTTGTGTGTTAGTGGGCAAAAAAACATCTACGCGGGAACCAAAACGAATCATTCCCATTTCAACACCTTGGGTAACTTTGTCCCCCACTTTCGGATAAGAGACAATCCTTCGCGCCACAGTTCCGGCAATCTGCCGAAATAGCACCACCATTCTTTCATCTTTTCGCACTACAACGCTGTTATGCTCATTTTCAACAGAAGATTTCGGAAGGTGTGCAATGAAATACTTGCCGGGGTGGTATCTTACATATTCCACTTCGCCATCTATGGGATAAAAATTGACATGAACATTATGTACAGACATGAAAATGGATATTTTTATCCGATTATCGTGAAAATATTCATACTCGTTCATCTCTTCAATAGCAATAATTGTCCCGTCAGCTGGGGAAATAACTCCATTTTCAACCCGATTGACATGACGGCGCGGAACACGAAAAAACCGAACCACCAAAAAAAACGGAACCAACAACACCAAGGTTACCAAAATATCAATCCAACACGGCAATTCAGTAAAATAAAAATAGCAAAATAAGGCAATTGACAATAGAAGTGTCTCAACTATAATGGGATACAAACCCTCTCGGTGAATTCTCATATCTTTGAATATTGTGTGCAAAAATAGCAAAAAATCATCAAACTAACGCGTTTTTCTCAATAATATTTCATTTCTAAAAAAGTAGTTCAACCGTTCCGAATAAAAGAAATCAAATTAAAGTTGCCAACCGGCTATAGTGCAGATGTAAATCAAATTATTTATTTAATTATCAATGATTTATAAAAAAAAATGGTATTTAAACAAAGAGAATCTGACATTCTCAAAATTTTCCTACCTTTGCAGCGTTATTTTCAGTGACGGTTCTCCATCAAAAATATCAAATAAAAAATCAATATGAAAAAAATCACCATTTTGTTAATTGCCTGTATAGCAATATGTTATTCTTCATACGCGCAAGAAGACGGCAAACCAAAGAATTATCCTACCATTCCGACTGTTGACATTAAAACAGTTGATGGACAAACATTTAGCACTAAACAGATTTATAATGATGGGAAACCCATTATCATTAGTTTGTGGGCTACTTGGTGCGTCCCATGCAGAGAAGAATTGGATGCAATTTCTATAGTATATGATGATTGGGTAGAAGAAACGGGAGTTCAACTATATGCCATTTCTATTGATGATTCGCGTTCTGCTTCGCGGGTGGCTCCTTACGTCAATTCCAAAAATTGGGAATACGTTGTTCTGCAAGACATCAACTCAGATTTTAAACGTGCCATGAATGTTACCGATGTGCCATTTCTTTGCATAGTCAATGGGAACGGCGAAATCATCTGGTCGCATACTTCCTATGCACCGGGCGGCGAAAACGAAGTTTACGAAGTACTTAAAGAATTAGTTAAATAAATATAATTAAATTACTAATAATGAAGAATATACTAAAATTAATATTAGCAGCATTTCTTCTAACTATTTCGCTTCAAGGTTATGCTCAATCGCAGATTGGACGCGGACGAATCAGTGGCGATTTTGGATTCAACGGGATGTATTATATTCCGGATTCGCTGATTGGAGCAAAAAAAGTTGATGAAAAAGTACGCGCCAATACTTGGCTGAATTTGAATTACACTAATGGAGGTTTTACGGCGGGCGTCCGTTATGAATTTTACAGTTTTCCACTCATTGACTTTGAAAATATAGGCTATAAAGGACAAGGGCTAACCAACTATTTTGTAGATTATAAGAATGACTTTATCCAAGTCACTGCCGGTAGCTTTTATGAGCAATTTGGAAATGGCCTGGTTTTTCGTGCTTACGAAGACCGACAGCTGGGAATTGATAACAGCTTGTTGGGAGCGCGCGTGAAGGTCACTCCTTATAAAGGGATTACACTGAAAGGAATTTGGGGAATCGAACGCAATAACTTTGATTTCAATTACACTGAACGCCAGGATTATGTAAGGGGTCTAGATGCAGACATCGCCTTGGCTGATTTTATCCCGAAAATGGCAGAAAAGGGATTTACAACCACTATCGGCGGGAGTTTTGTCAGCAAATACGAAAAAAGTGAAAATGATATGTATCTTACTTATCAATTAAACGATACAACTACCATCAACGGAATTATTGCTGCGGACAAATTTCCGCAAAATGTTGCTACATGGGCGGCACGCTTGAATTTCGGCTACAAAGGCTTCCGCTTGGAAACCGAGTACGCCCATAAAATCAACGACCCAAATAAAACCAATCAATACATTTACAAAGATGGTGAGGCTCTGTACGTTTCAGCTACTTACTCAATGAAAGGTTTAGGTATTTCCGCCTCATTTATCCGCTCCGACAATATGGATTTTCGTTCCCGTCGCAATACCTCAGCCACCACTTCCCTATTGTCCATTAATAATGTACCGGCAATCAATCGCCAATATTCATACGCATTGTTAGGAAATTACAGCTATGCCAGCCAACCCAACGGACAAATCGGGGCGCAAGCTCAAATCAATTACCAAATTCCCAAGAATAGCAAATTGGGCGGAAAATACGGGGTTGATATTGCCCTCAACTATTCCCGTTTTCATGACCTCGCCAAACAATTGGTGCCGACTGCCGATTCCATAGGAACTGTCACCGGGACAGAGGGTTACACTTCCAATTTTTTCAAATGCGGAGATAATCTTCTCTATCAAGATGTGGGCGTTGAAATCAGCCACCGTTTTGATAAACGCTGGAAATTGGATTTAGCCTATAACTTCATTACCTACAATACAGAAATTTTGCAGGGACATGAGGGCAATTTGTTCAAAGGACACAATGTAATGGCAAAGGTTAGTTGCAAAATTACCGCCAAACACGCACTAAAAATGGAAATTGACCACTTGTATGCCAAAGAAGATAACGGCAGCTGGCTGTACGGATTAATTGAATATTCCATTTCTCCTAAATGGTTCATTTCCGTTTCAGACCAATGGAATTATGGAAATAATGAATCTGCACTTCGCATTCATTACTACAACATTGCAGCTGCTTTCGTTATCAAGACTACCCGCATCGCACTCAATTTCGGTAAAACCAAAGAAGGTATTTTATGCATCGGCGGCGTTTGCAGAACGGTTCCCGCCTCCTACGGATTAGGACTTTCAGTTACCACTTCCTTTTAAACCATTTTTATCATGAAAACAATTAAATTATTCAGTAAAATTACATTTGGAATGGGCATGATTGCCCTACTGCTTTCGTGCGAAAAGATTGAAGGTCCGTATATTACACCAGATGAAAGCATCCCGACTACAGTTACTTTTCCGAACATAGACACGGCATCTGTTTATCGCAAAATATTAATCGAAGATTTTACCGCACACAAGTGCACCAATTGCCCTGATGGTCACGCAATTCTTCACGATATGATCAATGTCTATCACGATACACTCGTTGCCGTTGCTTTGCACATAGGTTCTTTGGCAGCTCCTTCTGCAAGTTTTCCCACCGACTTTCGTACACCGGAGGGCAATACGATAGAAACCGATTTCGGACCTTTTAATCCTCCTTGCGCTATGGTCAATCGAGTTCAATATAACGGCGAATATTCTTTGGATAAAGAGTTATGGCAAACCACCGTTCAAAGTGTAGATCGGAGCAAAAAAATAGCTGCCATCCAAATCATTAACGAATTTGACGCTGCTAACCAAAGACTTGCTACACACACGAAAACAACCATCATTGACAATTATCCTAATCCCGTGCAGTTGTCTTTGTACATTACGGAAGACGGAATCATTGCACCACAAAAAGTAGGCCTGACGACAGATACGTTATACGTGCATAATCATGTATTAAGAGGTTCAATGAATGGCACTTATGGTGTCCGTATATCAGAAAACGGACATGTAAACAAAGGTGAGGCATATACCAAATCATACCAAATGAATTTCGGTGGGAAGAATTGGAATTTTGCAAACTGCAAAGTCATTGCCATATTGCACGATACCGAAACCAAAGAAGTTATTCAAGTTGAATCATGCCCTTTTTTGAATGAAAATTAGACTTACCGAAATTCCATTCGTCAGTAAACTTCTCAAAATACTTAACCGGATTGTCCTGCCGGGCTGTCAAGGAGTACCAGTAGGTTATGTTTTACACTTTTTCATTGAATCACTTAGAAAAGGAATCTTGGCACAACGCGCTGCCGCGATGACCTATCGCATCTTCGTCGCCATCATCCCGATTATCATTGCCCTGTTTTCAATCATTTCATACTTGGGAACCTCCGTCAGAGCCACCATCCTCAACTTCATTGAATCCATGGTTCCTGATTATGTTTGGCCCGCCATTTCGAATATGATAACAGAAGTGATTAATAAACAAAATGTCACATTGGTTTCTATCTCATTTCTGTTCGGAGTTGTATTAGTGATGATTTGCGTTGATTCGATCATAAGTATCTTAAATACAACTTATTACAAAATTCAAAAACGTTCATTTTTCAAACGACTGCTCACCGACTTAATGATCATCTGCATTTGGACAAGCGTGATTATTTTGGCAGTCGGCATTTTTATTGGCACATCTGCCGGGATGAAGTACCTTGATTCTCATTTGTTTAATTCTCCTAAACTATATTACTACGTTATTTCTACTTTTAAGTGGCTGCTTCTATTTTTCTTGGTTTATATTTTTATATCCTCATTCTATTACTTAGCTCCTACGAATAAAAAAAATTACCATTTTTTTTCGGTAGGGTCCACTTTTGCCTGCATTTCAATGGTATTGATAATGGGTGTTTTAAATTATTATTTTTCCAATTTTGGAAATTACAACCTACTTTACGGGTCAATCGGTGCCATCTTAGCCATCTTGTTATGGATATATTGGAATTCAATGTTTATCCTTATCGGGTTTGATTTGAACGTTAGTATTGTAGCAGCCAAACAATCGATTATTGATAAAAAATAAGACATTTGTCATGAAGAAATACTGCTTCTATTATCTGTATTTAATGTTCTTTTTGGGAATGATTTCGTGCAAACAATCTCCCGTAAATAAAGCCGAAACTGAATTTATCTACTTGGAAGACAATCATTTTCAATATAAAGATAGTGTTTTCTTCCCTATCATGCTCAATTATATTGTCTCATACCAAAACTACAATAATCTGTTCGTGGTTGCCCCGCACGTGGATTACGATTCGGTCGGTTATGAAGAATCGCAGACTCCGGAAGCAGTCGAAAATCAACTATTAGGGCATTTTCAACTTATTAAAGAAATGGGATTCAATACATTACGAATATGTATGGATAGAATGAGCCAAGATGAAAACAATCATTACTACTATGCTGCCAATCGTAAGTTTTATATTGATGATCACGAAGATGTGCAAGCCATTATCGAAGGATTCCGCAAATTCACGACATTGGCACAGCAAAAAGGATTGCGAATCATGCTGCTGATTCGTCCGCCTATCAATAATCCTGAAATTGAGAATTTTACCATTCAATTATTGCAGCAATTAAATCAGAATCCGACGGTTTTTGCTTACGATTTTATGAATGAACCGCTCTATTTTGACACTGCCCCGAAACGTAAGAAAACAGAAGCTATCAAAATTGTGAACCATTGGCGGGAAATGATGCGACAATACGCGCCCAATCAGTTGTTTACGATTGGCTTTTCGGAACCCATTGAAGTTTTTGAATGGGATGCTTCTCTCTTGCCGGTTGATTTTGTAGAGATCCACACCTATCATCCACTTCGTGTACCGAGTGAAATATATTGGTATTCAAAATACATTCACAAACCGTGGATGATTGGGGAAACGGGATTGCCGGCGGATAATGATTCCATTCAATATGTTGAACAACTGCTTTTTATGCAAGAAGCCTATCAGCTTACGCGCGACGCCGGCGGCTGCGGATTCGGTTGGTGGGAATTTCAGGATATGCCCAATACGCATTTTGAAGCACAATTCACCGGATTGCTAAATCACAAAGGCAAAACCACAACCACTGAGGGAAAATATACCATCATCGGGAGCGTAAAATCGGGGAGTTCTATGGCAAACCTATTTAAAAATTACACAGCCCGCCCGTATAAACGTCCCGTCAATTACTACAATATGTTAGGGTATAACAACATCTGCATTACCGGAAGAATTGAAGACGAACGCACACGCCAACCCATTGAAGGCGCGGTTATTCGTGGGTGGAATGAATACTTTCAAATCGGAATGAATACGTATAGTGATGAAAACGGTTATTTTACGCTCTATTGCAATACTCCTTGCATGCATTTTGAAATTTCCGCACCGGGGAAAAGTAAAAGTAAATTTGATAAATTAATTAATTATAAATCAATTAATTATGATATTTCTACCCTACCAAACAAGAAATTGGAATATCATCAAATCTCTTATCACCCGTTTTTAACTAATCCCCATTTTGAAGACCCAAATTTCAATATCTTCAGCTTTTCACCGGCACTATTTGAACAATACAAAATAAAAGGCGACATGGGAATCATTCTCCTGCGTGATATTTGATGGCAGACAAGACAACAACGAAGTTTTTAAAAAACGCTTGAACAAATTTCAATAAAAAATGTTATCTTTGCCAGCTCAAATAAAGAGCCAAAAAACGTTAAACCTTTAAAAAACAATTATTATGTCAATTAAACTTAAACCATTAGCAGACAGAGTTGTAGTCGAACCTGCTGAAGCTGAACAAAAAACAGCCGGCGGCATCATTATCCCGGATACTGCCAAAGAAAAACCTCAAAAAGGCGTTATTATTGCTGTTGGTCCCGGTAAAAAAGATGAACCGATGACTGTAAAAGTAGGGGATCCCGTTCTTTACGGTAAATATTCCGGAACAGAAATCACCATTGACGGAAAAAATTACTTAATCATGAAAGAAAGCGATATTTACGCAACAATTTAAATTTCAATTATTTATTAAAATTAATCAATCAAAAAAGATATTATGGCAAAAAACATAGTTTACGACTGGGAAGCACGCGACGGATTGAAAAAAGGCGTGGACGCATTGGCAAATGCAGTGAAAGTTACCTTGGGACCCAAAGGAAGAAATGTAATTATTGATAAGAAATTCGGCGCACCCCAAATTACAAAAGACGGCGTAACCGTAGCAAAAGAAATCGAATTGAGCGAACCGATTGAAAATATGGGCGCACAAATGGTGAAAGAAGTAGCCTCCAAAACCAACGACCAAGCCGGTGACGGAACCACTACCGCTACCGTTTTGGCACAAGCTATCTTCAATACCGGTTTGAAAAATGTAACCGCCGGTGCCAATCCAATGGATTTGAAACGCGGAATTGATGCTGCCGTTGCCGCTGTTGTGGCAAACCTGAAATCATTGTCCAGCGAAATCGGCGACAGCAACGAAAAAATTGCACAAGTTGCCACTATCTCCGCTAACAACGACGCATCAGTAGGTGCAATGATTGCTGAAGCAATGCAGAAAGTAAAAAAAGAAGGCGTTATCACGATCGAAGAAGCCAAAGGTACCGAAACTCACGTTAAAATCGTGGAAGGTATGCAATTCGACAGAGGTTATATCTCCCCCTATTTTGTTACCAATGCCGAAAAAATGGAAGCCGTTTACGAAAATCCCTACATATTAATTTATGACAAGAAAATCAGCAATATGAAAGAATTTTTGCCGATTCTTGAAAAATGCGTGCAAAGCGGTCGCCCACTTTTGGTAATTGCCGAAGATGTTGAAAGCGAAGCCTTAGCTACATTGGTAGTGAACAGATTGCGCGGCGGTTTGAAAATCGTTGCCGTTAAAGCTCCCGGCTTCGGCGACAGAAGAAAAGAGATGTTGGAAGACATTGCTATCCTTACCGGCGGCTATGTTATTTCAGAAGAAAAAGGTTTCAAATTGGAAGACGCAACCTTGGAAATGTTAGGTTCAGCGGAAAAAATTTCGGTGGATAAAGAAAATACTACCATCGTTAGCGGCAAAGGCGACAAAAACACCATTGACGGCCGCGTTGCTCAAATCAAATCTCAAATTGAAAAGACGACCTCCGATTACGACCGCGAAAAATTACAAGAACGCTTGGCTAAATTAGCCGGTGGCGTTGCCGTTATTTACGTTGGTGCCGCTTCCGAAGTTGAAATGAAAGAAAAGAAAGACCGCTTTGATGATGCTTTACACGCTACCCGCGCTGCGATCGAAGAAGGTATTATCCCTGGCGGCGGTGTTGCTTATATCCGCACAATCGATGCTTTAGATAAAGTTAAAATAAATCACGAAGACGAAAAAATCGGTATCGAAATCATTCGCAGAGCCTTGGAAGAACCGTTGAGACAAATCGTTGCCAATGCCGGTAAAGAAGGCTCCGTAGTGGTTAACGCGGTTAAAGAAGCCAAAGGAAATATCGGTTTCAACGCCCGCACCGAAACTTATGAAGACCTGATCAAAGCCGGTGTCATCGACCCGACCAAAGTAGCCCGCGTCGCTATCGAAAATGCCGCTTCTATCGCCGGTATGCTCCTGACAACCGAATGTGTTCTTTCCGAAATTAAAGAAGAAAATCCACCCATGCCGATGGGCGGTGGCGGTATGCCCGGCGGTATGCCCGGAATGTACTAATCTTCCTGATTATCATACAGCTGAAGAGGATGCCGAAAGACATCCTCTTTTTTTTCAAAAATTAATCGTCCACACCGTAATATTAATTATCTTTGCAACGTTTTTATCATAAACATTTCATCATGAAAAATACCACTTTAGTCTTTAGCATCATCACGCTTTTGCTGATAATTTTGGCTACGTCCTGCGAGAAAGACTGCATCTGTAAATATTATAAAAATGACAAGTTTTATGATATGAAAGTCTGGGACGGCAAAATCGTTACGGAAGAAGATTGTGACGGAATGAACGATTCTAAAAACATCAGCATACCGCTCCTCAATGATTCTACCTACGAAATTGCCCACTACGAAGTAATCTGCACCCAATAATAATCCTTTAACCCATCAATAATATGAAAAAAATCATTAGTATCACCGTGATTGCCTTGTTTACCATAGAAATGTTTTCGGCTTGCGAACAAAGTGACTGTTTATGCAGATATTATGACGAAAGCGGCGCGGAAGTTGCCCGCGACTCTTGGGACGGCGAATCGGTTAATGCTTCTGAATGTGAAGCACTTGAAGATAATAACAGCATTGAAGTTGATGACGAAATCATTGCCGCTTCTTCCGTTAGTTGTTCTCAATCATGGTAAATTCCGACACATTTGATACCGCATTAAACGTTCAGGGAGGAATTGAACAACCGACACAAGTAAATCCTTTTTTGCAAAAAAAGCGTAAAAAGGAGCTGTCAGTTGCCGATTACGTGAATGGTATTACCGGCGGCGACCGAGTTACCTTAAGTCGCGCCATTACCTTAATAGAGAGTGTCAAGCCCGCCCATCAAGTGATTGCGCAGGAAGTGATTGAAAAATGTCTCCCCTACTCCGGTCACTCCGTCCGCATTGGCATTACCGGCGTTCCGGGCGTTGGGAAAAGTACGTTCATAGAATCCTTTGGCACACATATTACGGCGCAAGGCAAACAGTTGGCAGTATTGGCAATTGACCCCAGCAGCGAACGTTCCAAGGGCAGCATCTTGGGCGACAAAACCCGCATGGAGCAACTTTCCACCAATCCCCGCGCCTTTATCCGCCCCTCGCCTTCCGGCTTGACCTTAGGCGGCGTAGCGCGCAAAACCCGCGAAAGCATTATCCTTTGCGAAGCCGCCGGCTTTGATGTTATCATCGTGGAAACCGTCGGAGTCGGTCAATCCGAAACCGCCGTCAAATCCATGGTCGATTTTTTCCTGCTGCTCATGCTTGCTGGCGCCGGCGACGAACTACAAGGTATCAAACGCGGAATTATGGAAATGGCTGACGCATTGGTCATTAATAAAGCGGATGGCGACAATGTACACCCGTCAGAATTGGCAAAAACCCGATACCAATCCGCATTAAGACTCTTTCCCAAACAAGAAAACGGCTGGGAAGTTCCCGTTATTACCTGCTCTGCCATCGAGAACCACGCCATCGACAAAGTATGGCAAATCATCTGCGATTTTGAAAAACAAACCCAAAATAACGGTTTCTTTGACAGAAATCGCAATGAACAGCACGTCAAGATTTTTTACGATTGGATGGATTTTACCTTGAAGAATAATTTTTTCAATAAACCGAATATTCAAAATAAAATTGACCAACTCATACCTTTTATCCTCTCCGGCCGCATTACTCCTTATCAAGCAGGGAGTCAGGTATTTGCACTTTATGACAATTAAGGAAACCCTATTCGTGACACAATTTGGCAGATAGAGGAATATAATAAAGATTTTTGCAAAACAGTTGCATGTGATTAGGAAAGTATCCATTTGGCTTTCTTGCCTTGCATCCGAGGTGACTTTTAATAAATTTGCTCACGCTGAAAAAAAAGCGTATAGTCCAAAATGCAGGCTATAAAATCGAGGTGGGACTTCTATAGGTCAAAATACGGGCTGAAGTTTCAACAATTTTCAAAGCAAATAATAAGGACCTACAAGTCACAAAAATTATTCTGAAAATATAATTATTTATGCCATACTAACCATGAAGAGAGAAAAAAGGCAATAACCTATTTGTTACCATTGCTTGACCCTTGGCGAAAACTAAACTCGCAGCCGCAATACTGTTGATTATAAAAACCATTCTTTTTCAGCAAAATATTTCGGCGTTCTTGCAAACCGTCCTTTCTCCAATTTTTGTCAAAAAATGTAAGATGGGGGTACAATGCAGCGGCTTCGTTGCCGGCAACGGCTATTTGTGCCAAATCTTTCCAACGAGATGACGCCAAAGTGGTGGCAAAGGTATCAAAACCAAGCGCTTGGCACATGCGGGCGGTTTCGTTCATTCTCATTATAAAACACTGTAAACAACGGTGCCCACGCTCCGGCTCAGCTTCCAAGCCCGCAACCGCCCGCAACCACGCTGCATGAGCATAATCCCCATCAATGATTTCCAAACCCAACGAGCGCGCATAACGCGTACATTCATTCTTGCGAATCTCATACTCCGAAAACGGATAAATATTTGGATTATAATAAAATAAGGTCGGCTGCCACTCATGCTGCATAAGCCATTCTATAATGGCAGCCGAACAAGGAGCACAACAACAATGCAATAATATCCTTTTTTTTGACATAATTCGTATTCAATTTAGTTGTTTGCCGTCATCCTAAAAATCAATCTAACAACTTTTCTGTGTATAATATTCAATAAGTTCCAACGGATTTTCATTCCATTTCAAGCTTTCAGCATTGTTTTCGCTCCCCCTCTCAAAATGCTTTCATCTTCGTAAATTAATGCCTGCTCAATATTTCTTTTATCCACCCTAAATAAGAATAAAAATACGATGCAAAAGTAATAAAAAAGAAAGAAATTACGCCGCAGCAAAAAATAAAATCTGATGCTGTATAAGAATCTTTTTGTAATCGAAACTTTTGTACTTTTGCACTCTAACATTGAATCAATGCGAATCATTAAATCATTCTTATATAATTGATTTTTAATATGTTATTAGTCACGTATACTACAAACTCTGCCTTAGTGCATAATTTTACGGACAATGCCCGCAAAATTGTTTTACTATCAAGCCCACTTCTGCCAATAAGATAACCATGGAACAACGCAACAGAAAAGAAATCCGCAAGAATGCCGCAGAAGTCGGCTACTTTGACAACTATTCTGAAAGTACAAGCGACAAAAAAAGAAGGGCGAACGTTGATAACGACCGCCTCGCCATGATTGAAAATTGGCGAACGCTTTTGGCAGAAGATATCGCATTGCATAACAGCGAAATGGACGCTACCGAACTGACCGACGCCGTCGGAAAAATCATTAACCGCATCCTCTTTCTGCGTATCTGCGAAGACAAAGAGATTGAGCCGGCTCAACAACTCCATACCGTTGCCGAATCAAAAATTGACATCTATGCCCAATTGCAAAAACTGTTTGTAAGAGCAACCGACAAATTCAACACCGAACTTTTTGCAATCGATGTGTGGCTTAACAATTTGGATATCAGTGATAAAACATTAACATCCATTATCGCTTCCCTTTATTCTCCGCCATTCAGCATGCTGCCGATCGACATATTAGGATTAATCCACGAGCGGTTTTTGGGTCAAATGGTTCGTTTCACCCGCAAAACAAAAAACGAACTTTCGATAGAGATTGTGGAGAGACCCGTATTTCAAAAAAAAGGCGGCGTTTACTATACACCACCACACATCGTGAACTATATTGTTCAAAACACCATTGGTAAAAAAATTGAAAAGAAAACACCGGAAAATATCAGTAAAATGCACTTTTGGGATCCTGCTTGTGGTTCGGGAAATTTCTTGGTGGGGGCTTATCAGTATTTGCTTGATTATCACTTAAATTACTACAATTCTGATTCAAACCGCACTCACGCCGAAAAGAACAGAATTATTTACAAAAATGCGCAAACAGAAGCATATCAATTGAGTGTGGAAACCAAACGGCAAATTTTGTTCAACAATATCTACGGCGTGGACATTGACGCACAAGCGGTGGAAGTCACGAAGCTCACTCTCTTTTTGAAACTCTTTGAAAATGGAAACTACTACAAAAAAGCGTCCCTATCTCGCCACTCCGTCGCCCCCATCACTCATATATTTTCCTCCTTGAGCAACCATATCAAATGTGGCAACTCTCTCATTTCCGGCGATTTTTATGACGATAAAGATATTTATTCGCTTGACCGGGAAGCACAACGCCAAGTGAATGCCTTTGATTGGGAGAACGAATTTCGTTTTCTAAGAAATGAAGAGATAGAAGTTACCGCATCGGAATCTTCCCCCACTCCGAAAAAGTGCGATCATTCATTTCCAAGCAACATATCGAAAAAATTCATCGGTAACAATGGTTTCGATTGTGTGATTGGCAATCCACCGTACGTTTTTGCGCGGGATAGTTGTGAAAAGGGAATGAAAACATTTATGAAGCATTACTACTACGCGCATTACAACGTAGCAAAGTATCATATCAATCTTTATCATTTGTTTATTGAACGCGGAACCATGCTTTTGAATAATAATGGACTATTTGGTTATATTATTCCCAATAATTGGTTAACAATAAACTCTAATAACCACTTGCGAGATTTTATCTTAAGCCAATCCGAAATCTCAATTCTCAATTTTAAATACAAAGTATTTGCCTGTGCTAATGTTGATACTTGTGCCATAACATTTTGTAATGATACAAAATCTGGAAATATTGCTTTATTTGAATCAACAGAAGCTGAGAAATATGACTTAATTATTTCTACAACGGTTGATGAAATCAAAAAACAAAAAAATAGTGTAATTAACATAGATAGATATAAGAATAGTATTTTTTCAGAGATTCTGGCAAAAATGGAAAGTAAATCTATTGCGCTTTCAACAATATCTGAGGTAAAAGCGGGATTGAAGGCATACGAAATTGGGAAAGGGATTCCCAAACAAACGAAAGAAATGAAAGACAACCGAATCTATCATACAGAAGCAAAAGTTGACGATTCTTATTCCCCCTACTTGCGAGGTAATGATGTGAAAAGATATCAAATCTCTTGGGATAAAAAAGAGTATCTGAAGTATGGAAAAAATCTTGCTGCGCCAAGAGCCACCTTTGATTTATTCTCAACTCCGAGGATTTTGGTACGACAGATTCCTTCCCCACCACCTTATTGCTTAAGTGCTTGTTATACAACGGATATTTTGCTCAATGACTTAAATTCAATGAATATCATCCATATTCAAGAGAATCCAAAGTATGTTTTATCCGTTCTCAACTCTCTGGCAATTTCATTCTGGTTTGAACAAAAATTTGGGAAATTGTCACGAGGCATATTTCCACAGTTCAAGCTTAATGAATTGGCAATGTTCCCCATTCCGTTTGCCTCTACCAAACAGCAACAGAAACTTGCCGCACTAACCGACCGGATGATAGCAACGCACAAACAGCTTGCAGCGGTTGTCGGCGATACTAAGCGGAAGCTGATTCAACAGCGAATTGAATCAATAGACAAACATATCAATACGATTGTGTATCAATTGTATGGATTGGCGAAAAAAGAGGTCGAAATTATTGAAGAACACAACAAAAACATAATGTTTTAATTGTCAGCTCACAATTTGATTCATTGTAAATTACACCTATTCTACAATGCAGAGTAGGACAAAACGGCAATCGGTTATAAAGCGATTGCTGCATCAGTCATAATATCATAAAGTGTATTTCCGGAAATAACTTTTATTTCAAACTACTTTACAGAGTTCAAACCGTCAATTGCTGGTTGATAATTGGGGTGTAGCTGAAGGCAATACTCATAGTCTTTTCGGGCATTAACCTTATCGTTAGTATGCTCGTATGCTTCACCACGAAGGGAATACGCCTCAACAAATGAAGGGTCTAACGCGATAGCTTTGCTGCAAAAAGAGATGGTTTCCGAATATTTTTGAGCCACGAAGTAGATGTAAGCCAAATTATACAATGCGTGTTTGGCATACGTACCCTTTTCTGAAATTTGCAATACGATATTATATTGTTCTTTCCCCTTTTCCAATTCGCCAACTGCAATATACATTTGCGCTAAATTATAGTTAAGCTCCTGATTATTAGGATCTAATTGTAACGCGTTTTGATAATGTTCGATGGCTTGCGGGTCATTTTTGGACTGATAATAGTAGCCTAATTCCAAGTGTGCCTTTAGTTCTTTCGGATTTTGGTCTTTCACTAAATACAACATTTTCAAATAATTAAGCGTATCGCCTAAATCTTTGTAGCAGAAAGCTTTGATTAAATAGGCAGTGGGATTATGGGGGGTTATTTTGGTGGCATCATCAATCGTTTTCACACAATCATCGTACATTCGCTCAATATAATAAAGCTCTGCCAATTTAATTCGCGGTTCATTAAATTTCGGGTCCATCTGAATGGCTTTTTGCAAATTCTCTTCCGCCAAATCGGTCTCTTTTTGAGCAAAATTGATGTCAGACAGCAAAACATAATACTTAGGTTGCTGATTGTTCAGTTGAACGGCTTTCAAAATATCTGCCAACGAAAGGTCCATTTTTTTATGGTCATAATAATATTGAGACCGGTAGAAATAGAGTTCCGAGTTGGTAGAATCTTTTTTAATTGCTTCGGTTAAGGCTTTTAAATCGCCGCTCAGTTGTGACGGGTCAATTTTCTCGTTTTTACAACTAAAAAACAGGCAAGGAATAAGGATAGAGAGGGAAAAAAGTATTTTTTTCATTATTGAATGGTTTCACGTACTTTTGCTTCCAATTCGTCTGCCAATTCAGGGTTATCGAATAGTAATTGTTTGACGGTATCGCGTCCTTGTCCCAGTTTGGTATCGCCGTAGGAGAACCAAGAACCGGATTTTTTGATAATGTTTTTTTCAACACCGATGTCAATAATTTCTCCTATTTTGGAAATACCTTCGCCATAGAGGATGTCAAACTCTGCAGTACGGAACGGCGGAGCGACTTTATTCTTCACCACTTTTACTTTCACGTGATTACCGGAAGCGACTTCCCCGTCTTTTAATTGGGCTTGTCGTCTGATATCCAATCTCACAGACGCATAAAATTTCAGTGCATTACCACCGGTGGTTGTTTCGGGATTTCCGAACATAACGCCAATTTTTTCACGTAATTGGTTGATAAAAATACAGCAACATTTTGTTTTACTGATAGTTGCCGTCAATTTACGCATAGCTTGTGACATTAAACGGGCTTGAAGTCCCATTTTGGAATCTCCCATATCTCCTTCGATTTCACTTTTCGGAGTTAAGGCAGCCACAGAGTCAATAACAATAATGTCAATCGCGCCGGAACGGATGAGGTTGTCGGCAATTTCGAGCGCTTGTTCGCCGTTATCGGGTTGAGAGACCAATAGTTCCGCGGTATTCACCCCCAATTTTTCGGCATAAAAGCGGTCGAAAGCGTGTTCCGCATCTATGAAAGCAGCAATACCGCCTTTTTTTTGAGATTCGGCGATAGCATGAATTGCCAAAGTAGTTTTACCGGACGATTCGGGTCCATAAATTTCAATGACTCTGCCTTTCGGAAACCCGCCAACGCCTAAGGCAACATCTAAACCAATGGAGCCGGTTGAAATGACCTCAATATTTTCTATGGGGGAATCTCCCAATTTCATAATAGAGCCTTTACCAAATGTTTTTTCAAGTTTTTCCAAAGTGGAATTGAGCACTTTTAGCTTTTCTTGGTTGATTTTTTCATTTTCCATACTAATAGATTTTTAAGTTAAACATGCTGCAAAGATACGTTAAAAAAAACGAATGCCACGCGCGCAAAAAAAAATAATATGTTTTTTTTTCAACACACGGGGCATGTTCATTCACAACCATTCCACTCATATTCAACTTGTTGTTTTTTAAACATATAGACTAATTCCCATTTTCTTTTAGGAATATTGCCGCTACCCTATTGCATTATTTCCCAATACAAAAACGGAAAGTATTCACGCTATCGGCAAAATCAAACAAAGAAGGCTGCTGAGTTTGTCCGAAAGAAACCGTTGAGAAATCGGTCTTTAACGATGTCGCAACACATTGAATATGGTTTCGATTCACTTCATAATAATGATGGATTTCCGATAGATGCTGATAATACTGATAATAAACGATTCCAATGGGTGATGCAATGGCACTATTTTCAGCCAATAATGCCACTTGCGCATCAATAAACGGCATAAGATTCATCATATACATCGTTCGTTGGTAATCCAAGTTATTCAGATAAGCATGATGCATCTTTAGCGGCTCGCGGTGCTCATTCATACAATAAATCAAGGTATCAAAATTGTAATTCTCCGGAACATAAATTTTTGAAACTGAGCGACATCCCAGACCAAAATAGAGAAAAATATCTTGACATAATTGCGACAAATCGGCTTCGGTTTCTTTACCATCCAAAATAGCAAAACTACTACGACTATGTCTTACAATATGCGGATATTTGCCAAAATAGTACTCAAAATAACGCGAGGTATTATCGCTGCCGGTTGCAATGACTTTATCAAAGTCCGAGATTTTATTGACAAAAAAGATATAATTGGCGAATTGCGGTTCAATATCAATTAATAATTGGGATATAACCGGCAATAAGAGTTTATCTTGCGACGACAATTTTCCCATATAGCGATTCCCACTCAGCAAAACCATCATAAAATCGTGAAAAGCAGCAATGGGAATGTTCCCGGCAGAAATAACGGCAACCGTTTGCGGAACAACCGCTTCCTCTGCCATCATTCGATATTTGCTTTCAAATCGACTTAAGTCCTCTTCACTCAACATCTTCCCGAGTGCAGAGATGGCATTTTGGCAAAATTCCGGCAAAAACCATTTATTTTCAGCATATTGCCGACGAATTGCATGTAAAAAAACAGGCTCGTACTTCTTAATTAAATCGGTGGGAATACCATTTTTCGTATTCTCACCGACTAAACTCCGAAGAACATGACCTAACTGTCGAAAGGCTTCTATTCTATTGGATAACAACATTATAAACTATCTAATAACCATTATTTTCTAATCATTTTA
>Ga0209099_1002183_pt1 | contig 17822 bp, 15 predicted proteins | sample AD_JPNHW2_MetaG_FD_184430 | JGI IMG/M metagenome (GOLD analysis project Ga0209099, IMG submission 184430) | Active sludge microbial communities of municipal wastewater-treating anaerobic digesters from Japan - AD_JPNHW2_MetaG (SPAdes) (version 2) | ecosystem: Engineered > Bioreactor > Anaerobic... | reverse complement strand
CCGACCGCATCTGGCAGCTGCCGCGCATCGTCCCGTGCCGCAACGGACAGGATTATTTTAAAGATGAAAACGGCGATTACTGGCGGGCGCTGACGCTGATCGCTTCGGCGACTTCTTTCGATACCGCTCAGAGCGCAGAGCATGCCTTTGAAGTTGGAACGGTACTCGGCCAGTTCCACCGGCTGGTTTCGAACATGAATCCCTTCAGCCTGCGCGACACGCTGCCCGGATTCCACGAAACACCGAAATATCTGGAGAAATATGATGCAGTGGTCCGGACGCCGGAAGCGCAGGAGCTCATCAAACGCTCGCTGGAAGTTCGCAACCTGCAGCATTTTGTCGAAGCCCGGCGCAAGTTCGCCTATGTTTTGCAGAACGCGCTGGATGCGGGCGAGCTGACCTTGCGGCTGATTCACGGCGATCCGAAAGTTAACAACATCATGATTGACGATGATACCGGCAAAGGCACGGCGATCATTGATCTCGACACCGCCAAGCCCGGGCTCATCCATTATGATTTCGGTGATGCGCTGCGATCCCTTTGCAATCAGGAGGGGGAGGAAACCGATGAGCTGGGTAAAGTTTCCTTCGATCTCGACCTGTGCGAAGCCTTCGTGCGCGGATACATCGTCTACGCCAAGGAGTTCCTCACCGAAAACGACAAAAAATACCTGTACGACTCCATCCGTCTGATCACGTTTGAACTGGGCCTGCGTTTCTTTCAGGACTATCTGGCGGGCAATGTTTACTTCAAAGTCAAGTCGCCGGAGCAGAACCTCCAGCGTGCCCAGATCCAGTTTCGCCTGTGCGAAAGCATCGAAACCCGCCGGCGCCAGATACAGGAACTCCTCACCCAGGCCTTCGTCTAGACTTCGCAGCGCTTCAGTGAAGCGAAGTCTCCGCTGCGGATTCTACATCCGCAGCAGTTGTTCGGTCATGTTCCAGTCAATGCACGGATCGGTGATTGATAAACCGTATTTCAGACCGGCACGGATCGGCTGATTGCCTTCCTCAATGAAGCTTTCCAGCATGGCGCCCATGACCGGGCAGTCCGGCTTTTTCCGCTGTTCGAGCAGATCTTTCCAGACTTCCGCCTGGCGCACGGCGACCTTGGCGCAGTTGGCATGCGAACAGTCCACCATGATCATTTCCGGCAGGCCGGCGGCGCGCAGTTTGGCGGCGGCTTCGGCAACTTCGTCCGCGTGATAATTGGTTTTTCCGCCGCCGCCGCGCAGAACCAGGTGTGTGTCCGGATTGCCGCGGGTTTTTACGATACAGCTCCGTCCGTCCTGATCGATTCCGAGAAAGCTGTGCGGTGAGCGGCAGGCGAGCAGGGCGTCGACGGCGCTTTGGACGCTTCCATTGGTGGCATTCTTGAGGCCGACCGGCATGGAAAGTCCGCTGGTCATTTCGCGGTGGGTCTGCGATTCAATGGTGCGCGCGCCGATCGCCGCCCAGCTGACGAGGTCGGCGGTGTACTGCGGAATGATCGGGTCGAGGAATTCAGTGGCGACCGGCAGACCGAGTCCGGTGATGGACAGCAGCAGTTTTCGTGCTTCGCGCAGGCCGTATTCCATGTCGCAGGAATCGTCGAGGTGCGGGTCGTTGATGAACCCTTTCCAGCCGATGGTTGTGCGCGGTTTTTCAAAATAGACACGCATGACAATCAGAAAGCGGTCTTTGACCTCTTCGCTGAGGGCCTTCAGACGGCGGGCATAGTCGAGCGCTGCGGCCGGGTCGTGAATGGAGCAGGGGCCGGTGATGACGAGCAGGCGCGGGTCGCGGCGCTCGAGTACGGCGCAGACGGCTTCGCGTCCGCGCACGACCGTTTCCTTCGATGCTTCCGTTAACGGCAGCGTTTTTTTCAGTTCTCCCGGCGTGATCAGTTTGGTGACGCTTTCAACGCGCAGGTTTTCAGTTTTACAGATTGGTTTCATTGCGGCGCAGTATAACGGGCATTTCCGGGTTTGGAAAAATATTCTCTGCCGAATTACAGCGCTTTCAGAAAATCATAGCCGTAATGAGAGTAAGCCGTGTTTAATGACCATAAAACCGGGGGCAATCTTTCATTAATTAACCGCCGGGCTGCCGGCTGCCGGTTGTGCATACTGGTTAAATGGGTGGCATTTAGATCGGATCTATGTGATATAAACAGGCCGATCATCCGTTGAATCACGAGATGATCTTCGGTTGCGGAAGGGCTCCGGAAATGCAGAGGCGCAACGGAGTGAAAATATGCTCGGAATTTCAAAGTTATATCTGGATAACGTCGAATCATCCGACGAATTACGTTACGGATTGACCCGCCGTCCGGCGTCCGTGCGCCGCCCGATTGTGGTCTGGAATTGTACACAGTTTTGCAATCTTGAATGCGCCCACTGCTACGCGCGTTCCGACGCGACAACCTGTGCGGATGAGCTTACCACGGCGCAGGCAAAAAAAATGATTGATGAGATCGCCTCCTTCGGCTGTCCGGTTCTGCTTTTTTCCGGCGGTGAACCGCTCGTTCGTAAAGATGTCCCCGAACTGGCTGAATATGCCCGTGCGAAAGGACTGCGCACAGTGATCTCGACGAACGGCACATTGATTGACCGGCAGTTTGCCGGCCGCTTACAGAAGATCGGACTGTCCTATGTCGGCATCAGCATTGACGGCACCGAGACCACGCATGATTTATTCCGCTGCAAAAAAGGCGCGTTTCAGGCCGCCCTGCGCGGAATCCGCAACTGTCGCGACGCCGGACTGAAAGTCGGACTGCGGTTTACCCTGGTTAAAGATAATATCGCTGATATCCCGGCCGTCTTTGATCTGATGGAAGCTGAGAACATTCCCCGCATTTGCTTCTATCATCTCGTCAACACCGGCCGCGGAGAAGATCTCAATAACGACGACGGCATGCCGTCGCACGAAGCAACCCGCGCCGCGCTTGAACTGATTATTAAACGAACTGCAGAACTTCATGCGAAGGGAAAAAAAGTTGAAGTGCTCACCGTCGACAATCACAGTGACGGCCCCTGGCTGCTGCGCAAAATGCGCGCCGAAAACCATCCCGACGCGGCGCACGTTTATGATCTGCTCAAACTCAACGGCGGAGCGGCTTCCGGCTCCGGCGTCGGCATCAGTTGTATCAGCTGGAACGGCGACGTCTATCCCGATCAATTCTGGCGCAGTAAAAAGCTGGGCAATGTACTCAAAACCCCTTTTGGAGAAATCTGGACTGATCCGGAAAATGAATTTCTGCAGAAACTCAAGAAAAAGGCGGCTCATGTAACCGGACGTTGCGCTGATTGTCAGTATCTCGAACTGTGCGGCGGCAACTTCCGCGCCCGGGCCGAAGCCTCTACAGGCGATCTGTGGGCGCCGGATCCGGCCTGTTATCTGACCGATGAGGAGATTCACGGTGCATAAGCCAGGCAGAAATCCTTCGATCATTGCATGGGAAATCACCCGGCGCTGCGGATTGAACTGCCGCCACTGCCGCGGTGCGGCCCGCGACTGCGACTATGCCGGTGAATTTTCCACCGCAGAATGTTTGAAAACCGTTGATGCGCTGGCGGCATTTTCGAAGCCGATGATTATTCTGACCGGAGGCGAACCGCTAATGCGCGCCGACATCTTTGACGTCGCGCGCTATGCCGCGCAAAAAGGCTGCCGCGTGGTATTGGCGACTTGCGGTCATCGGTTAACGCCGGATGTTGCGGCGGAGCTCAGAACGTCCGGCGTTATGGCCGTCAGTGTCAGTTTGGATGCCGCCACGGCGCAGGCACACAATGCATTTCGCGGTGTCGAAGAAGCGTATGAAAAAACGCTGAACGGACTGAACCACCTTAAGGCGGCAGGAGTTCCGTTCCAGATCAATACAACCGTTTCAAAACTCAATGTTGATGAACTGCCGGCCCTGCTGGAACAGGCGGTTACGCTCGGGGCGGCGACAATCGATTTCTTTTTTCTGGTTCCGACCGGGCGCGGCGCACAAATGACCGATCTCGCTCTCAGTCCCGCAGCCCGTGATCGTGCGCTTGAATGGATTGCAACTCAGGCGAAGAGTGCGCCGGTTCGTGTCAAAACGACCTGTGCCCCTCAGTATAAAAAGTTCATTTCTTCAGAACACACCCCGCCGTTTATGGGTTGCATGGGCGGACGCGGGTTTATTTTTATTTCGCATACCGGCATTCTCCAGCCCTGCGGATTTCTTGATCTGCCCTGCGGCGACCTGCATGCCGCCGGTTTCGATTTCGAAACCCTGTGCCATACTTCAGATGTGTTTAAAAATATGCGAACACTCAATCCGTTCGCCGGCTGCCCGGCCCGCGCCTATGCCCGCACCGGCGACTACATGAAAGAAGAGGCCGAATGACCGGTTATTCATCCTCTGAAAAAAAAGTGCTCACGAAGCTTCAACGCGGAATTGAGCCGGTATCGCGGCCCTTCCGGAATCTGGATATTCCGGAAGACGCCGTACCGGCGCTGTTGCGCCGTACGAAAGAAGCGGGACTGCTGCGCCGTTTCGGCGGCATATTCGACGCCCGCCGGCTGGGCTATAAAAGCATTCTTTGTGCGCTGGACGTTTCTGCGGAGCAAATAGAGGAAAAGGCCGCCATCATCGGCGCGCACCCGGGCGTGACGCATTGCTATGAGCGTCTGCCGTTGTACGGCAGAGGGAACTATCCGCGGCTCTGGTTTACGCTGGCGATGCTCCATGATGAGTTCGATCAAGGTCTGGCCGCGCTGCGCGCGCAAATCGCCCCATGCACACTGTTTGAGCTGCCTGCGTTGCGCCGGTTTAAAATCGATGTCGTTTTCGATCTTCAGACCCGTAATCGCGACGAGGTTTTTCCCGGACTCGATCCGTCCGCTGTTCCGTCGCAAGACGAAACGTTCCGCACATTTTCCGCCGATGAAAAAGCGCTGGTCCGCGTGCTGGACCAGCAGATTCCGCTCACCGAACGTCCTTTCGCGGCGCTGGCTGAAATGATCGGGCAGACTGAAGAGAATATTCTTTCCACGCTGAAGATATGGAAAGAGCAGGGCGTGCTTCGCCGTATCGGCGCGATTCTTTATCACCGCGAAGCCGGGTTTAAAGCCAACGCCATGTGTGTCTGGCCGGTCGATGGTGACATCGCCGCCGCAGGGCGCCGCACGGCCGCACGGCCCGAAGTCACTCATTGTTATCAGCGCCCCCGCCTTGAAACCTTTCCGTTTGATCTTTATGCGATGATCCATACCGGAAGCTGGGACGAAACCAAGGCGCTGTATAAGGATATTTCTTTCACCTGCGACCTGCAGAATGGCGAGCTGTTCGCCTCCGGGCGTGAATTTAAAAAAGACAGTATGAAGTACTTTAACCATGAGTGAGTCGCAGAAAACCAGTGCATTGCCTGTCAACCTGCTTTTAGCGGACCGCCCTTGTCTGGTGGTCGGCGCGGGGCGGATTGCGTCACGCAAGATCGGATACCTGCTTGAAGCCGGCGCGAAAGTTACAGTGGTCAGCCCCGAGGTTTCCGAAGAAGCTGCGGCGTGGATCAGCGAACAGCGCATTGTGCATCTGAACCGGCCGTTTAAATCAGATGATACGGCCGGTTTTGCAGTTGTTTTTGCCGCTACGAACGACCGGTACGTCAACCGGCTGGTTCTGGATGACTGCCGCAAACACAAGGTTCTTTGCAGCTGCGTCGACGGACATTGGGCTCAGAGCGATTTCACTACACCCGCAATCAGCCGTCACGGAAACCTTACCCTGACGGTTTCCACAGACGGACATTCCTGCCGTCAGGCTAAGCTGATCAAGGACAACCTGGCAAAACACATTGCGATGGTTGAAACCGCCGATCTTGTCGTTGTCGGAACCGACCATCACCACATGGATATCGAAGAGCGCGAACCGTTTCACCTGACGGGGCCGCGCTTTGAACGTATCGGCTGGATGATCATGCAGCTGTGGGGCATCCATGAATTCATGATTCTCAATACCTGCAATCGCGTGGAATTAATTGCGGTAGCATCCCGGGAAACCAGCACCAACGGCATCCTGCGTCATCTCCTCGGATTCGATAAGCTCACGGAAGACAAATTTTACCTCAAGCACGGGGCTGAAGCCTACGGGCACCTTTGCATGGTTTCCGCCGGCATGCTGTCGCAGACACCGGGTGAGAGCCATGTCGCCGCGCAGATCAAAGATGCTTTGGCCGAAGCACAGCGGCGCGGCTGGGCCGGCAGAATGATGCAGGAGTGGGTTTCCACGCTGCTTCATGTGTCCAAGCACATTCAAACTGAAGTGGCACCGCTATTCTGCAGTGAAGAAATTGAGGATATCGCTCTGAAATATCTTCAGACTCAAATCCCCGGTCTCTCCTCAAAAACCGTCATGGTACTGGGTGCCGGCAGGATCGGAGAGGCGCTGGTTCGCAAGGCCGTTCAAAAGACCGGAAAAATCATCTGGTGCTGCCACATCAACCGTCCCGAGATTCCCGGTGAGTGGAAGGACCGTGTTGAACTCTGCACGTTTAATGACTTCATGAACCGGCTTGAAGAGACGGACGTGATCATCAGTTCCGCCGGGGCGCCCGGCCATGTGCTGCATCGGGGACACGCTCCGTTTTTTAACCGGCAGAAACCTGTGCTCTTGATTGATCTCGGTATGCCGCGCAATATCGAACCTGCACTGGACGGGCTGGTGCCGGGACTCCGAATCGTCGATCTGGACGGTCTGAAATGCCGGTACCGGCATGGAACCGCCGAAACGAATAAAATTTATCACCGCTGCCAAGGCATCATAGAAGAGCATCAGGATCAGTATGAACGGATCATTAAAAGTTTTCAGGGCGGGAACGCGCAATAGCCGGCTGGCGCTCTGGCAGACTGCCCGGGTGCTGGAGATTCTGCGGAAATTTCTGCCGGAGCATGAGTTTCAAACCGTCGAAATCACTGCGCCCGGAGATGCTGACCGCACAACCGATCTTCGCGAAAGTCCGGCGGATTTCTTTACCCGCACGCTCGACGAAGCGCTGCTGGCCGGAAAAATAGACTTTGCTGTGCACAGCGCCAAAGACCTGCCTGAGCCGGTTCCGGAAGGTATCGACTGGTTCTGGCTCCCGGACCCCGGCGACCGCCGGGACGTGCTGGTTGGATCGCTGAATCCAAAAGTGATCGGAGTGAGCAGCGACCGTCGCGCAGCCTATGCGGCTAAACGGTTCCCGTTCGCAAAACAGTATCCGGTCCGCGGCAATATCGAAGAGCGGATTCAGCAGCTCGACGCAGGAAAATTTGATTTGTTAATCATGGCCGGCGTCGCGCTGCAGCGGCTGGGACTCGAAGACCGTATCACTGAATGGATTCCGCTGGATCAGCTGGAAACGTCGGAGTCTCAGGGAGCTCTGGCGGTAACGTTTCGTAAAAACGATCCGCGGCTCTGCGCGATTCGCAGCCTGTTTGTTAAAAGCGCAACCTTTGTCGGCGCGGGCGTCTGCGCCGGACATTGCACTCTTGACGGTCTGCACGCGTTGAGGACCGCCGAGGTCTGTCTTTATGACGCGCTGATGGATGAATCGCTTTTGCACCACCTGCCGGAAACGGCACGGAAAGTTTACGTCGGCAAACGGCTCGGCGCGCATTCGCAGTCACAGGACGAAATCAATCGGCTGCTGTGCGATTACGTTCGCAAAGGTCTGCGCACCGTTCGCCTCAAAGGCGGCGATGCAGGAATTTTCGGGCGGCTGGCCGAAGAGATGGACGCTCTCGAAGCGCTGGGACTGGCCGGTCGTGTTCTGCCCGGTATCAGCGCCATGCAAACCGCCGCCGCGCATACCGGTATTCTTTTAACGCGGCGCGGCGTCGCCCGCGGATTTTCTGTCATGACTCCGCGCTTGCAGGGCGGAGGAATCGGCCCCGTTACAAAAGCCGCCCGGGCAGAGCTTCCCGTTGTTTTTTACATGGCCGCCGGCACGGCAGAAAAACTGGCGCAGGAGATGATTGCGGACGGTGTTCCTCCGGCTATGCCGTGTGCGCTGGTCTTCGGAGCGGGCTCGGAAAAAGAAGCAGTATTCAGATCAACGCTCGGGAACCTGCCCGCTGTCGATGAAGTCACCGGCCGGCTGCCGGGGCTGTTTATCGTCGGCGAAATCGCCCGCTACGGTTTTGACCGCTCGCTCGGCGCGCTCGGCGGACAGCGCGTCCTGCTCACTTGCAGCGAAGCCCTGATGGAAAAAGCGGTGCAGGCCGTTAACGATTCCGGCGGACGCCCGGTGGCGCGCCCGCTGATCCGGCTGAAGATTTCAACGGACGGAATGGATGCGGTTCGTCATCTTGCTTCATACGACTGGATCGCGCTGACATCGCCGTCTGCTGTCCGCTGTTTTCATGAACTGCTTCTCAAAGAAAAAATTGATCTGCGGCGAATTCCGAAAATCATGAGCGTCGGCTCCGGTTCCCTATGGGCGCTCCGCCGGATCGGGCTCGGTTGCGACCTGATGCCCGAAAGCGACTTCAGCGGTGCAGGTCTGCTCGCCGACGCCGTGCCGGTGGTGAAGGGACAGAAAATCCTGCGGCTTCGTTCTCAGAATGCCGGAACGGAACTGGCTGACGGACTGCGCGCAGCCGGCGCGGAGGTTACGGATTGCGTACTTTACACGAACAAGCCGGTTCACTATCCGGAAATGCCTGAATTTGACAGCGTCTATTTTGCCAGTGCATCGGCGGTGGAATCCTTTATTGAGCAGTGGGGCGCAGCCGTTTTGAAAAATAAAATCATTCTCGCAATCGGCGGCCCGACGCAGGCTGCGTTGAAATCCTTTGGTTTGAACGCCGGCGTCATCGGCGAAATGGCGACCGTGGAAGAGAGTCTGCGCGCTTTGGCTGTTTATGAAATTAACCGGAGAATAACCCATGTTTCCTGAAATCAGACTGAGACGTTTACGCCGCACCGAAGGACTGCGCCGGATGCTTGGACAGCCGCTGCCCGGTCCGGAAAAATTCATCTGGCCGGTTTTTATCCGCGAAGGGAAGGGTGTTGATGAAGCGATCAGCGCGATGCCCGGCCAGTCGCGGATGAGCGTTGATGTGCTTCTTAAACGGCTGAAACCGGTGGCGGAAAGCGGAGTCGGCGGCGTACTCCTTTTCGGGCTGACCGATCCGGCGAAAAAAGACGCGAACGGCTCGGAGGCCTTTAACGAAAAAGGCGCGGTACAAAAGGCGATCCCCGCCATCAAGAAAGCCTTCCCGCAGCTGACCGTTTTCACGGATGTCTGTCTTTGCGCCTATACCGACCACGGACATTGCGGCCCGCTGAATGCCGCCGGAGAGGTGGATAACGATGCCGCGCTGACGCTGCTGCAGAAGGTGGCGGTTTCGCATGCGCAGGCCGGCGCGGACTGCGTCGCGCCGAGCGCCATGATGGACGGGCAGGTTCTGGCAATCCGCGAAGCGCTCGACGAAGAGGAACTGACCGATACGCTGCTGATGAGTTATTCCAGCAAGTTTGCCTCGGCGATGTACGGCCCGTTCCGCGAAGCGGAGCAGTCGGCTCCCGGTAAAGGCGACCGGCAGAGCTATCAGGCTTCGTACAGCGATTTGCGCACGGCGCTGCGCGAATCGGAGTTTGATGAAGATGAAGGCGCGGATATCCTCATGGTTAAGCCGGCGATGATGTATCTCGACGTTATTCATCAACTGCGCGAGACAACTGACCTGCCGGTCGCCGCGTATAACGTCAGCGGCGAATATTCCATGCTGATTGCCCAGGCGGAACGTGGCTGGGGCGATCTGCGCGCGATGGTCCGCGAAAATATGGCGGCGATGCAGCGTGCCGGGACCGGCATTTTCATCTCCTACTGGGCCAGCCGCTACAACGAACTGTTGAAGGACTGAAACCGTGAAATCAAACGAATGGTTCAAGCGGGCTCTGAAGGTAATTCCCGGCGGTGTGAACAGCCCTGTCCGGGCGTTTAACGCCGTGGGCGGCGGCCCGGTTTATGTGACGAAAGGCCGGGGCGCGAGGATTACCACCGCTGAAGGCCGCGAGCTGATTGATTTCTGCGGGTCGTGGGGACCGCTGATTCTTGGGCACGCCCGTCCGGAGGTGGTCGATGCGGCTTGTGCCGCCGCCCGCGACGGGATGACCTTCGGCATCAACACGCCGCGCGAGGTGGAGTTTGCCGAACTGCTTTGCGCGCAGGTGCCTTCGATGGAGCAGACCCGGCTGGTCAATTCCGGCACGGAGGCCGTGATGACGGCCGTGCGTTTAGCGCGCGGGTTTACCGGCCGGCGGCGGATCATTAAATTCGCCGGCGGCTATCACGGCCATTCCGACGGCCTGCTGGTCGGCGCAGGCAGCGGCCTGCTGACCGGCGGCATTTCATCCTCTGCCGGAGTTTATGTAAATGAAGGCGATGTTTTTCTGCCGAATTACAACGACAAGGAAGCGGTTTCGCGGATTGTGAACGAATGCGGCGATGAGCTGGCGGCGATCATTGTGGAGCCGGTGGCCGGAAATATGGGATTGGTTCTGCCGCGTGACGGTTTTCTGGAACACCTGCGCGCGGAAGCCGATCGTTGCGGCGCGCTTCTGATTTTCGATGAGGTGATTACCGGTTTCCGGTTCGGGCCGACCAGCTACGGAACGCTGAAAGGTATTGCGCCCGATCTGACCTGCCTCGGTAAGATTATCGGCGGCGGTATGCCGCTGGCGGCGTTCGGCGGACGGCGCGATGTGATGCAGCGCCTCTCGCCGGTCGGCAATGTCTATCAGGCGGGAACGCTCAGTGGTAATCCGGTTGCGGTTGCCGCCGGGATGAAAACGGTGGAACTGCTGATTAAAGAAAATCCTTATCCGCGTCTCGCGGAAGCGGGCGCAAAGATGTCGGCTAAGCTGAATCAAATTGCAGGCGAATTTCATGTTGCGCAGTCAGGCGGAGTTTTTACACCGTTTTTCCGGCGCGATCCGGTCCGGAATCTGGACGATGCGAAATCCTGCGACACATCAGCGTACGCCGCGTTTTTCCGCAGCATGCTGGAACGCGGTTTCTATCTGCCGCCCGCGCAGTTTGAAGCGGCATTCATCAGCGCGGCTCATACAGAGCATGATCTGGATCAGTTTGCTGCCGCCGCACAGGCGGTGTCGGACGGCATTATGGTTTGAGCAGCAGGAGCGGGATGCCGATCTTGTGTTTGAGGCTTTTGGAGACGCTGCCGAAAAGGATGTCACCGAAAAATTTATGGCCGTGCGTGGCCATGGCGACGAGATCATAGCTGCCGGTTTCTATCTCCTTGAGGATCTGTTCATCCGGTTCGCCGTCGCGGATAATCTTATGAGCGTCAACCCCCTGTTCGCGCAGAGTTCCGGCGTGTTTTTCGAGACAGGGGCCGGCTTCTGCGCGCAGTGCGCGGCGCTGGTCCAGTGTGTGGGCATGCACGACGTGCAGCAGATGTACTTTGGCCCGGTTCTGAACGGCCAGCAGCACAACATGGTTGATGATGGCATCATCCACCGGCGAACAGTCGAGCGTAACGAGGATGTTTTTGTACACTTGCATGTCAGGTTCCTCCCGCGAGCGTTGAGTAGAGCAGGTAGATGTTAAGCGCTATGATAACGGCTGCAATGACGGTTGCAGTGATGAATTCTCTCCGACCGCTCCGGAAGGCTCCCATGACCTTGCGGCTGCGGCAGAGAATGAGCAGCGGAATCAGCGTGAACGGCAGCTGAATGCTGAGTACCACCTGACTGAAAATCAGGATTTTAAAGGTATCCATGCCGAGCAGGATGATGATGAATGACGGGATGGCGGTGATGAAAACAGAAACGCGGTAGAGCAGGGTGCGCGGGTCTTCCGGTTTGCCCAGGAACCCGGTGATTACATTGGCTTCCGCCATTGAAGAGGTGATCGAAGAGCCGACGCCGGCGAAAACAAGCGCCACGGCGAAGAGCAGGCCGGCCAGCGGTCCGGCCAGCGGACGCAATGTTTCTGAGGCCTGTTCAATGCCGGTGACGGCGACCTGGTGGCGCGCAAAAACCGCGGCGGCAACGATGATCATGGCGGAGTTTACAACCCAGCCGAGCAGCATGGCGGCCAGCGTGTCGTATTTTTCGTACCGGAGAAGCGTCATCTTTTCGGCTTCGGAGATTCCCCATTTGCGGCTGTGGATGACGTTGGAGTGCAGGAAAACGTTGTGCGGCATGACGACCGCGCCGAGAATCGCCATAGCGACATAAATACTGTTCCGGTCCACATGAGGAATGACAAGGGCGGGAGCCAGCACCGCCCAGTCGGGTTTGACAATCAGAATTTCAATCACATAGCAGCAGGCGATAATTCCGAGGAACCCGACAATAATGGTTTCGAGACGGTGGTAGCGCTGGCTGATGAGCAGGAAGACTTCCAGAAAAACGGTTATCAGCGCGCCGGCCCACAACGGCAGGCCGAACAGCAGATTGAAGCCGATCGCTCCGCCGATCAGTTCCGCGACATCGGTGGCGACGCAGGCGAGGACAATGGTCACGCCCAGAAATGCCGATACCGGAGCCGGAAAGCGTTCACGGATGTTTGCAGCGAGCGATTTGCCGGTGGCGATTCCCAGCTTGGCAGCCATGTGCTGGATGACGATCAGCATCAGGGTGCTGAGTGTGATTACCCACAGAAGCCGGTAGCCGAATTGCGAGCCGCCCTGGATATTGGTCGCCCAGTTGCCGGGATCAATAAACCCGACGGTCACGAGAAAGCCGGGTCCGAGAAAACTCAAGAACTGCTTGATCGAAAACCCGCTTTTGGTTGAGGCAGAAACCATACCGGAAGTTTATAGCAGATCAGGGTTCTCTTCTGTGACGGTTTTCTGGAAGATAATTTTCAAACATTGGAAACGCAGTACTTGCGCCAGAGGGCTGTTGCGGGTACAAAAGCGCTTCAAATACAGGGCAAACCATGAGTGTGCAACCAAACAGAGCTGAATTTTTAAAGAAGGCGATGCAGGGGAATCTGATTCCGGTCTGGAAGGAAATTCTGGCCGATCAGGAGACTCCGGTTTCCGCCTATGAACGGGTGCGCAAATTCCTGCGCGAAAAAGATCACGCGTCACACACCTGGATGCTGGAGAGCGTCGAAGGCGGCGAGCATATCGGCCGCTACTCCTTCATCGGCGGCAATCCGCGCGCCATCGTCCGCGCCCGGGGAGCTGTCACTGAAATAACCGAAGAAGGCACGACAACGATCATTAAGAATACGGATCCGCTCAATGTGCTCAAAGCCTGCATGAGCCGTTATCAACCGGTCCGCGAACCGGCCCTGCCGCGGTTTACCGGCGGAGCGGTCGGATTCCTCGGCTACGACATGATTTCCGTCTTTGAACCGCGCGTTCCGGTGATTAAAGCCGACATTATCGGGAACCCGGATATGGTGATGATGATCACGAACTCCATCATCATTTTTGACCGCGTAAAACACACCATGAAGGTTGTTTCCAATGCGTACGTTTCCGGCGACCCGGATAAAGCGTATGACGAAGCGCTGGCGGAAATCGACGAACTGTGCCAGGCCCTGCTGCAACCGGTGAGCCGCGTGCTGATCGATGCGCATCTTGACGTGGAACAGGTGGTGCCGGTGTCCAACATGACGGTGCCGGAATACCGGGAAATGGTTGAGAAAGCCAAAGAATATATCCGTGCGGGTGACATCATCCAGACCGTCCTTTCTCAACGGTTCGAAGTCGAAAATGCCGCTGATTCACTGGACGTTTACCGCGCACTGCGCGCGATTAATCCGTCGCCCTACATGTTCTGTCTCGACCTCGGCGAAAGCGCGCTGGTCGGCTCTTCGCCGGAAGTTCATGTCCGCTGCGAAGACCGGCAGGTCGAGCTCCGCCCGATTGCCGGAACGCGTCCGCGCGGAAAAACCGAAGCCGAAGATCTGGCGCTGGAAAAGGAACTGCTGGCCGACCCGAAAGAACTGGCTGAGCATGTCATGCTGGTCGATCTCGGCCGCAATGACGTCGGCCGTGTCTGCGAATTCTCAAGTGTCCGTGTGCCGGAGCAGATGGTTATTGAGCGCTACAGCCACGTTATGCACATCGTTTCCGACGTTACCGGAACGCTGTCTCCGGAATACGATGCATACGATGTGATGAGAGCGACATTTCCTGCCGGGACCGTCAGCGGTGCGCCGAAAATCCGCGCCATGGAAATTATTGCGGAGCTGGAAAAAACCAAACGCGGACCGTATGCCGGAGCTGTCGGATATTTCAGTTTCGACGGCAACCTCGACTCCTGCATCACCATCCGCACGGTTGTCCTCGATAAAAACAAAGCCTATGTGCAGGCTGGCGGCGGCATTGTCGCCGACTCGGTGCCGGAAACAGAATATCAGGAAACCCGTAACAAAGCCGGCGCTGTTCTGAAAGCGCTTTCGCTGGCCAAGCATTATGCCGCAGCAAGACTGAATCAGTCGCTATTGTCGAATACTAAAGCGAAGCAAAAGAGTGTGAATGATGTTTGACGGTTTTCAAGTTTCAGGTTTCAAGTTTCAGGTTTCGGAGCCCTTATGATTCTTATCATCGATAACTACGATTCGTTCACCTACAACCTCGTGCAGTATCTCGGCGAACTGGGCGCGGAAATGAAAATTTTCCGGAATGATAAAATCACGGTTGCAGAAGCCGTTGCGCTCAGACCGGAAAAAGTACTGGTGAGCCCCGGGCCGTGTTCACCGAAAGAAGCGGGCGTCTCCTGCGATATTATCCGTGAATTCGGTCCGCGCGTTCCGCTCCTCGGTGTCTGTCTCGGCCATCAGGCTGTCGGTGACGTATTCGGCGGGAACGTCGTCCGTGCTGCAAGGTTAATGCACGGCAAAACCTCGCCAATTCTGCACAAAGGCGAAAGCGTCTTTAAGGGACTGCCGAGCCCGTTCAATGCCACGCGCTACCACTCACTGCTGGTTGAGCGCGAAAGCCTGCCGTCCTGCCTGAAAATTACCGCGGAAACCGCCGAAGGTGAAATCATGGGATTGATGCACACCGAATATCCGGTGCACGGCGTCCAGTTTCATCCGGAATCCATTTTGACCGAGCACGGCAAACAGCTTTTGCAGAATTTTCTGGATCTGTAATTTTACCGCCGCGATGCGCCGTGCAGTATTTTTTCGCTGTAGCCCCAGCCTTTGCAGGAGGGCACATCGATCAGAATGAACTCCGCGGCTTTATGCGCTTTGATGGTGAGTGAACCATCTTCGTCGATACGGGCTTGATCATTCGCATCAAGGTGTGTGCCGTTGATCTCGAGCTGCCCTGCCGTTACATAAACAAAGATCCGCCGTCCGGCAGTTTTCTCAAAGGACACTTTTTTCCCGGCATCCAGAGCGGAACGGTAAATCGTCGCATCAGTAAAGAACGTCACTGTTCCGGGAATATTCCGGCCTGATGCCACTGGCAGTAAGCAGTTTTTCCACTGTTCCGGTTTAAAGTTGCGTTGGTCGTAAGACGGCGTGAGTTTCGCCTGATCGGGGAAAATCCAGATCTGGTAAAAATGCACCGGCTCTTCCGCCAAATTGAATTCCGAGTGCGTTAAACCGGTTCCTGCCGACATGCGCTGGACATCGCCGCATCGGATCACGGTCTTATTACCCATGCTGTCTTCGTGGGTCATTTCACCGTCGAGTACGATGGTGATGATTTCCATTTCATTGTGAGGGTGTGTCGGGAACCCTTTGCCGGGCTCAACGACATCGTCATTAAAAACGCGCAACGCCCCGAACTGAATATTATGAGGGTCGAAATAATCCGAAAATGAAAAGAGCCAATAGGTTTTCAGCCAGTGAAAGTCAGAAAAATGGCGCTGGTCCGCTTTGATGATGTCGATCATGGTATGCCGCCTTTCGTTAGAAAAGTTCATCGGTTTTGGCCGCCATAATGAAGTCGTTTTTATGCAGGCCGCGGATTTTATGTGTCCACCATGTGACTGTGACTTTACCCCATTCGGTCAACAGTGCAGGGTGGTGGTTCTGCTCTTCAGCCAGTGCGCCGACACGGTCGGTGAAAGCGATGGCTTTGGCGAAATTATCGAACTTGAACTTCCGTTCCAGCCGTTTTTCTCCGTCAGCTTCGATAAGCTTCCAGTTCTGGAGTTGTTTGAGGAGTTCGTTAATTTCTTCTGCTGTAAGTTGCGGAGCATTCGCCTGACAGGCTTCACAGGTCTGGCTGTTTAATGCGTTCATTCTGTCCTCCTTTACGTCGTATATCCTAGCGGAATTCAGTCGGTTGGTAATATCCTAAACTCCTAAATCGGGGGTGGATTTACATTATTCCGATACTCCGGTGTTTATATCTTTTTGCGTTCCCGGTACTCTGTCCGCATGTTCTTCGATACACATGTTCATTTTGACGATTTTGTAAAAGACGGCACGCTGGAAGGGTTGCTGGAGCGCGCGGAAACAGCAGCCGTTTCGAAAATGATCGCCGTCGGCGGTTCTCCGGAAGCCAATGAACTGGCGCAGATGCTGGCCGAGGCGTTTGCGGAACGGATTTATGCCGCCGCCGGTTATGATCGCCACATGGCGGATTCGATCTGTGACATCAGCGCACTGCGGGAACTGGCCGCACGGCCTTCAACCGTGGCCATCGGCGAAACCGGACTCGACTATTTTTATGAACCGGGAAAAGCCAAAGAACAGCAGCGGCTGTTTTTTCAATGCCTGGAAACAGCCATTCATACCCGTAAGCCGGTAATTGTTCATACGCGCGACGCGGACGATGACACGCTTTCGATCCTCACCGATTACGCCAAGCACTGGAAGGGCGATGCCGCCCGCGCCGGTGTCATTCACTGTTTCACCCGCGACCGGAAAATGGCGGCCGCACTGCTCGACCTTGGTTTCTATATCAGTTTCAGCGGCATCGTCACCTTTGCGAATGCCGACCCGCTGCGCGAGGTGGCAAAGTTTGTGCCGGACGACCGCCTGCTGATTGAAACCGACGCGCCGTATCTCGCGCCGGTTCCGCACCGCGGCGAACGCTGCGAACCGGCCTTTGCGGTTGATACGGCCAAACGGCTTGCGGAACTGCGCGGCTGTACAGTAGAGTCGCTGGCGAAAACAACCGCTCAGAATGCAACCCGGTTGTTCGGACTGAAAGAGGAGCCGCTATGAAAAAAATTCTGTTTTCACTGTTTGCTTTAACATTTGCCGTTTACGCACAGGAATCCGCGACGAACACGGTTCAGGAAACGGTAAAAGTAAAAATGACCGGCGACCGGGTGAGCCTGCGCGCTGCGCCGGAAACGAACGCTGTACTGCTGGGCCGCGCAATGCTCGGCGATGAACTGACTCTTCGGGACAACAGTAATCCGGACTGGGTCGGCGTTCAGCCCCCTGACTCAGTCGACCTTTGGGTGAACAGCGAATTTGTCATCAGCAACACCGTTGTGCCGGAACTGCTGAACATCCGTTCCGGGCCGAGTCTGAGCCACGGTACCGTAGGCACGGCACACAAAGGGGATATTCTGACGGTTCGCAGTAAGATTGCACAGTGGCTGAAAATTGCGCCAACCTCCAACACGGTCATCTGGGTCAGCCGCAAATATACCGCCGTTCCCGGCAATGCGTTTGCAGGGCCGGATGCGGTTCCGGCCGCGGTTCAAGAAACGCAGACGGTTGTGCAGGCGTTCTCGGAACCGACAGTTGCGGATGTCCTGATCGCGGCTTCAGCATTTTCGGCGACGAATATGCCGAATAAGCTCAAAATCGATCCGGCCAAACTGCAGGGTGTCACAGGAACCTATTACGGCATACTGCAACCGTCCGACAACATGCTTTACAAACTGGTCGACGATCATTTCACCGACATCATCGTCT
>Ga0209099_1002182_pt1 | contig 17828 bp, 12 predicted proteins | sample AD_JPNHW2_MetaG_FD_184430 | JGI IMG/M metagenome (GOLD analysis project Ga0209099, IMG submission 184430) | Active sludge microbial communities of municipal wastewater-treating anaerobic digesters from Japan - AD_JPNHW2_MetaG (SPAdes) (version 2) | ecosystem: Engineered > Bioreactor > Anaerobic... | reverse complement strand
ATATAGAATATTTAGAAAGGCCGGACCACTGCGCGACAGGCCTGAGTATTCCTTCTGCTTCACCGGGAAGTTCAAGTCCGGTCTGCGCGCCTAATCCGAATTTGTGTAATGTTTTATATAAATCTTTCTTTTCAAGGATTTTAACAGACTGAATCATCCCGGCGTTACAGGATTCAGCGATTACCCTGTCCATTGTAAGTTTCCCGTGTTTATGAAGACAGTTTATCCGCACATCATTAATATCAACAAATCCTTCACAGAAATATTCCTTCTTCAATGCCTCAGGTTTATTTTCGAGCAGGGAAGAGAGTGCAAGAATTTTCAATGTTGACCCGGGTTCAAATGTATCTACAATACTGAAATTAGCGCGGACAGCCGAACTGTAATTGCTGAATGAGTTAGGATCAAACGCAGGATATTTGGCAATAGCGAGGACTCTCCCCGTATCCACCTCAAGGATTACTACAGATCCCTGTACAGCCCTGTGCTGCACCATAGCCTTTGCAAGCTCTTCCTCGGCCACATGCTGAATATAGCGGTCGATTGTAAGAGTCAGATTTTTTTTCTGGTAAATCTCTCTTGATATTTCGTCTTTAACAACCTCATCTTTGCCTGAAAGAATCCTGTTGTATTGATATTCAATCCCGTCAAGGCCGCTGTTATCAAGGCCGACAAAACCTATTACGTTAGATGCAAGATTATTATACGGATAAACTCTCTTATATTCTTTTGTAAAATATACACCTTTAATTCCGAGTGCCCTTATTTTCGTCGCAAGCTGCTCATCGCATCTTCTAATCAGCCAGATAAACTTTTTATTTCCCGAAAATTTTGATAAAAACGCTGACGGAGGAAGATTGACCAGAGGTGACAGGGCTGATGCGGCAGCTGACGGATCTTTAAGTTCCTGAGGATTTACATAGATTGAATCAAATTCTATACTAAGGGCAAGAAGGTATCCTTCACGGTCAAAAATATACCCCCTTCCGTTTTCAATCGGCTCTTTAGCAGGGAGTATAATTTTATCTGAAAAATGAAGATTAAAAAGTTTAAGAACAAAGAAGAACAGAATTATCGATAAAATAAAACCTGTTATCAGAACTCTTTTTTTAAAAACAGATTTATCCATTACTGCTCTATCTAAAAGTAATTACTCAAAAACTGAAAGTAAAATATATCACCGCCGCAAACAGCACGCCGGAGAATAAATTTACCTTCGTTTTTCGAAGAGTTACATCTGAAATGTAACCGCGAGCAGAATTTCAGATATATAAATATCACTTTTATCTTATTAAACCAAGCCTGTTGAATTTACCGTTAAAAATCTGTTCTGTATTCCAGTAGAGAACAAAAGCTCTCCCTTTGATTGCTGTTATATCGAGATAACCGAAATAACGCCCGTCGGAGGAATTAATTCTATTGTCTCCGAGAACTACAACTTTTCCAGGAGGAACTATACCTTCAATATTGTTAAACTTGTTAATGTTAAAATGATCGTAGTCTGTAGGTTTGCCGAGAGTATAAGGCTCATCCTGTCTTACGCCGTTAATATACACAAAGTTATCCTTAACGTGAAATTCGTCACCGGGTAATGCAATACATCTTTTTATGTAATCTTTATGTTTCTCGCTTTCAATAGGAGGAGTAAAGATCACGATATCCCCTCTTTTCAATCCACGTACAGCCAGGGCATTCAGATGAACAGGATTTTCCATCCCCATCATTTTAGGAATTATCGGCCCGTAAGTGATTTTTTCAACGAACAGGTGGTCTCCTATCTGAAGAGTTTCTTCCATAGAACCTGTTGGTATATAATAAGCCTGTATTACATATTGGATTATGTGAACTGCAAGAACAAGAGCTACGACTATAGCATCAGCAAATTCCCATATCTTCTTATACAGAAGAGTTCTTTTAGGAGCCATATCCTGAAAGAGCTCCTGTATAAAATTTCTCTGTTCATCGATCAGCAGAACTCTGGGGAAAGATGTAACTCCGGATTTTTCTCTTATCAGGAGATTTCCAAGAGGATTTATTTCCAGATAAGTTATTTCGTCTGCCGGTATTTTAATAGTTTGAGTTGCGGTTTTTACCTCAACAAAATTATTATTAAGTTTTATTGAACCGCCTCTATATTTTAAATACTTTACTATATGATTTATATATCTCATCAGATAAAAAGCAGTTGCAAGGCTGCCGGCAAAATATATATACATACATGGGGTTTTCACAAAAGGTATAGCTACTGCCAGAAATAAAGTTGAATAACCGAAAAGGAAAAGATAGATAGTTCTTTTAAGAAAAAATCCGGCTGCTTCTTTCCCCTTTATTACTTCAAATTCGACATCAAATTCTTTTGATTTATCAAATCTTAAAAATTGAATCATTAAATTCTCCTTGGGATTATAAAAAAATGAATAATTACGGTTTTATGGGGTAAAATGTGCAACAAAATAGAAATTTACAACAAAATTTATTGCATATTTAACCACATACATATAAAATAGTATATAATAGGTGTCTACAACTTTTTATGAAAACAATTGATGATATATTAAAAAGAATCCAGCCGGAAAAGCAGAAAGAGCTGGCTCAGCTCCTCAATATTAAAACCTCTTCCGAGGCAAAAATAAGAGAGGCTATGCTTAATTTTTTTACCCTGTACCGTATAATCTCCTCATTCAACAGAGATGAAATCAGTATATTTAAAGTCCTATATTCTGGAAACGACGGAATAAGCTTTGGTGAAATCCAGAAAATACTAGGTCTAGATGTTGATGTCATAGAAAAATCCGTTATTAACATAAGCGAGATGATGCTCGCATATGTAATAAAGAACAGGCAGATGCTGAATAAAAAAATGGATAGAATTCACTGCATCCAGGAGGTATCGGACATTTTTAACATTGCTGAGAGCACAGAGGTTACAGATTACCTGACTAAAGCCGCGGAAACCTTAATATCTAAAAACGAATCAGCACCCGAAGAAATATTAAAAGATGAAAGATCGCTGGAGATTATTCACTCAATAATTGAAAAAGGATGTATTATACAGTCTGAAAATCTTACAGAGCTGTATCCTTCCAAAGATAATGAGAAAAAGATAAATGAAATGATTGAGAAAGGTTATCTCATAATTTTCAATATCATTAACGAAAAACCTTATGTATATATCGGACTGAATGAAAAAATTCTGATTCAGGCGGCAGCCCTCTATAAAAAGAAAAACCTGCCCGATACAATAAATGTATGCAATAATTTCAAAGCAGCAACCAATGTTATAAAAGCATATGATGTTATTTCATCATCAGGACTATTTTTAACCAAGCAGAGTAAATTCAGAAAAATAGATCTTAAAAAGATATCTGAAACCATGCTTGAGATCTCCCTTGCTGATGGAACATCTCTCGCCGATGAAGAAAGAGCCTTTATAGCGATGCAGATGCTTAACCTGCTTAAATGCCTGAGACTTGATAGAGATATTGGAATTATCAGTATAAAAAATATTGCTGAAAAGATTGAAGATCCGGTATTAATTATTAAAAACGTTCTTCTTAAAATTCAGGATGGGATTAAGCCCGGTGATGAATTTATTGGAGAATTTATAATCCCGCATTATTCCGGAATAAAAGGTATTCTATCAATACTTCCCGGTGTTAAGTCTATAAACTATGATTACCTCAAACTGATTTTTATAACATTATGCGCAGCCTCTCATTTTAAAAAACTTGAGAGTGATTTTGAAAATTTTATCAGCATTTCGGAAGAATTGTTTGAGCAGTCGCTGAACACCCTTACGATCTGCGGTTTATGTGAAACAGTTAGCGGCAGGATTGTGCTCTCCGAAGCCGGGAAAAAGATCAATGCGCTTCTTCAGAACAAAAAGCACAATAAAGAAATAGAAATAAAAAAATGCATCTACATCAGCCCGGATTTTACTCTTATGATTCCGCATATGGATATTGATCCCGTTTCTCTCTACACAATAATGGCTTTTACGGAAATTCTCAAGGAAGATGTTGTAATAGAAGCGGCGATAACCAAACTATCAATAATAAACGCGAAAAAAAGAGGAATGAATATAGAAAAATTTATTCAGACTCTGAGAAAATACGCAAAGAATGATATACCCCAGAACCTTGAGTTCCTGCTTAACGACTGGACAAAACAGACAATCAGCATCAACATATCAAGGCCTATCCTTCTCCATGCAAGTCACGGAAGTTTTATTGATGAGATTCTCTACAGTTCATCATCAAAAACTATAATGACAAGAATATCGGAAAATTATGCCATTCTGGATAAAGATTCGATTGATGTGGTAGTAAAGTTTTCGAAAAAATTTGACGCGGTTATTACAATTTTTGAAGAAAACGACTAATCGGTGGTAACCTTTATTTTTATAGGAAAATTCCAGTTCATGAATTCCTGGAGAGCTTTTATGGTTTTATCCTGTACAAAATAAAGTTTGCCATTGAGTTTAACAAGTCCGCCCTTATAGTAGGTATGTTTCATCTGATGCTCAATCCATCCTATAAGTTCAACTTTTTTCCAGTTATCAACTGTCTTTAAGACAGGCAGTTTTCTGAGATAGAGTTCTTTAATTACTCCATCTTTAACTGAATCTACTAATATTTTTTCCCATTCCATTAATATTCTCTTATTAACATTATTTTAAATTCTTTTTTACGACAAATAAGTTCTGCATTGTTCTATAGATTCAGTATCATTTTTTCATCTTTTCATCGCCGGGACATTCGTTTATCAAAGTCTCTACTTTACTTTCGAGCATTTTCTTTTCACTCTTAAGTCTTTTAAGTTCCTTATGAAGCTCAATTGCTTCTGTTCTGCTTAACTCTTCGACATTTTCTTTAGCATTCATAATTTTTTTTGCATCCATAAGTTGTTTAGAAGAGTATTCTATGAGAGATTCCTGTGCTGCAATTATCCTATTGGCATTAATCAGTTCCTCTCTGCGAAGCTCGTTAAGCATCTCTTCAGCCTTAATTCTATCTTTCAAAGCTATATATTCGTTGTTTCTATAGACAGCTATACTTCTGATTGAATCGTTAAGATTAAGATGTTCATCTATCAGTTTTCTTTCAAAGTCGAGCATTTTAATAAAAATCTCTTTTTCAGTACCATCATCAAACATATCTTTTCTCTTTATATTAAGCATACATTCAATAACATCTATGCGGGATTCAGATTCATCAGAAATAAGCTTCATCAGATGCCTGTATTTTTCAACCAGAAGCGTTTTTTCAATCAGCAGCATAAAACTTCTTTCATCAACAGGTTTTATTATAAACTCAAGATTAAGCAGATGAATTGCATTAAAGAATACACCTTCAATATATTTTTTCTCGGTAATAATCAGTTTAAGAATATTTTCTACGGATTTAATCTCTGAAAGCCTTTTTATCAGTTCCTCAGGCTTCATTTTTGCTAAATCAAAAATGAGCACGCAATAACCTGTCTGATTGTCACAAATTTTTTCAATCTCTTCCAATTTTGAAATAGTTACTGATACACCCATCTGCTCCACCCTTGATGCAAGAGCTTTACCATCTTTATTATCAGTAAAATATAATATTTCAATTTTATTCATAGATTCAAACCTTTTCAGACCCTTTATATTTTTAAATATTTCCTTATATTACAACTCTTTTTTTCAGAGGATTATAAAAACGGCTTTGAGAGTAATCACCTGAATCACGTCAATACAAACGAATGAAGAGCAATTTAACGGAGCCAATTCCCTGCCAATCAATCCAGCAGAATATCCTTTATCATGTCTAATATTATCATTAAGATAACTAACTTTCTTCTAAAACATGCCAAAAATTCATATTTTTTATGATGTCTACAATTTTAAATATAGCTTAAATGAACACATCCTCAATTATGTTTAATAACTGCAATAAAAAAAGCTTGTCATTGCCGGCTCATATAAAGACTTGTCCCGAAAAATAAATAAAACCATTTGAGGAACTATTTTGAAATACGTAAAATCTGCCTTTATCTTATTTTTTGTTGCTGCACTGTTTTTCAGCCGCAATCAGTGGGTATTTTCGCTTGGATTATTTGAGCTTTTCTCTGAAACTCAATATTCAGGAAACGGCCTGAAGAAAGTTCAGGAATTCAATCCAGAAAGAGATACACTTTACCTCCCCGGCCTTGAAAATAAAAAACTCTTCGAGTCCATTGAAGACTTATCCTTATGCAGAAATGATGATGTTAGAAAATATATATATCTCTACCTCACATCCGGAAGAGAGTATCTCATAAAATCAATTGAGAGATCTTATATATATATTGATATTATAAATGATATTATGAAAAAAAACCCAGATATCCCGTCAGAGGTGACCCTCCTCCCTCTGCTTGAGAGCGGTTTTGATCCGAATGCAGTATCAAGAAGCAATGCAGTAGGTTTATGGCAGTTCCTGCAGTCTACTTCTTCATATTTGGATATTAAAAGCAATAAATGGGTTGAAGAAAGACGTGATATTGAAAAATCAACTGAAGCTGCCATCAGGCATTTACGATACCTTAACAGAACTCTGAGGTCATGGGACCTTGCCCTTGCTGCATATAATGGCGGAGAAGGGCAGATTAGACGGGCCATAGATAGGACAGATTCCCGTAACATATGGGATTTAATTAAATCAGGGAATCTTACAAAAGAAACTTCAGAGTATGTTCCAAGATATGCGGCTCTTGTAATAATCTACAATAATCAGAGAATTTTCGGAATAGAGGGTGATATTAAAATTCCATCAAAAGAAAAAACCGAAATTGTTAAACTTAATTACCAGATGAATATAAATCAACTTTCACAAAAATGCGGTATCGATCCTGATGAAATCAGAAGGTACAATCCGGAACTTAATACTCCGCTTACTCCCCCTTCATCAGAAAACTATACTCTCAGATTGACATCTGACTCCGCGAAAAAGTTCTATTTAAACCTCGGAGGACTTTATACCGGCATCGTAGCATATCACCAAAATTATATCTTGACACAACTCTACCCTGAATTACTTTTTTAAAAAATCACCAAAGGAGCATACAACATGTTACCCTTCAATTTACCAGGCGGCGGCGAATGGCTTGTAATTATCGGCATTATTGCCCTTCTTTTCGGAGGGAGTAAAGCGATGTCATCCGTTAAAGACATTGGAAAAGAGGTATATAAGCTCAAGAAGGATGTTGATGACCTGAAAGATGAAGTCAAAATTGATATCATAAAAATTAACGAAAAAGATTAAACTGGACTAAACTGGATCCAATATAAAAATCTGATGTTTCTTTACTTGTCATTCCGGTTTTGCAGTTTCCTTTCCTGCAAATACCGGAATTTCCTTAAAGAATCAGTAGTATGAGATTCCGGCATTCCGTTTTACTTCAGCCGGAATGACAACAAACAGACTTTTATAACAGTCCGTCCTGTTTAGTAAGCATAATGAAAACTTGTTTTATATTAAACAATAAATATTAGAGGAGCATTCTCTTGGACTATTACAAAATAAAAGGCGGAAAAAAACTCAGCGGTGAAGTCAGAATTTCGGGGGCAAAAAATGCCGCTCTCCCTATAATTGTAGCGAGCCTGCTGGCTGATGGAGAAACTGTTTTAAAAAATGTTCCTGATCTTATGGATATAAGGACAATTATTAAAGTTATCGAATACCTTGGTGCGGAAACGGAATTCGACAGTGAAAAAAATATTCTTAAAATAAAAGTTAACAATATAAAAAACGGTGAAATGCCGTATGAACTCGTTAAGACTATGCGTGCTTCCGTTTATGTAATGGGGCCGCTTCTTGCAAGGCTTGGCGAGGCGGATGTCTCTCTTCCGGGCGGCTGCGCTATAGGGGAACGGCCTGTTGATATACATCTTGCAGGTTTTGAAGCTATGGGTGTTAAAATTGATCTGGACCATGGGAATATCAAGGCAAGAGCGGCAAAGTTAACTCCTGCAAATTTTACCATGCGGCAGATTTCTGTCGGAGCAACTGCAAATCTCATGATGGGTTCAGTACTTACACAGGGGAAAACTGTTCTTGAAAACTGCGCGCTTGAGCCTGATATTGTTGACCTGGGCCTTTTTCTCAACAAAATGGGAGCAAAAATAAACGGTTTAGGCACTGAAAGAATTACAATTGAGGGAGTAAAAAAGCTTACTCCTGTTACATATTCAATTATGCCGGATAGAATTGAAGCCGGTACTTTTCTCCTCGCAGGAGCTATTACCAAAGGTGATGTTAAATTGACTAACTGTGTTCCTGAGCATATAGAATCTCTCATTGATCTGCTGACGGAATCGGGATATTTAATTGAATCAGGCAAAGATTCTGTGAGAATTACTCCCGGAAAAGAACAGAAAGGATTTATGGTTAAAACTCTCCCCTATCCCGGTTTTCCTACGGATCTTCAGGCGCCATTAATGTCTCTTGCCACAACTATTCCGGGAATAAGTGTTATAATAGAAACAATATTTGAAAACAGGTACACTCACGTAGGGGAACTCCGAAGGCTCGGTGCTGATATAAGTATTGAAGGAAATGTTGCTGTTATAAAAGGTGGAAAAAAGCTCACTTCCGCCCCGATTATGATGTCTGATCTCCGCGCAGGCGCATCCCTTGTAGTTGCGGCCCTTGCAGCTAAAGGATTTACAGAAATTCGAAGAATTTATCATTCTGACAGGGGTTATGAAAAATTAACTGATAAGTTATCCGCCTTAGGTGCCGATATTAAAAGGGTAAAAGGGGGAACTTTCTAATGGTGAGAGGAATATACACAGGCGCGAGCGGAATGCTTGCTCAGGATGCAAAGATGGACGCTATAGCCAACAACCTTGCCAACGTTGACAAAACAGCGTACAAGAAGGATATTGCTATATTCAAATCATTCCCTGAAATGCTCATCCGCAGAATTAACGAAAGCGGCCTTGGTATAACACCTGCAGGTTCCTATGATGCTGCACCATATGTTGGAAAACTCGGTACAGGGGTTGAACTGAACGAGGTTTTTACAGACTTTGAACAGGGATCTCTTCAGAGGACAGAAAACAACTTTGACCTTGCGCTTGAAGGAAAAGGTTTTTTCACAGTAATGACAGAAAGAGGTGAAAGATATTCCAGGGACGGTTCTTTCACTATAAATCAGGACGGCATACTCATGACCCATAACGGGAACCCTGTTATGGGAGAGAACGGAATTATAAAAGTTCAGCATAATAACTTTATTGTAAATGAAAGAGGCGAAATTGTTGTAAACGGCGACCTCTCTGCAGATCCGAGAGATGTAGTAAGCATGAACAGCAACAACTGGTCAAACCCGATTGTAATTGATAAACTGAAGCTTGTTGACTTTGAAAATATAAGAGAGGTCAAAAAAGAAGGTGACTCTATGTACAGAGAAACCGAGTATTCAGGGCCTCCGCTGCCTCCCGGTGAACTTAAGGTTGTACAGGGATTTCTTGAAAAATCCAATGTCAATATTGTACGGGAAATGGTTGATATGATTGAAGTTCAGAGAAGCTATGAAGCTAACCAGAAAACAGTTACGTCGCACGACCAGGCTCTCGGCAAGCTGATAAATGAAGTAGCAAGATAACAGCCGGACTGTCAAAACCGGTGTTTCTTCATCGGCACACCGGTTTTCCGGTAATGCCGTTAAAGAATATGTGTTAAAAATTCAGAATACTATAATAAATATAAAATTCCAGAAAGAATCCTTCCGGCTTATTATCAGATATTAAAAACTACCCCTTATCAGCTTCCGCAGATATAAAAATAATTAAACTGTCATTTCCTGAACTCAAACGGCCGATCGGGACTATATAGCATCAGCACACAAAGTTTAAACTCCGCAGCGCACCGAAACTGTTTTATGACAATTTATCTAAAGCTGAATAATATCACCAGATTTTCCCGAGGTATTTCTTAATATCCTCAATGTCTCCGCTGTCAATGGGGCAGGATGATGTATAGTCCGCATTGATCTTTTTTGCAACACGTCCGGCCACTTTCCAGAACTCTCCGAAGTTATCGATATTTGCCCGTGCCACAAACATGGGACCACGGAAACCAGGCATAATACCGGGCATTTGCATATACCCCCAGTCTCCTGAAGCAAATTTATACCACTGCGTGGTTGTTGGAGAAAAAGCCCATTCAGCTTTATCATAATTATCTATCATTAAGCCTCCATAAGTGCATACCGCTCTACCCTGTTTATTTTCTATGGTAAGCTGTACCTTAGGCATAGACGGGCAATCACGTCGCGACATGACAATGACCTGCCTGTTTCTTTTTTCTCCGGTGTATTTGTTCGGAGTGTTGATCCAGTCACTCCCTCCAGTTTCTTTTGAGCCAAGTTTAACCGGAAGTGAACTGTTGTTCCAGGCATCTACAAGAAGTTTTGCAAAATCAGAGCTCATGAAAATTACAGCACCGTTTCCCGCATGGGCGGTTTCCGTAAAAAAACCTGGAGCAGAAAAAACCATCAGCATCATCAGCAGTGAGAAAATTAACTTTTTCATATTTAAACCTCGGTTATTTTATAGCATACTGATTTATATATCAGTCTGTCGCAGAATTTAATTAAACTTATTGTTAAATGGAATATTATCCCGCCATTAGTGAATTCACCGGATAGAAACAGCCTCCCAAAATTTTAACGATAAAAGTTGCGCGAACATTTCAATGCAGATATGAAATTATAATTTAAACTTTAAAATGATCAAGTCTTGAATTCAGTCTTAAAATCATGTCTGAAAGTTTTCCTGAATTCCTCGCAATGTGGTCAGACTTTTCTGCAGTACCCAGCGAAAGTTCCGCAATATTACTTATTGATTTCAGTATTTCTTCAAAAGCAATGCGGTGTTCATCAGAAGATATCATTATTCCTTTTGCGAGCTCCATCACTTTTTTAACTTTTTCTTTTACTATACTATCTATTTTTATCCCGCGGTCCATAAGCCCGGTTATGTCCTTCATCGTAGTGTTGATTAGCGTTACGCTTTTAATAATCAATTCTATTTTGTTTATTGTATCAGCAACATTCGTCAGGCCATTATTAATTTCTTTATTGCCTGCGACCAGAAGTGTTTCAATTCTTTTAAGGCTGTCAGCTGTTCTATCAGCCAATTTAGAAATCTCATCGGCAACAACACCGAAACCTCTTCCCGCCTTGCCCGCCCTTGCCGCTTCAATCGCAGCATTTAATGCCAATAAATTTATCTTATCTGAGATTTCATGGATTATTAATATTATCTCCATCATTTCTTCAGATGTGGAGGTTATGTTAAACATGTTGGCATTCATATTTCTAAGAGAGATGCTTCCGGATTCCGCATTTAACGACATCTCGCTGGTGATTTTTCCAGCTTCATCAATTATTTTGTCCACACGGGTAATGTTTTCAGTTAAATCTGTAATGTATTCATTGAGCCCGATCAGCATCCTGTATTGCTCACCTGCAGCTATTGATCCCGATTCAATTCCCGATGAAAGTTCTTCAAAAGCGGAGGATAATTCTTCTGCTGAAGCGGCCTGATTCTGTGCATTGTCAGCCATTGATTTGACTGAATCGCTTACATCATCAGAAAAAGCCGTCATAGTTTTAGACGATTTTATCACCTCACTGATCATGTCTCTTAGAATGGATACAAATTTATTGAAGTTTGAAGTAAGGTCTCCCACCTCATCGCCGGAGTTGCAGATAACTCTAACATTAAGATTACCCTCACCCTCACCTATCTGTTTGAACTGCCCGGACAGGTCTTTCAGAATTTTGAGAATCGTAACCCGGAATAAAAGAAAACTGAATCCGCCGACAAATATTCCGGCGACTATGCATCCCGCGCAGAAAGTGATGAACATCATATCACTTTTCCAGTTCTCTATAAATATGTTGGCGTAAAGCGGGAATATGGCACCAACCATTACACCGAAGAGAAGTGAAAAAATTAAAAATTTTTTAATGATACTCCCCTCTTTAGCTCCCCGTAAAACGATCTGAAGATATTTAGCAGAGAATATCTTTTCCATAAAAAAACCTCACATGTATAGAAAAATGATCAGGGCCGTCATAAAAAATGTTTATATATAATATTTTATTCCGGGATCAGAAATTTCACCATCTGCAGTTTATTCATCACAGGATGTTATTTCTTTTCAACTGCCTGATCGGAGAGCTTTCAACTTAAAATTTCAAACAGTACTGACATTGCTTTATTGCAGTTACGCATATACCCGTGAGATCAGTCCATTATTGCAAAAGCATTTTAATCCGCTTCAAATTAGAGCGGCTCAACTTATAAAAATGTCAGACTCCGAACAAACATAAGGAGAAATGGTTTATCTTATTTATATCACGCTTCCTTTGAATGACATATATCATTCAAGTCACAATAAAATACTTGACAAATGCATACAATCTATATCATCTAATATAGATTGTATGCATTTGTCAATTTAATTTTACTGTAGCCGTGATAAACGGCCGGTTTAAATGTTCAAATACGAAAAGATATTATTCCGGCAGACCCATGCAATAGAGAATATGTTTCTCAAGTTTTAATTTTTATAATCTAGACTTTTAAATTTAAAGCCATGATATTCCAAAAAGCAAAAATCATAACTAATAAAATAATTTCTTCTTTATTTACATTCTTCTGGTATACATTCCTGGATACTTACCTGAAGAAAGTAGAAAAATTTGTAATGAAGTTTCTTCTGTCTGTTTTTCATTTCATAGCACGGCATATATCATACACTTTCTCGGTTGCTTTTATTACAAGCATGGGAGGAATCCTGATTGCTGTTTATATTGCACTTTTCCTTTATGCAACTGTTCATTTCGATAGCAACCAGACAGCTAGCCACTTTGTAAAAATGTTTATCCTGATGATACTGATTGTCTATATCCCCGGGTATTATCTGCATTTCGGTATTCTCAGCAGGTTCGGTATGCCATGCTTTTCAAAATCACTTAATCTTATAAACCGCTACACAGAATTTCCTGAACTTCGCGAATTTAAAAATCCCGGAGATGGAACCAGACTTCTTAACGCGCTTGAACATCTCCCTGTTGAAAATATAAAAGCAGCGGCAATATACCCGGTACTTGTCATGATACCTACCGTTATGCAGGAATATATAATCGGCAGAAAATATAATTCATTGATGCTCCTTGCAGGAATCTCCTCTGCCATATTTATATATGTATTTTTCACATATATCTCGGCAGAGCTTCTGACCGGAGAGATGAGGCAATTAGTAAAACGCCGCATGGTAAATGAAAAAATTATTTTTGAAGAAAATTTTGCATTCAGCATCCGAAAAAAATTTCTTTTCATCACCTTTTTAGTTCTCATAGCAATGACCGAGCTGGTTTTAATGTTTTATTTCGGATCTATGAGAATTAAAACTTTTATTCCTGTTCTTTTTGTTTTCTTTACAATACTCACCCTGGCCATACTCCTTTTTTTCTATCTAATATCCATTGAGCAATCGCTGCAGGAGATAGAATATGCTGCAGTTGATTTAAGCAAAGGTGGAGAGGGAAAGCTCTTTCTGTCAGGAATGGACAAGGAGCTTATTACACTTGGCAGAGGAATAATCTCTGCAGCGTCCGAGGTTAACGAAGTACGTGAAAACCTTGAACGGAAAGTGGAGGAGAGAACAATTGAACTGAACTCCGCGCTGGAGAAACTGAAAGAAAAAGACAACAGGATACAGATTGAACTAAGGCTTGCGTCCGATATACAAAAAGGAATTCTGCCGGCCACTCCTCTGAAATATAATTTTATAAACATTACATCCTATTACAGGGCAATGCAGAAAGTTAGCGGCGATTTTTATGATATAGTACCGATGGATGACGGAGGGCTTGCTGTTATAATCGGCGATGTTTCAGGCCACGGCATACCGGCAGCTCTTGTAAACGCGATGCTGAAAATAAGTTTCAATGACGCACTCCGGAAATTTACATCACCCAGAGAGATATTTCAATACATAAACAGGACACTTCTGGAAACAATTAAAACCGGCGAATACCTCACTGCCATTATCGCAATTATCAGCCCATCACATGATGTAACATTCAGTAATGCATCACACAGAAGAGCAATAGTAATGCATTCAGTGACAGATGAAATTCATGAATGGGATACTGCCGGGCTTCCTGTCGGTGCAATACTTGAAGCAAACAACACGTATGAAGACAAAATAACCAGTCTCGAATCAGGTGACCGCGTACTGCTTTTCACTGACGGACTTGTTGAAGCAAGAAATACTGCAGGAGAGGAATTTGGCGAATCAAGACTGTATGAACTCATAAGAACGACAAAGGATGTTAGCGTCGAGAAAGCGAAGGATAATATAATTCAGGTCTGGGAGAAATTCACAACGGGTGTTGAAATCGCTGACGATGTAACTCTCCTGCTTCTTGAGATCAATCCGCTCTGCGATGAATTCAGAATAAAAAAAAATAATGCCCTAAGACTTTTCAGGCAGGATAAAGTGAACGAGGCGATCACTATACTTAATGAACTAAATGAAATAAACTGCAATGACAACTCAATAATAAAACTTTTAGGAAAAGCCTGCATGAAAGCAGGAGATTATTCCGGATGCGTAAATAATCTGAAGAAATATATTTCAGTTATGAAACCGGAAGCATCAGACTATTATATACTCTCGGCTGCACAATTCAACCTGAAACTATTTAAGGATGCGATGGAAAGTGCGGCCATGGCATGCAGACTAAACCCGGAACACCCGGGAGCTCTGACAATACAGGGACTTTGCCTGAAAAAAATGAGCAGGGAGGATGAAGCAGAAGCAATCTGGAAACAGATTCTATCGTTTGATCCTGAAAATAAAACTGCAATAAGAGAATTAGAATTAATATCAAAATAATGCGTATTGCTTTAATAAAAGCATTTTCTGTTCTATAATTATTCTTTTATCCGTTAATCTCACAGTACAGTTTATTAAAATTACTGACAACTTTTCTCCATAGATATTAACATTTGAATTGCATTCTTGAAAACATAACTAAAATAATCTTTATGATTTAATATTTTTTTATATTAAAAATTTGTAATATAATAAAATTTGGTTTAAACTGTATAATAAGCATTAGCTCTATTTTAATCCTTGACTTTTTTGCTCTTAATAAAATACATACTTTTGTTTAATTGTACATTAAAATCGGAGGATTAATTATGATATCCAACCTTTATGAGTTCTACAAAACAACTTGTGAAAAATACTCTGTAAAAATTCTATTCGATAATAAAATTAGCTACGCAGAAGCCATGAAACTTGCAGAGCAGAGAGCTGCATTTCTTCAGGCTGAGGGCTACAAGAAAGGTGACGTTATTGCTATTTTCGCAGTGAGTAACGCCGAATGGTGTATTACTTACATGGCCATTAACTGCATGGGAGGAATTGTACTTCCGCTTGATGTAAATCTTCCTAAAGAAAGTTATCCGGCAATGCTGAAGCGGCTTAAAACTAAAGCTGTTTTTATATCCAATGAATATAAAGGCGTGCTTAAAGGGATAAAAAGCTACTCCGTATCGCTGGATAAAAGCATGGAGAAAAAGAAAAAATTTAAAGTCCCGAAACTTTCTGAAGATGATACCGCAACATATATTTATACATCAGGGACAACCGGGACTCCAAAGATTGTAACGCTGACACATAAGAATATCTACTGCACGGCAGAAAGCGCAGCGGAGAGATCACATATGTCAGTAGATGACACCTTCCTCTGTATTCTGCCGTTATATCATGTATATGCCCTTATCGCCTGCTTTGCTGGGCCGTTTGCTCATGGCGTTTCATTTGTGTATCTCACATCGCTGAAAGGGCCTGACATTATGAAAAGCCTGGCTGAAAATCCGATTACTGTATTCCCGGCAGCACCATTGCTCTGGGAGATGATCATGGACGGGATACTCAATAAAGTTAAAAATGAATCTGACTTTAAATTCCGCCTTTTTAAATTTTTTCTTACCTATGGCAATTTCATGAGAAAAATCGGGCTATCCTTTCTTGTTGATAAAATTTTCGATCCGCTGCATGAAATGTTCGGAAGGAAACACAGATTTTTCGTAAGCGGCGGAGCACCGTTAAAGGATAAATACAGAAAATACTACAAGGCTATGGGCTTTAACGTGCTTGAAGGATACGGACTTACTGAAACTACAGGCCCCATCGCACTTCCCGATCCGGATAACAATGTTATCGGCTCAGTGGGCCCGGCAGTTCCGGGAAACGAAGCCAAGATTAAGAATATTAACGACGAGGGTATCGGAGAGGTATGGCTTAGAGGCAGTTCTGTAATGCCCGGATATTTCGGCAACGATGAAGCCAACAGGGAAGTTTTTGATGCGGATGGTTTTTTTAACACCGGAGACCTGGGGCGGATGGATAAACACGGCAATCTCTATCTGACAGGGAGAGTAAAGAATGTAATAGTTCTATCTTCTGGAAAAAATGTTTATCCGGAGGAACTTGAATCGTTTTACAAACAGTCCGAGGCGATCGAAGAAATTGCGGTTATTGCACGGAATGTTGATGGTGCGGACAGAGTTTATGCTATAATTGTTCCTGCGAATAAAACTGAAAAGAGCTACCAGATAGTAAAAAATGAACTCACCAGATTAAACAAGGGACTTCCTTCATACAAAACCGTAAATGACTTTGCTATATCATTTGATAAACTTCCGGTCAACTCCGCACGGAAAATAGTTTATAGAGATATTATCAAGCTCCTTGAAAAAGGTGTATTTATGGAACATGATAATGATAAAGCCGTACTTCAGACAGTTTTGTCAGGGCAGAGCCCGGCAGAAGTTGAAATTGTTAACATTTTAATGAAGAAACTTAAAACAGATAAAATCTACGCAAGGGAGTCACTTGCTGATTATGGAATAGATTCCCTCGGGCTGGTTGACCTTATTGTTCTACTTGAGGAGAAACTCCACATAACAATAGATGGTGAAAGAATTAAAAAAATTCAAACTATGGATGAGATGCTGGCATACTTAACTTCACTGGGGAAGAGCAGCGGTGAAAATATTGAAGACCGTTTGTTCCGATCTGAAATTAAAGAAAAGCCGAATTTGTTTTTCAATCCTTTTCTCTATTTCTGGATAGGCCTGATCGAGCTGATTTTCAAATTTGTCTGGAAGGTAAAAATTATCAATCGGGAGAAACTCGATATTAAAAATAATATTATCCTGGCGAACCATACTTCGTACTTCGATATCCCATGGTTTGTGTATGCTTTTAAAATAAAAGATATTAAAAATACTTACGCAATAGGGAAAGAAGAAGTTTCAGCCGTCAAATATGTATTTCATGGAATGCCGGTTATCTGGATAGATTATGAAAAAAATACAAATGAAGTTTTTAAAAAAAGTTCCGACCTTCTTCGTCAGGATAAATCTATACTTATATTCCCGGAAGGCAAGAGAACTGATACTGGCTTAACGCAGGATTTTAAAATGGGTGCAGCGTACCTTGCAAAAAATACCAACCGCGAAATAATCCCGGTAACAATTAATGGCGCTTACGACATCTGGCCTTCAAAAAAAAGGTTCCCCGGATTTTCCGGTACCAGAAGAGGAAGCATTGTTGTCCATGACAAAATCAATCCTGCTGATTACAAAACTGTTGAGAGTTTAAACGCGAAAATAGAAAAAGTGATTAAAAGCGGCCTTGATCCCGAATTGAATAAAAGTATGAAATAATTAAACGCATGACGGTTTAAAATACCCGTTTCCCGGTACACGGGTATTT
>Ga0209099_1002181_pt1 | contig 17832 bp, 23 predicted proteins | sample AD_JPNHW2_MetaG_FD_184430 | JGI IMG/M metagenome (GOLD analysis project Ga0209099, IMG submission 184430) | Active sludge microbial communities of municipal wastewater-treating anaerobic digesters from Japan - AD_JPNHW2_MetaG (SPAdes) (version 2) | ecosystem: Engineered > Bioreactor > Anaerobic... | reverse complement strand
CTTTGGTCTGCTCTGGCGATAGTGCGTCAATGTTCATCATTCATGCACTCCTCTGTAGTCATCGTTCATTATATATAGCTCACACACGATGCCACTTCCTAATTAGTATCACTTACATTTGTGGAGCTAATGGCACGGCATTTGCATCAGGTGCCATGGGGTTAGGCGGTACCATAGGCGGAGTGCCTGCTTGAGCTTGTGCGCCAGGAGTAGCTCCGGCTTGGCCTACAGCAGGCTCCGCTGCCATCTGTTCAATACCTTTCTGCATAGCCAAGGTCCTAACCATAAGCTGCTCAAGCCTCTTGATAATCTTTGGGTCTTCGTTGTTAGCGTCAAGCTGCTTCATATACAAAGCGGTCTGTCTAAGCAACTCGTCAAAGTTGACAACCTCAAAGAAGTCATAATTCTCGTCTTCAACGGCTCTCTCAATAACTCTCTGACAATAGTCATACTCAGCGGTGGCAGCAGAGAATGCATCCTGCAAATCAGGAAGCTCCAACAGGGAGGCAGCTTGTCCTGGTTGAATCATCTGCATCTTCATAAGCTGTTGGACCTGTTCAAGCTTAATTGACGGGTCTTTGCTCAAAGAGGAGGACGCGCTGAACTGAATAGTCATAAGAGACCTCTGCTCCTTGATGTCCTTCCAGTTGATGCTATTGTCTCTCTTGAGTGTAGCGGGCAATACCGGCAGCTTCTCAGGGAATATCTCAATAACTAGCTTGGCAATGTCTACCAAGAAATGCTCATAATTCATAACATCTACGTTATGACGGTCGGACTCAACGTCTTCATAGGTCTCAAGGGCAACGCCAGAATTCAATCCTGCGGGCTTCTTACTTACGGCAGAGAGCTCGCTGATACCTTGTAGGCTATACATGCGGGTCTGCATACCATCCAATAGGCGTGTCCACTCAGGGTCAATAGGCGGAGGAGTAGCGACGGTAGGCGCAGGACCACCTTCTGCCTTATACTGGACTACCAAGCCCGCTTCGTTGCTAAGCTTAGTCTCTTTGACACCTATACCTTCAGGAAGGAATGTGACATTGAAGGGGGCATTTCTGGTAGCAGCGTCAATACGCTTAGACACTCTATCAACGAAGAGCTGTTGCGTATACATATCGGTAGCCATAGACGTTGACTGGAATCCCTTGATAGGGCGATTATACCACATAATAAGGAAGGGTGGGATATCCGACTGTAGCTCAGTCTCTTCAATAAGAATAGTCTTGAAGAACTTATACTTGCGCTTGTTATACAAGTCGAAGTAAATAGTGTAATCACCTTTGAGGGTGGGGTTTACCTCTAGAAGCTTCTTGATTTCGTCTAACTTCATAGCGGCAGGAGGCAAAGCTATAGCTGGGTATTGCTTGCGGTAATACATGCAACGACTAAGCTTGCCAAAGTTATACTCGGCAGCGTCTACATAGTACTCCCACGGATTTACTACGGTAGCATTAGTAGATTCATCATCAATGTACAGACAACCATACTCAAAGATGAGGGCGTTACGATATACATAAGCGGCCTTCTCATATATCTTCTGGTCGTCAAAGTAGGCGTCAAAGTAATCCAATGCCTGTCGACAGACCTTTCTAGTCTTGAAGGTGCCATTGACGGGATTGAAGAATGGGCGCACTTTAAGCTGTGAAAGCTTAGATACCTTAGTATCAATAGCGGACTTGATAACGTTGAGAACAGTATCCGGTTCATTAGACTGGTTACTGGTATTATCACCGCCTTGACTAACGTCAGCCCAATACGTCATAGGTGCGGTGTAGAGCTCCCAAATACTATCTCTACGGCTTCCGTTGGTATAGTATCTGTTGAAGTCTCTAATGTAGCGAGCTTCACGAACTGACAGCTTAGTATACAACCAGCTGATATCAGTCCTGATGTTATCCAAGCGGTCTGGGGATGTTGGTTTCATTACTCAATCTCCTTAGTAATAGGTGCCGACAGATGACCTACGGGAATTCACCTTGCCGTCGGACTTACCTATGATAATAGAGTTACCATTATTGAGCTTGAACTCAACATAGCTCCCCTCTTGTGCTTTGCTAAGAATGTCTTCAATCAGATTATAGTCAACAGTAAGCGCGGTGAGAATGTTCTCACGATTCTTATTATCTTCCATCATACAATCAAAGAGCCACGTAGCTAGTTTCTTTCTCACGGTCATTTCTTATCCTCCTGAGGATTAGCATACTTCCATATAGGGCGCATAGCATACAACAGAGCGTCGGACACGTCGGGGTGGAATGCATCATCATCTATTTCACGAATGATATGCTCGTCCTCGTCTCTCTTCCATAGAATAGAATTAGTCTCGGTATCGAAAGCACCACCCTTAGGCATACGCAATCTGGCTACTCTAACGTCTTCTTGAAGCATATCTATAGCGAGGTCCTTATTCTGTTTAATGGCGTTGACTATAGGTAATGCATACGTAGTACGCAAGTCAGCTGAAATCTTAGCTCCGCCGCCACCATAGTCTGCATAAATAAGGAAATCATTATTGTCTACCGCAGTCTTGAACAGCGGAATAGTCTTGTATAACTTGTCAAGGCCTTGTCTAACGGCGGCAGCTACCTCAGCAACTCCCGTATGATTCTGTTTATACTCATGCAGTATCCAGCGTTCTGGGGAGCTATCCGAATAGGCAACAATGACAAATCCGTCAGAATCAGAGAATCCGTAGTCTAATCCACCGGTAAAGTGAATGTCTTGCAGAGTATGGGCGGGCTTTCTATCGTCCCACTGGTCAGTTCGGGGAACAAAGTCCGTGCAACGATGCATCTTGACCCAATCCTCAAACTGGGAGAACTCATAGTAATTTCTGTCCGACGGAACATAAACTCGAGCTTCCTTGTCGTAGACAAACTCACCCAAGTACTCTCTCTGGAAGCGTGGGCTATCTTCAGTAAGGTTCTCATCAGCTCGAATCTTCTCAAAGGACCTTTCTGTCTCAGGAATATGGATATTTCGTTCCATAGTCCAATGAAGCTTCAGGATGTCGGGGTTAGTAGTCTTCCACCACTCTTCCCATTTAGTTCCTTCTGCACGGGAAGGAGTGCCAGATAGAATCAACTGGCTATCAGAATAATCCCTAAGGGCCGGAGCTATAATGTCTTGTACGAGATAGCCGACATACTTGATAGACTGAACCTCATCAATAAAGGCTCCCAAGTATTTATTACCGCGAAGCTTATCAACTTGGTCAATAGTGTCTGAGCCAGAAATTCCCAATGAACAACCAGTACTTACTTCAATGACTCCTTCTGCAGAGCGAGCTTTATAGGTCACCCCGGACAAGTCTAGCAGGTCTATAATGTAATTCCATATGTTCTTATGAGCCTGAGCGAAGGTCTTAGTAATGTAATACACCGACCCTGAAGTATGGGTAAGGGCCATATCAACCATCTTAGCGGCAATAGCAAAGGTCTTACCACTACGACGACCGCACAACATATACATCTTTCTCTTCTTAGAGAGAAGAAGCTGTAGCTGTTCGTCAAAGAGTTTACCTTGTACCTTGAAGCGGCCAAAGTCTATGTCGTTATCATTTCTCTTATTAGCGTCAGGCTCCATCATATACGGGAGGCCGTCTACTCTCTCATAAATAAACTTGACGAACTTGAAGTCTTTATGAGTGATAGCCTCCTCCCAAGCCACCTCTGCAAGTCGTTGCTTACGGGGAACAGTGCGCTGCTCACCGGTAGTAGAATCAATAACAACTATAGAGGTGCTGCCCATCTGTCTAAGGAATTCATTCAGAGATATCTCATTAGGCGTTCGGCCTTTAGGGTTGCCGCTTACTCCCTTGACAAACCAAGAGGGATTAGTCTTCTCCTCCTTCTTCCTAGGCTTCTTAGCTTTAGGCGTAGATGGGGAGTCCGCCGTGATTTCAGGAATATTGGTTGTATCCTCATCCATAATAACAAACTCCTTCATTAGTTATAGCTCATTCTGAAGCAGTTTCAGTGCTTCTACATGAACATAGAAGAAGCGACGAGGCATAAGGTCCTTCGTCGCTTCTATTCCTTTACGGAAACGAGTAATAGGAGTACGTGCGCGAGAATGAACTACTGCTTCACCAAAGCGAGCCATAAATTCTCTCTCATACTCTCCCAAATCTTCATACATAGCCTGTAACTTCAATTCATTCTCATACTCATCATCACCATAGAAGACCACTACTGCTGCAATATCTTCTTCTCCCTCATCAGGAAACTGGCAATGGCGCTGATTGAAGGTCTTGTCCCCATAGTTGAACAAGGTGCCTATTACCATAAGGTATATGTAATTACGCACATGTTCCATCTCGAAGGCTGGACGAGTATACTGCATGACCAATTTAGCCACCGCATCATGCACTATATCGTCAATCTCTTCGGGCGACTTGTATAGATTCTTCTTACGAAGAACTGAATACAAAGTTACGCGGGCAATAGGTAACGCTTCAATGTAAATAAGGGTCAAGAGAGCTTGGCGTGCTCTCTCTTCCTTACATTCCGGCAGTCTGGTCAATAAGAGCTGCAGGAGCTGCAGATTGTGCTCGTTTGACATAGTCCTCAAATTGCGCAATCATGTCTTTGGCGCGGTCAGACTGCTCAGGTCGCTCTAGCACTACCAGATTGAAGCCATACCTACTAGGGTCAATGGCGCTAATCTCATAGCATACGACGCCCAAATCTTCCATAGGAACTATGCGCATCTCTTCTGTGTATTCAAGCTTTGCATAGTCAAGAATTGCATCAATGAGCTTATGTACCGGCTCAATCTCTGGCGGATACAACTTCAACTCATGCGCGTCCATGGGCCTGTCTAGGTGAATAAGAAGCTCTTCAATCACCCACGGAAAGTCAATGTACTTGGCTTCAGGTACATACAAGAAGGGCTTGCTCGCATCAATGTCCTGTGGGTGCTCACTAGCTAAGAGACACTCATAGACGGGAGCAAGGTACTTTCTGTTATAGATGGTGTCCTCGGTGAGAATCCTAAGGTAGTTCTTTCCATCAGTAAAGCCGCCCGGAACCGGCTTGAATCCTACTAGTCCTGCTAGGTCAAGCAGAGTCTGGAAGGTGGCTACTACCTGTTCATACCTATGACTACGATTGAAGAAGGTGAACATCTGCACACCTCCTCCTACAATTTCCTTCATAAGCGCGGAGCACAACCACGTACCTGCATCTACTTCAAGAGTAGACAGATTATTATTGGCTTCTCCGTGCATATACTCAGACAGTTCCCTGAGTGCTCGTCCTCTCGATAAGTCTTTGATGCCTTTCATCTAAATGTACTTCTCCTTAGGTATTCGGTTTATACTAATATAATAATCGGGGTGACCCGAGATGTATGATGTTTCTCCTTGTTAAGACCCTGGGCCTTCCTTCCCCAGGGTCTTTCTTTCTCTATATCCAATTAGTGGGAGACTAACTACATATGAAGAATAACTCACATTCTAGGTTCCGCACTACGGTTGCCTGGAAGAAGTTCAGAATGGTGTTCGTCCCTCTACATAATAGTCGCTGTGATTGCTGTGGCGTGCACAAGAAGGGCTTGCAGATTCACCATCTCTTTCCCGATGACTATGAGAACTTAGACCCTGCTAGATTTGCTTTGTTATGCTCGGATTGCCATAGCATGGTTGAGAAATTAGCTAAGAGGTTGAATGGAAAGAAAGCCCATACTATTCTCAATTTGCCGCAATGGCTTGCTCTGTATGGTCCGTTTCTTCCTCAACATTCTCCCAATGATACCCTGCCGCTATCTTCTTCGGATTCTTCAACGCCTTCCTAATGCAGGACGGAGTCGCTCCCGTTTCTCTGCTGGCTGCCTTGACTGTCTCAAATTCTTTCTTAGTCTCCACACAACGTACACGATGAGCCATTCCGTTGATACATCCTTGTCCTTTCCGTGAGTCCGTTGAACGCAGCAATGGCTTGCTTGCTAATTGCGAAGATTTCTTGGCTTCTTCCTCTATAACAATCTTCATTACTTTCTTACGCCATTCTGCTAAAGACTGCTTAGCTGTTGGGTCGTTTCCCGTATTTGCTACTTGGCAATGATAGACTTCTTCTTCAGCAAGCCACCGAGCTAAGTCTCTCAATCGAGGAGGTGCCTCATCTTGTCCTGCTCGCAGTACCGACCGGACATTATGAAATCTGAGTCCATCGGACCAATATTGTTTCTCTACGTATTCCATAGTAAGATTAGTATACGAATTGCTCCCGAAGTCTTTGTTGATGAAGTCTAAAGTCAAGCTTATACTAATTAGAGACAGGCTGAACATTATAGTGTAGGATGTTCATGGGGGCCTTTACTACATACGGTCAGAAACATAAATTAGCCCACTTGAGGCCTATGTTGTATTCCTTCTGACCGGGGAGTATGGCGTAGGCCTCTTTATTTATACGCGGGAGCATATATGTTGTACAAAGTGAGAATAAATTATTTAGGGATAATAGATGGAATCCTCAACACTCAAGAATGGTATTATCGTACTAGATGGCATAAGACAGGCTCTATACTGAAGTCAAAGCAATGGGAACGCGGTCATTTGACCTTGACCCACTGGGGTAATTATCAGGGCCAGCCTATAACTTCCTTCTCTTATACCACGATTTGTAGAAAAGTAAAGGACCTCGTTATAGCACGCTCAGATTTAGAGAGGACCCATACCGAAGACGCCCTTGTGTTGTGGCTGCCCAGAAGTCCTGAGGATTACGTAAAGACATGGGGTGATTCTGACTATGTTATTTGCTCGCATACCGAAGGAACCCTAACCAAATTCTTCTACCTCAACGCCCCTAAACTTCTCTCCTATCTGAAGGAAGCTCTTCATGCGGTAGATTGGGAAGGAAATAAAATTCCGAGGTCTATGGTCCATATAGAAATGCTCCGACTAGATGGATTACTCAAATTGGGCATCGTGGAAATGATTGACACTTGGGACGCTAAGAGCGGGTATGTAACCATAATAGAGAATAACTCGCCCTTTGAGACCCCTCCTCACTTTAGAGGTCCCTTCAAGCCGGGGACTTGTTTGACAATCAATCTATGGAAGAATGCGACGGAGACAACTACTTACTGGAATTCTTTCCGATTGATGTCTCATAATCAAGACCGCTCTAAGAAAGTAGTAATAACAGCTGTAGATACTGGGAAATCACACCAATATGACTCCCTGACCAAGGCCGCAAAGAATTTATCACAATTAGGGAAGAAGGTCACTGTGGCGCAAATCTCAAATTGCCTCAAAGGTAAAGCCAAGACCTTCAAGACAGGTAGAGGAAAATGCACCGCAACTCTTCTGTAGCAGCATAGAATTTATGTAAATGTAATACATTTGTTGGGATTCCATCAGGGGCTATAAGATAATGTATTACATTTACATAAATTCTATGCTGCTATAGGAAGTGCCAATATGAAGGAGGAATCAAATGAGTACGCACACATTTCGCTCTAAGGGACTAGTTGCTTATGACCCACCTTGGCATCCAAGCCATAAGGCTAAAGAACCAGCTAGTCACAACCTTGCTCCCTTTGACCTAGAAGGGTGGGGGAAGAATGCTAAGGGTAACCCCAAACGCTCCTGGTGGTTATCTAATGGCAAGTATCTAAGTATCACGCTATTCATTCGGAAGCGCCTAGTGGCTTATTGTGTATACTATGATGGAGAAACCACTTTCCCAACCGGTGAATTCAAGTCATGGGCATACGCTGCAATAGCCGCCGAAGAGCATGCAAAGCGATTAGGTGTAAGGGAGAAGCTACTATGACCAAAGACGACTTTGAGCAGTTTATCTGCGCAGATTATGACCAAGCCATTGATGCCTTAGACGTTCCCGAGTGGGAACCGGAGGATTATGTGGAACCAAGGACAGCATTGGATTTACCCGAGAATTGCCGCATAGCATTGGCTTTGTACGGGCATTATATCACCTTAGGCATAGAGAGAAAGATTGAGGAGCAAGCTCAGCATATTAGGGATAGCTTTGGTATTGAAGCAGACGACTTCATAGCAGACCCAGAAATAGGCCGCATTGAAGACCTCTTGTTTGAGGCGGAGTAACTTGTATATTAGACAAAGAAGGAAGGAAACATCATGCCAGAATTGATTGAAGGAGATGAGTGGGGCGCAGCGCGCTACACGTATGAAGAGGCTAAGGAGTATGCTGATGAGCGCTACAAGAACGGGAACTATAAGACTCCCTTCAGTGGCGCGCCTGGCCAAGTGTGGGTGAACGCCTACAATCCAGCTCTCAATGGTCCTAGGTTCGTATTGGAGCCTGAGTATAGACTCTTGCTTGAGAAGCCAGAAGGACTCAAGGGAAAGTCATATTGGGAAATGGGAATCTATAAGTGGAGAGACGCTCTCAAACTAGGGTATGAGCAGGCTCAGGTACGCGCACTCAATGGAGAACAGGCTCTACAGCATGTAGTAGCCGCCATGGCTTACTTCAAGAAGGCATACCCCACAAGCAAGCTCAATGATGACCTCAGGGCTATTGCAGACATCATACTCAAGTTGGTATTGCCGCTTGAGCGTAAGAGTAAGAAGGAGATAAATGAATGAAGTTCTACGAAGTACTGAAGATGCTGGATGGAGACCCAGCACATACACTCTCAATGTATCGCACAGGCTGGAATGGTATTCAATCCGGTAAGAGGATGAGGGTGTCTATTCAACGCCCAGATGAACATTCAGCCAATACCGAGCCGTATTTCTATATGCAGTCGGTAGTAGCAGAGAAGGAAGGGCCTCGCAATGCGCGTTGTCCTTGGGTCCCATCAATGTTGGACTTCTTTGCCACAGATTGGGTAGTTCAATACTAAAGAATCTAAGACCTGACACTAAATAAGAAGACAAGGAGACTCTATATGAGTTGGACTCTTAGTGAAGAGTATAAACTAGAACGTAGACTAAAGAAGATTGAAGAGCTTGGTCGATTGGGAAGTACATATTTCACTGACGTCTTTGGTTACGTATACGTGAATGACCGCCTTACAGGAAAGCACGTCAAGTTGCATAGATACTTCTGGGAATTCTATAATGGGCCCATACCTGAGGGTATGATTGTTCATCATAAGAATGGGAATAAGAAATGTAACTGTATAGCTAATTTGGAGCTTTGCACTAAAGAAGAACATAACTACGAGAAACATAACAGGAGCGAAGACGTCGCAAGAATTTGGGCCAAGCGCTCTAGAGAAGAGCGAGAACGAATAACCTTACCGGGCAGGCAAGCATCGCCTAGCTGGAAGAAACACAAGGAGAAACAATGAGACCACTGTTCACTATCGGAATTCCCGCATTCAATCACTTAGACCACATGCCAATGACTCTATCGTCAATTGCCATTCAGACTCTCAGAAACTTTGAGGTCGTTGTTTGCGACGATGGTAGCCCGGATGGCGAAGGATTCAAGGCTCTCTGTGAGAAGATGTCCGACATGTTCCCAGAGCCCATCCGTTACATTAGGTATGATGAGAATAGAGGAATCGGAGTCAATAGACAGAGGATTCTAGAGAACGCCAAGGGCGAGTACATCACTATGGTGGACTCTGACGACCTTCTATATCATTGTGAGGTCTTGCAGGTCGCTGCTATGAACATTCTCAAGCAGCGACAAGAGGGTAAGATTATTGATATTGCCCATATGCGCTTTATGGAAATGCACGAGGACGGTAATCGTAATCTGCATATGCCCCAGGACTGCGGCTGGATACACTCGAAATTCTACCGAATGGACTTTCTCAAAGAGAACGACATTGTATTCCCAGAATACAAATTCTACGAAGATGGGGCATTCAATCACGTAGCAACTCGTCTTGCCAACCAGCAGCTCTACATAGATGATATCGGTTATAGCTGGGTCTGGTCGCGGGATTCCATCACACGTGGACAGGATTACCTACACGTCATGCTTCCCTACTACGCAGACTCCTTCCTCAGAGCCTATAAGATTCTGGAGCCTAAGAAAGGCCGCGAGAATGTCCTTGACCTTCCAGCAGCAACCCTTTGCCAGAACTACTACTATCTACAGGGGCTTGAGAGACGCTATCCCGAGGACGACCTCTGCATTCAGGAGACCTACAAGGTACTCAAAGACGTTATTGAGACCACTAAGATAATTGACACTATCAATAGTGACGACAACAAGTTCCTGTGGTTCCGCCAGATGCTTATGAATACACAGATGGGCCCCATGAATCAGGATATGTTCGTAGTAGAGCATGTGGCATTCAATCCGTGGTTGCAGCAACACTTCGGAGTATCCATCAAGAAGCTTGAACTGGGGGCACAGAGAGACTATAAGTTTACTCCGCCTCCCAGAAGCATGTACGATGATTTGACCACCAAGCACTAAACCCAGAAATATCCTAATTCTTTATTCTATAATGAATTAGGATATTTCTTTTATTTTACCTTTCTGCGGGCCCTTGGGATATCATATATACAAGGAGCAGCAAATGACCCAAGAGAGGAAGGAAGACCTTGCCCAGCAAATTGAAGCTGAGGAGGCTATGAAGCACCTCCTTACCTTAGAGCAAGCCAAAGCAATGGTCAAGAGGGATAAAGAAATCTACCAGCAATGGGTAAAGAATCCCCGAGACCCCGCTCTGAATTATTGGTTCCAGTATATGAAGAAGGAAGGTTGGACCAAGAAGGAAATGAAACGGCGCCTAGGTGGGAAGGAGTAACAAATGAATACCAAACCTGCGGATGAAGTCAGTGATGACATCTGTCAATGGCCGTCTCCGTATGATATTGGAGGCCTAGATGTGGAAGAGACTGAATACCCGCTCTCCAAGGCCGCTATGCTGGAGGCCACAACTTACACAGAACTGGAAGTAATGGGTATTTGGGAAGATGACCATGAGCCCTGTCTGGGTATCAGAGCCGTCACAGACAAAGGGGCAGAGGTTTACTTTGCTCGCCTCTACTGTAACGCCAAGTACTGGTATCTCAGAGAGGATGACATAGAGAAGACAGGCGCGAAGGTTTGTCAAGATATGAAAGATGAAATTCTTAGCGTGAAGGAGTAGCAAATGACTGAGAACGCGCGCAAAGTTCAAGAAAGAGCGGTATCTATCGTAACTAACATCCTTGAGGACCTTCATGAAACGGATGAAGCGCTGGATGAAGCCTTGGAGGCTATAGGAAGCGAGGTAGAATTCTCCTCCCAAGACTATGAAGACATCCGAACTTTGGATTGGGATACTGGAGTCCTACTGCCGGCTTTGGCAGAGTATCTCATAGCAAGCGGCTATCAGGTCACAAGGAAGGAGTAACAAATGGGTATAATCGAAGTCAAAGAGGCCTCCCGTGAGCAGGTTATTCAGATGCGGGAGACATATAAGACCGCATTCGAGCATACCCCAGATAAGAAATGGGCTCTTGCCTGCGCTCTTGCTATTGAATCCATGATAGCAGAACATCCGGATGCGAACCCTTTCAGCGAAGAGATGGCGTCTCAGACTAGAAAGCATATGAAGCAGACCATCGACTTTCTTGTTGATTTTAGACTCAAAGACCTAAATGAAATGTTTGCTGAGATAATCAACTAATAAGAAATTCAAGAAATAATAAAGGCCCCAATTACGGGGCCTTCTTTATGCTCTAATGACTTTCTGGTGGGTCAGGTTTATCTTCCAGTTCCCTGCCGTGCTTGAAGTCTGTGGCTTTATTTCCGGCCACATACGCTACAATAATACCCGCTAGGGCAACTGCAACGCCTGAGAACCACGACAACTCTACCTTAGCAATCAATGCGTAGGTCAAGTAAGCCGCGGACCATAGAGAGAACCACAGCGTAGTACTCTTGACTTTACTCTTTCGTTTCAGCATTGGTAGCCTTCTCATGCTCGTCAATAACGGCGTCTATGTACATCCATATCACGTCTATCAAATGTGACCAGGAGTCAATATCGTCTTCTCGATGCTGAGTATATAGTTGTTCAATGTACCTCTTAGCATCCATCTTTAGCTTAATGCGTTCTGTGTCGCTCATACTGCCTACTTGATTATCTGAGTCGGATGCGCAAGCGCCCAGTAAATAAGACCAACAATACCCGTGAGAATCAATCCTCCCACTACGCCAGCTGCCCATTTGAGCACCCTAAGAGACGCGGCTCCAGGAGCCCCTTCTAGAGTAGAAACCCTCTTGTCCAATGACTTGAGAGCCTTCTCATGGTTACTCACCATGGAAATTACTCCTCGTCCTGTCGTCTCGAATTGCATGAGCTTGTGTTCTTGGTCGTCCGTGACTTTGAGAGCCTCAGCAGCATCATTTGCAGCAGAATCCGCACTACATGCAGCAGCTTCAACCTGAGCTTCCAGACGGGCAATAAGAGAGTCAACTTTAGATTCCAGTGCCTTACTAGATGCTGCATGAACCAACTCCATGGATTCTATCTTTGTTGCTATGTTCTGTTCTGTAGATTCAACCTTAGCTATTAGTTTAGCTAAGGTTACTTGAAGGTCAAAGCCCTTGTTTCTCCTGTCCGGGCCCTCGTAATCATCAGTCATAATGTAGTCCATCCTTTGCCTCGGCTAATAACTCGTATTAGTTATTATCAGTTGAAGTGAAGCACCACATTGGCCAATCCAGCACCAGTCCTGCCAGTAAGAATGTGACCAATCTCTGCCCAATGCTTATCCGTAGAGAACGGAGTAGTAGGAGCAGCCTCACCAATAGCATAACCAGCGGTGGTATTAGCGTCTGTAGACCACAGTGAACGGGCAAAGTCACCAGCATTGACAGTGCCTACGAAGTAGACCTCAGCAATGCCGCTGACTACCATCCAAGCCGCAGCAGCGTTAGCTACGCCATCTTCATACCAAACACCCGTAGTATAGGGATTATTGACCGGAACTAGGACTACAGAACCATTGGTAGTACCTGGAGTGACGAGCTGACCCTTTATAGTAGCTGCACCAGTATAATTGAGTACCTTGACTGCTACGCCACCGGTTGGAGTTAGCATTACGTTGCTACCAGCGAAGACTGATGTGTTAGCAGTACCGAGCTGGATGCTATTAGCTACTGTTGCATTAGCATCTGTACCGATGGCTACTGCGTTAGCAGCGTTGGCTATAGAAGACCATCCAATAGCAATACCGCTAGGCGCTGCGGTCTGAACCTTAGAGTTAGGTCCAATAGCTATACCCTGGCTGGCACTAGCTTTAGCCCCAGCTCCAATAGAAATTGTATTAGCGTTGCCGGCATTAGCAGACCGTCCAATAGCAATACCATTCACACCTACTGTTGGTATGGATACGAGGTGCCCAATACCCAAAGCATCATCTCCGGAGACTTTGCCACCTATAGCAAGAGCATTATTAGCTGTAGCGACATTGGCGACGCCTCCTAAAGAGATTGCTAAGGAATAGCCGCCGCCACTATTAGGAGTGGCCACTGCTCCAAAGCCCAAAGCTGTAGAGGCAGCTCCAGCGTACGTGGACCCACCTACGGCCGTGGCAGAGGCTCCGTTAGACCAAGAGCTATTGCCAATAGCAATAGAGTTTATACCACCAGCAGCTCCATTTCCTACCGCAGCTAGGGTACCTATAGCAATTGCGTTGGGAGCAGAAGAAGCGTTAGCTGAAGCAACCAAAGCTCCCTGCCCGATAACAATTGCTCCGTTGGCTGCGGTATTAGCAACAGAAGCAGCAGTAGCTCCAGCTCCAATAACAATTGCGCCAATAGCATTGGTATTAGCTAAGGCTCCTGCATTAGCTGCAGCACCTCGACCCAATACAACAGCATCTGTAGCGCCAGCATTAGCCAGAAGACCAATAGCAATTGAGTTTGCTCCACCTAAAGAAGTGTTAGTTCCGAGAACAATACCGTTTGCATACGCAGAAACAGCGTTGGAGCCTAATCCAATAGCGGACTGACCACCTACCGTAACGCCTCTACCAAAGCCTAGACCAAAGTCTCCGGAGACTGTAGTACCAGCACCAAAGGCTACTGAGCGATTACCATTAGCAGCCGAGCCATAGCCAACAGAGGTTGCTAACACGCCGGTAGCTGCAATATTGACTGCAGCACCAATGGCTACTGCTGAAGTAGCCGCCGCATCAATAATCTGGCTTTGGCCCAATAGAATTCTAGCAGCATTAGCAATGAAATTCGTAGCTGTATAGGACAGGTTGGCGTCACCAGAAAGACCATTAGCCGCATTACCTACTCCAATGAAGGTGGAGCCGAGAGTAGCACTACCGCCGGCGGAAGAGATAACGTTAGTTGTAGCATTGATTGTTATGGTAGTTCCATCAACCTTGACACCGCCAAGTACCGTAGTGCTAGCGACAGGAAGGCTATAGGGAGTCGGGTTAGGGTTGGTGTAATCAATCTGACCATTAGCAGCAATGGTCATGTTGGGGCCAGCTATGACACCGCCGAGCTCTGCGTTAGTAGCAGCAGGAAGTGTATACGGGGTACCTACAATAGCGTCAATGACTACATAGCCCGTTCCAGGAACAATAGTTACGTTCGGGCCATTGGAGAGACCAATAATCCAATTGTTAGCGTTGTCTACTAGAGCGTAGTTAGCATTAGGACCAGCTTCGTAGTTCGTAGTAGGACTATTGATTTGGATATAACCAGCGGCAGAACTAAGGGTAATACCGGAACCAGCCTTGAGGCCCTTGACAACAGTATTCACCGAGTCAAGAATGTTCTGGTCTGCTCCGGCTCCTGCGGCATAGGTTGGTCCTTTATTAGCATCAACCGTGACATATCCCGCACTAGACGCCAATGTGACGTTGCTGCCCGCCTTGAGGCCCTTGATAACTGTATTAGCAGCATCCAGAATGTCCGCATCTGCTCCCGCTCCTGCGGAATAAGCAGGTCCACCACCCGTTGATGCAATAGTAATAATTCCGCCTGCATTAGACATAGTAATATTGCCACCAGCGGTCAATCCACGAATGATTGAGTTGGTAGCGTCGAGAATAGGCTGGTCACCACCACCAGAGCTATACGCAGTTACTGAAGCGTCAAGCTTGATTCCATCATTGACAATAGTCGCGGTGACATTGTTGCCATTGACTAACGACCTGATTCGATTGTTAGCCGTATCATAGACCGCTACGCCATTGACTCCAGAAGTCGGGAGAGAAGGAATAACGGCAGTGTCAGTAATGGTTATGGCGTTTCCAGTTCGTACCACTGAGATATTGGTTCCAGCATTGAGGCCATAGATAACATTGTTGGCACTGTCGTATAAAGGAACTTGTGTACCTGAGCCTACTGACGGTAGACTGGGGATGACTGCGGTGTCGGAAATAGTAATAACACCATTAGCCGCCTTAGCCACAGAGATGTTAGTCCCTGCGTTGATAGCGGCTATAGCGTTGTTCGTTGTATCATAGACAGCAACTTGACCCGCAACCTGAGAAGGAAGAGTCGGAATGACAGCAGTATCAGCAATAGTAAGTGCACCATTGACTGCTGTAACGGAAATGTTCGTCCCAGCAACTAAGCCCTTGATGACATTATTCGCCGAATCAAAGACTGCAACACCATTAGCTCCAGAAGCCAAGTTACTACCGATAGTAATGACATTGGCGTTAGCGGATAGAGTAATACCATTAGCCTGCTTGAGACCACGGATTACACTATTGGTTGTGTCGAGAATATTGACATTAGCAACAGTACCAGGGCTATACCCAGCACCTGAAGAAGTGATAGTGATATACCCGCCAGTAGAGGACAAGCCTGTACCAGGACCAGCGGTCAATCCCTTGATTATTCCATTAGCTTGGTCGTAGATGTCCTTCTGGGCACCAGGACCGGGAGTTAGATTAGCATTAGAGCCACCACTCCCATTATCTATCCAGATTCCACTCATTGATAACTCCTATTAGCGAAAGGTCGTCTCACGGACTACGAAATGAACTGTGCCAGAACCAGATGCTGCTACTAATCGAAGCCCGCCAACCGGAGCTTGCAGACCACCATCAACAGTAGTCTTAGCCGGGTCGGAAGCATCAGCTGAACCATACGGCCAAGCCTTCCAGACTATAGTACCAGAGGAACGAGGGTTATCAAGAGTGTATTCAATTGAGGCTACTACATCACCACTAACCGTGAGTGACACGGAGTCGCGATAATAGCCAGCGTGGGGTACAACCACGAGGTCTGGACTGATTACTCCGTCCACGACATCGAAGTCGCCACTCCAAAGATAGGAAAGTCCGTTCTGAACGGACTCTGTGGGGGTCACATAAGTCATCATATCTCCTTGTGAGCTGTTCAGCGTCACAGTAAGCAAGGGCCGTTTGATTAGCACGCTTGCTGGTCATTATATATAGCTCGATTATCCATAAGTTATAGTGTTGATTATATAGTAATTTGTGCCGTCACAATACATATCTACGACTGTTTGTTTACTGGCTCCCGCTGCAAGAGAGATTATCTTATTAGTATTACCGGTTGTGCCAGCTATCTGGACATTTGACAAGGTAACCTGTGTTGCTCCCGATGCATGCTTGATGTGAAGGAGCTTACGAGTACAATAAGCGTTAGTCAAAGTTATTGTAGTATCATAGACATAAACGTTGGCTTGCATAACTGCGAAGTCGGATTTATGCCAGTCTATGGTAAGTGAATTCCCAGGAGTACCGAGATTATACTCAGTGAACTTAGTCTCAACAAGATTAGCTGCCCCAGTAACATTCATGTCGTAGCGAGTATTGGTGTTGCGAGTTACGGACCAACCAAAGCCCTTGTTACCCGAGTCAGGACCTGTTGCGAAGTAGAGACCCTGCGGCTGAGTAGAAGAATCAGTTATTGCTCCGTTGACTCCCAATACGACATAGCCGTGCGCACTATAAGGAGAAGAAGATAGATTGACTGATACCTCGCGACCAATGACTGTTGAATCATAAGTGTTATCAGCGAATGAGTTATGACCAATAACTGTATCCGAACCACCATAGGCGTAGCAATTTCGGCCCACCGCAACAGAATAAGAGTTAGCCTGACAGTAAGTACCCAAGGCTATTGCTTCTTGCCCAATCGCGTTGGATTGAACACCATAGACTACGGCTCCCATCGTGCTGCCTAATCCATCAGCAACTGCACCATACCCAATAGCGAGGCCCTTAGCATTGATAACAGAAGCACCAGCCAGCGCTACTCTCGAACCACCAGCTACTAAAGTCGTTCCATCAAAGGATAGGGCAGAAGAACCTACGAGAGTATTAGCGCTATTACCTACACCAATAAAGGTACTACCTAGTATCGTTGTAGCAGCCACTCCATTGATATTGACGCCTGCAACATAGAGGCTACCAGGAATATTGACTGTATGAGAATAGATACCTAGTTGAATGGTATTTGGGGTAGTATTGTATACCTCGGGGCCAATAGCGATACTAGAAGCAACAGCGTAAGCATCGGTACCAATAGCAATGCTATTATCAGATTGAGCGCTATGACCTAAGGAAATACCATCATTACCTGAGCTGGCTAAGGTTCCTATAGCGACACCATTTCCGGAGCGAGCTCTATTACCAAGAGCAACACCGCTATTTATCGCTTGGGCATCATTACCTATAGCGATTGGATTAGTTCCGGAAGTGAAAGCTGAAGGCCCTATAGCAATCGCATTGATGCTAGAAGCTACTGAAGACGATACTCCTAATGACAGATTGGACGCGTTAGCGAAGAACAAGGTACTGGAGTAGGTATGGTTAGCATCGCCAGATAGCTTGCCAGCCGCATTACCGACACCAACGAAGGTATTACTCAACGCTGGATACTGAGTAGCTGCGCTGATGACGCCAGTACCTGTAGCAGTAATAGTAGTACCGTC
>Ga0209099_1002179_pt1 | contig 17838 bp, 18 predicted proteins | sample AD_JPNHW2_MetaG_FD_184430 | JGI IMG/M metagenome (GOLD analysis project Ga0209099, IMG submission 184430) | Active sludge microbial communities of municipal wastewater-treating anaerobic digesters from Japan - AD_JPNHW2_MetaG (SPAdes) (version 2) | ecosystem: Engineered > Bioreactor > Anaerobic... | reverse complement strand
TCTTGGTGTGGCAGATTCCGCCGCGGTTCGGACGGACGATAAACAGCAGCGAGTTCTGCTCGCAGTTGACGCGCGCTTCCAGCAGTTCAAACGTTTCGCCGGAGGTCAGCCCTTTAATCCACAGCTCCTGCCGCGACGAACTCCAGAGAACCAGCATCTTGCGCTTCAGCGATTCCTCGAACGCCAGCTGGTTGATGTAAGCGACCAGAATCACTTCCTTGGTATCGGCGTGCTGAACGGCCACGGGAATAATCCCTTTGGTACCGGCAACCGCCTTCTCCAGCTTGTTCCAGTCGAGTTCGAGTTTCAGCCCTTCTTCCAATTCCTTGCTCATCTCTTCGCCCTTTTCCCTGTTTTATAAATTTCGACGTCCCTCACTTGTAGGGCGGGGTCCGTGACCCCGCCGGAGACCGAGGCCACGGGCCTCGGCTACAATTTTGGCTCATCGTTTTCTCCGTTAAAAGTCGGCGCAATATACACAGATGCCACGAATCCTGCCAGTCTCTTCCCGCCACATTCAAAAAGTATTTAGGATTGTCGCTACTGAGCCGCCGCGCTACATTCGAGGCGTTGGCAAATCGATCCGTTAAAAACCAAAGTCAGGCAAATAACACTGTTCGTCAAAGATTAGAAGATAGGGAAAATAGATGCCACAGTCATACAAACAGACCATAGCGCGCCTCATGGCCACAACCCCCTTTGGGATCGATCCAGATATCCAGATGACGGGCAGACCACCGACGATGGCCAGTTCTGAATTCCTGACCAACAAAGAACAGGGAGATTGGGCGGAGCAGATTGTCTTCAAGGCAATCAACGATAATTCCCCCGATTACCGCGCCGTGAAATACGGACGTTCTGACTCTCTGGCCGCAGGAGATCCTGGCTTTGAAGACTTCTACCAATCCTATCAGGATGAGTTGAACACCATCGGCAAGCGCCCCGATCTGTTGATCTTCAAACGAAGAGTTGTTGGGGATGAGGAACTCGATCTTTCCAACGACGGAACAATTTCAAGAGCAATCGCAGCCATCGAGGTGCGCTCAAGTTCTTTCTTGGCAAACCGATATAGTCAGTTCATGGAAACACGAGCCAGCCAAGCGGTTCAGCGGTGTCGCGAATTGAAAAGCGCAGTGCTGCAAAATCGAATGCGAGACCTGTTGCAACAAAAGAGCCCCGAAATACTTTCTATGATTCAACACTCGAACGACGAAACGTTCAGAGAGTTGGACTTCAGACTGCGTTCATGGTCGTCGTCTGCCGAACTACGGGAACTTTCGGCATTATTGCGTGAACTAAAAGAGCAGATCAAGATACTGCACAAACGGGACTATCTCAGCATTACCCCAAAAATCGAAGACCTTGCTCTCGTCAACAGATGGATTCAGCACTTCAACGTGCGCCATTTCTACCTGCAAGTGTTCTTTGACAAGGCATATATTATCCCCTTTCGTGATATCCTTGCGATTGCTTCTGACCCATCAAAGGAAGATGTGGTATTTTCGGTAGAGCAGGACATAAAGAACCAAGGGAAAACCACCATAAAAATCAATGTCCAAGTCGGAAAAGAGATACTCGGACGCATTGACATGCCAGAACACAGATCGGCGATGAAGGAGTTGGATAGAGGCAGACTCTTGTTCTATGTCACCTTCCAGAATGGCCGTGGATACTTAGACAACAACGTTTTCACAGCGGAAATCATTAATGAGTCATGATCCTATAGCACAGTACACAGTCTCCGTGGGTCTTGAACACCGGCGTGAGCACGGACAATTCTTTACGCCGTTCGATGTTGCCTTGTTCATGTGTCGCTGGGCAATGTCGCATGGAGCCAAAGAGATCTATGACCCATCTTTCGGGCTAGGCGCATTCTTTAGAGCCGCACAATCTGTTGATCCTCAAGTATCATTTCGAGCATCGGAAATCGATCAGCGCATCCTCGAGTTCTATTCGCAGACCAATAGGAACCCCAAGACACTGCATGTTGCCTGCGAAGACTATCTTTCGGTATGGGATCAGCGTCATGCGGCCATTGTATGCAATCCACCCTACATGCGATTTCAGTTGTTCAATAATCGCGATGCCGTCTTTGCGTCCTTTGCGCAACACTTGCACTGTCGGTTATCAGGGTACACGAATATCGCCTCGGCATTTTTAATTAAATCGCTCTCAGAACTTCGCCCTTCGGGGCGCCTTGCCTACATCATGCCTCTCGAATTCTTAAATACGGGTTATGGAAAGGCGGTAAAGTCGAGGTTACTCACAAATGGCTTGCTAAAAGCACTCATCCGAATTAATCCCGAGAAGGATGTGTTCCCCGACGCGACAACCTCCGTAGGCATTGTTCTTGTGGCAAACGACGGAATACATTCACCAGTCAAGTTTTATACGGCACCGAGTCTATCCTGTCTGCCCTCTTTGCTTGAAACAACACCAACGAAGGAGTTGGCCATTCGCGACTTGAAACCCGACGACAAATGGCTAAAGCACTTTGATGGGAGACACTCCAACTTTCAGTCCTGTGATCTAGTCACCATTGACACATACGGTTCATTCAACCGAGGCATAGCCACAGGGGCAAATGAGTTTTTTGCCATGTCAAACAGCGAAGCAGAGCGCCGTCATCTCCCGCGTTCTGCCTTTCTTCGCTGCATAACCAAGAGCGCCCAAGTAACAAAGAGCGTTTTCACTGAAAAGGACTTGGATGCTCTAGATTCAGGCGACTCCCCTGTATTGCTACTCAATTTGAACGGTGTGGTAAATGGCGCTCCAAGTGACTACCTGAAATACGGAGAAGAACAGGGTTATCACGAACGATATCTAACAAAGGTCAGAACACCGTGGTACAAACTGGAGAAGCGAACCCCGGCACCTTTACTGTTTGGCGTCTTTTCGCGAGAGAAGTTCAAAGTTATTAGAAACCTAAGCACCGCAGTTAATCTTACATGCTACCACGGCTTCTATCCGAACCTGTTTGGGCAGGACATCCTTGACTCTTTGTTTCTGTATTTCCAATCACGTGCAGCGCGGCGACTCCTTGAGCTTAATATGCGTAGATATGGAGACTCGCTCGATAAATTTGAGCCTAATGATTTAAATCACGCATTAGCGCCGTCAATTGACTGGTTCGCTAAGTTATCACCCGAAGCAGTCGACAGCGCGCTTGAATCGTGCCGACAGGGTGAAGGGATTCCTGATTTTCTGAACGAGATATTTGATGAACTCATATCAGATGCCGAACAATCGCATGGAACACTATGGCGAGCAGCCCGTGGCGGGCTCGCCGAGGTTCCTGCGTGACGACAATTACAACCTTACAACTACGCCTTTGGAGCGCATGTATTCTTTGACCTGACGGATGGTGAATTCGCCGAAGTGGAAAATCGAGGCGGCGAGGACGGCGTCGGCTTTGCCGATGGTGACGGCTTCGACCAGATGATCCAACGTTCCGGCGCCGCCGGAGGCGATGACCGGTACGCCGACCGCTTCGGAAATGGCGCGGGTGAGTTCCAGATCGTAGCCGTTCTTGGTGCCGTCGGCATCCATGCTGGTGAGCAGGATTTCCCCGGCCCCGCGCGCGACGCCTTCCTGCGCCCATTCAACCGCGTCGAGTTCGGTCGGGTTGCGTCCGCCGTGCGTGTAAACCGTCCAGCCGCCCTTTTCGTTGCGGCGGGCGTCGATGGCCAGCACGGTGCACTGGGAGCCGAACTGTTCGGAGCACTGATTGAGAATTTCCGGGGTTTTGATCGCGGCGGTGTTGAAGGAAACTTTGTCGGCTCCGGCGTTGAGCATCCGGCGGACGTCGGCGGGCGTGCGAATGCCGCCGCCGACGGTGAGCGGCATGAAAACCTGTTCGGCGACGCGGCGGACGATGTCGACCATGGTGTCGCGGCCGTCGCTGGAGGCGGTGATGTCGAGGAAGGTCAGCTCGTCCGCGCCCTGCGCTTCGTAGGCTTTGGCGCACTCCACCGGATCGCCGGCGTCGCGCAGCTCGACGAATTTGACGCCTTTGACGACGCGGCCGCCGGTTACATCCAGACAAGGTATGATTCGTTTTGCCAACATAGGCTGTGAAGATAACCACGATTGCCCCGTCCGGCAAAGCGGAAATGCACCGGTTTGCGCACAGATTCAAACCGGGCGGCGTTTATTAAAAATTGGCTTTTCCGGCGCAGGGTCTGCTACAATGTTCACGGCTTCGAAAACGGAAGAAAGACGGTTCATGCGAAAAGTTCGGGCAAAAGGTTTTACGCTGGTTGAGGTCATGTTAGTGATCTCAATTATCGGATTTCTGGCCGCGCTCGGCATTCCGGCTATTCTGAATGCCTATGCCAAGTCGCTGGAAACTTCCCGGGCGCGCAATATCGCGGAGATTGAAAAAGCGAAAGGTGTTCTCACGCTACCGAAAGGAATAGGTATGGTAGGCGCCATGTCACTTGGAGAAAAGGACACGTTCGACACCCCAGCAGTAATCAGCAATTTATGCGCGGTTATGCGGATCAAAGATATCAGCGAACTGACCGTCGGAGACGTTCCGATCCAGGTCGGCGACCTCAAAAACAAAGCCTACTATTGATCGCCCGGCGGAAAATCAACTCTTCCGCGGTGAAAGCAGATCAAAAACAAAGTTGAGCTTTTTGATGTCGAGAGCGCGGAAGTCGGCGACATCTTCGTCGCGCACCAGCCGGAACATCCGGATGGCAACGAAGAAAAGCAGCAGATAGATCACCCCGAGTCCAAAAAGGGTGACCACATTCAGCCAGCGGGTTTCAAAAAGCCCCAGCAGGTTCCAATGGTCGGAAGCCACGGTCAGGATGCTCGACAGAATAAAGAGTGTGAATGTCATGCGGAGCATATATTCCGTCGGGAAAAAGATGCCGCCCAGAATTTTTTTGACCACGGAAAGGCGGATCGGCGCGGAAATCAGGAATGTTCCGGCCACTGCGCCCATGCCGCCCCAGACGCCGAGATCAAAGTAAACAATCAGCAGCCAGTCGAGGAACAGATTGATTACAATCTGAAGGATCATAACCGGCATGGTCGCCATGATCTGTTCCTTGGCCTTAATTGCCATGGATAGAGGCGTAGAGATGGTGGAGAACAGGTGGACAAGGCAGAAGCCGGAAGCAAGTACTCCCGCAAGAGCCATGTTGTCGCCGTAAACCATGACCACCGCCTCCGGAGCGAAGAAAAAGCCGAAGATGGCCAGCGGAACCATGAAGAGAATGGTCATTTTATAGTACGCTTTGATGAGGCGGCCGAGGCAGTTCGGGTCGCGACTGTAGGCTTCGGCAAACCCGGAAGTGAAAAGCATGTGAAGTGAATCGGGAATAAAGAAAATAATGAGCGGCGGCAGGGAATAACCGAGGTCGTAGGCGCCGATCACGGCGGGCGTGACGGTGAGACCGAGGAAGAAGACCTCGGTGTATTTCATCATCATCATGCGTACGATCGTATTGCTGAGAATGGCAAAGGAATATTTGGCTGTGCGGCGTTTGCCGATTCCGTACGGCGGAGAACGCCAGTCGAAACTGTAAATGTGGCGGAACATGAGCCATGCGCCGATAAGGTACACCACCGCGTACGAAAGGATCTGCGTCCAGAAGGCCGAGGCGACCGTCGGTACAATCCGCAGCATGGTGACAACCAGTCCGAGCCAGAGTATTCCGCGTGCAAGCGTCAGGATTGAGATGTGTTTGGTCCGGAACAGCGAAGTTTCAACTGCGGAAACGTTTTCTTTCAGCAGACTGAACCCGATCAGCAGACCGGTCAGCACCAAATACGAACCGAAGTCGATGTGGAACCAGTTGTTCAGCCACGGCTTCATGAGAATAAGAATCAACGTGCCGGCGGCTGTCGCGGCAAGCTGCAGCCAGAGCGATTTCCAGACCAGCCTCTTGAGGCCAGCCGCATTGTGCTGCACGACCAGTTCCGGCACAAAACGGAACAGCGCGGAAACAAGTCCGAGGCCGCAGAAAACGCCGGCCCATTCGGCAATGTTGATGCAGATGGAGTAGATTCCGTAATTGGTGCTGCCCATCAGCCGGACCGTCAGCACGGAAATGGCAAAATACACAAAAAAGAGAACCGCTTTGCTGGCAACCATCCACGGAACACCGGAAACGGCCTCGCGGGAAAAAAATGCCCCGCTCTGCTCTTCATTTGAAGTCTGCTCGCTTATATCCATACGTTCTCAACTGTAGTTTTTTTTCTTAAGCCCGTGCACATTGCGCCGGATATGGCGCTGCGCCTCAAAAATCAAAGCATGGATCCGGCAGAGTATTTTGTGCCTCCTCTGAAGGTACCATGGTTTATACGGAAGCACCCAGCCCTGCGTCTCCGCCCATTCAAGCAGCCCGGTCACTTCGTCGAAATATTCCATATTGCGCAACAGCCAGCGCGTCCACGGCTTAGGCCGTCCGCCGAAGTGAACCACGGCACAGGCCGGGTCGTCCTCCATCAGATAGCGCCGGATGGGCGGCGGTCCTTCGGCAAAAGCCAGCATGGAGCTCATAACCGCTTCATCGAGCAGGAAGTAAGCAAAACTGCGGTCGTTCACGACCCCGCCGGACGTATCATCCGGAATCACTTTGCGGATCTGCCGGTCCCAGCGGCGGATAAAGTCGAGATACTTGCGGTGCACGGTGAAGCAGTGAGCGTTGCAGGAGGTGTTGATCGCCGGCACCGGGCGTTCGCCGACATCGCTCCGCCAGATATCGAGCACTCTGCGCGGAAGTGTTCCGCGCTTTTCGCCGGCGGCATAGCGCTTTTTGAACAGATAGGCGATTTCCGCTTCCGGCCGCATCCGGATCTGCAATCCCTCGCCGGAGGCTTCGATCAGCGGCGTAATGTCGCCGGTCACGATACAGTCGGAATCAATCCACAGGATCAGATCGGTTTCCGCCGTCAGGATGGCGGCGGTTTTCTGGTAAACGATGTTGCGGTGGTTCGCCTCGTCCGAAGCCGCAAAGAGAGTTACGCCGTCAATCTGATGCAGCAGCGCGCGATCCACTTCGCCGAGATTATGCGTTACCACATGCACCGGCAGAGTGACTCCGTTGCGGCGCAGGGAAAGAAGCAGCAGAAAAGCGCCCCAGACAAAATTGCGGTCACAGGCGGTAACAATGGTTTTAGAACTCATGTGCAGTGTCCATTTCCCCCTGAATAAATCTTGTGCGCCCGACCGGTTGTGGCAACAATCACCGTATGAAAAAAGCCGGTGTCATTGCAAACCCTAAACGCCCGCACGCCGCCGACATCTTTGAGCGGCTGACCCGTAAAGCCCGGGAGCTCGGGATCGAACTGTTTGCCGATAAACAGACGGCCGACTATCTGCCCGCTGCAACAGTTCTTGAATTCAATGAGTTTGCCGGAACAGTCGACGTTCTGCTCGCGCTCGGCGGCGACGGCACGGTTCTCTTCTGCGCCAACCTGCTCAAAGGTGCCGACGTACCGATTCTTGGAATCAACCTCGGCAGCCTCGGATTCCTCACCGGCACCGGTGAAGACTCGCTCGAAAAAACACTTGATGCACTGGCCGGCGGGAAATGCCGGCGCGATGTTCGCACCGTGGCTGACTGCACGGTTCTGCATAACGGCAAACCGGCTGCCGGCTACCGGATTTTAAACGACACGGTCATCGGCTTCGGCGGCTCTTCGCGTATCATCACGCTCGGCCTCTCTGTAAACGGCGAAACGCTTTCCTCTTTCGCCTGCGACGGCATGGTGGTCACCACGCCGACCGGAAGCACCGGTCACTTTCTGTCATCCGGCGGCCCCATCATCCAGCCCGGCGCAGACGTTTTCGGCATCAGCGTCATCTGCCCGCATACTCTAAGCAACCGGCCGCTGATTCTGCCGGACACAAGCGCTATCGAAATCACCGTACAGCACACGCACAAGAAGCTGATTCTCTCCGCTGACGGACAGGACGTTGATGAACTTGACGCCGGCGACGCCGTCCGGATCGTCCGCAGCGACAGACCCGTCACCTTCCTGCACCTGCCCGGCTACAGCTACTTTTCCGTTCTAAGTCAAAAACTCCACTGGCGAGGCTCCAACTACTGATGAATCTGTTTCTCCCAATACTCGGCACCTACGTCCACCATCTCAACCCGGTGATTTTCCAGATATGGGGACCGCTGGCGGTCCGCTGGTACGGTCTCGCGTACCTGCTCGGATTCCTCGGCGGCTACCTGCTTCTGCTCCGGATGTCGAAACGCGGCGAATTCGCCGTACCGCCGCAGGAACTCGGCAACTTCATCGTCCACATCGCCATTTACGGCGTCTTTCTCGGAGGCCGGCTCGGCTACGTACTCCTTTACGGCTGGGAAACCTTCGTCCGCGACCCGCTCTTCTTTTTCCGCGTCTGGGAAGGCGGTATGGCCAGCCACGGCGGAATGATCGGCGTATTTCTGGTGGTGCTCTGGACGGCATGGAAAAAGAAATGCGCCTTCTGGAATATCACCGACGGCCTCGCACTCGTCGCGCCGGTCGGACTCTTCTTCGGGCGCATCGCCAACTTCATCAACGGCGAACTCTGGGGCCGGGCAACGAATGTTCCGTGGGCCGTTATCTTCCCGCAGGCGGAAGACACCACGCCAACACCCCGCCATCCTTCACAGCTCTACGAAGCATTCGGCGAAGGCCTTCTGCTCTTCACCGTACTGCAGCTCCTCCGCCGGACCGCCTGGGGCAAACGCGAAGGCGTCCTGAGCGCAGTCTTCCTCATCCTGTATGCCGCCGCCCGCATCACGAGCGAATTCTTCCGCGAACCCGACAGTACCATCTACTTCGGCTGGCTCACCAAAGGTCAGCTCTATTCTTCATTTATGATTCTGGGCGCCGTTGTTATTCTCTGGAGGAAAAAACTCCTATGCAAAGCATCCTCATAAAGAACGCGAATGTAATTAACGAAGGAACCCAGCGGTCTGCCGATGTTCTGATCCGCCACGGACGGATTGACCGCATCGACCGTGAAATCTCAGCAGATGCCGACATCCTCATCGACGCCGGCGGCAAAGCGCTTCTGCCGGGCATGATCGACTGCCATGTCCACTTCCGCGAACCGGGACTGACCCATAAAGGCGACATGCAGAGCGAATCGCGCGCCGCCGCCGCCGGAGGCGTCACCTCTGTCATGGAAATGCCGAACACCAGCCCGCCGGCCGTCACGAACGGACGGCTCGAAGAAAAATTCGCCATCGCCGCGCAGAAAATGGCCGTCAACCATTCCTTCTACCTCGGCGCATCGCTCCACAACCTCGACCAGATTAAAGCCGTCGATCCGAAAAATGTCTGCGGCGTTAAAGTTTATATGGGCTCATCGACCGGCGACATGCTGGTCGATCATCTCCAGACGCTGGAAGAACTTTTCCGCGAATGTCCGGTCAACCTCACCGCTCACTGCGAAGACGCCGGCATCATCAAAAAGCATGAAGAAATCTTCCGCGAACTCTACGGCGATAAAACTCCGTTTTCCGCCCACCCGCACATCCGCAGCGAAGAAGCCTGCTTTTGCTCCACGCAGCTCGCAGTCGACCTGGCCCGCCGGCACGGCACACGCCTGCACGTTCTGCATATCAGCACCGCCCGGGAACTCGAACTGTTCGACGGCGGAACCGTGCGCGTAAGCAGTCCGCGCGAAAATGAATGTTTCATAGAACGCGACGAAACCGTCCGGAAAATCACCGCCGAAGTCTGCGTTCATTATCTCCATTTCACCAGCAGCGTCTACGAAACCAAAGGCGCGCTGGCGAAATGCAATCCGGCGATCAAACGGGCTTCCGACCGCGATGCCCTGCTGCGCGGACTGCTCACCGACCGGATCGACACCATCGGCACCGACCACGCTCCGCACACCTGGCAGGAAAAACAGGGAACCTACTGGACAGCTCCGTCCGGCATGCCGGTCATTCAGTCCGCCCTGCCCGCCGTTCTCGAATACTTCCACAGCGGACTGCTTCCATTGGAAACCATCGCGGCCAAGATCGCCCATAATCCGGCGCGTATTTTCAATGTGAAAGAGCGCGGATTCATCCGCGAAGGTTATTGGGCCGATCTCGTACTGGTTGACCTGAACCGACCACAGACCGTCAGCAAAGAAACCATCCTCTACAAATGCGGCTGGTCGCCGTTCGAAGGAGAGACCTTCCGTTCATCTGTCGATACCACCATTGTTTCCGGCCAGATCGCCTGGCAGAACGGAAAAATAAACGACGCTGTCCGCGGGCGGCGTTTGGAATTCTGCCGGTGAACTGCGGCTCTTTTCTGTACGCCACTAGTGAACCATCTGCCACGACTTGATCGCTTCAACCGGATAGAGCAGCATCAGCACATTCAGCGTCAGGTTATCCCGTATCCAGAACAGCAACACCAGTTCCGTTGCCGCAAACAAAACGGCGGAACGCCAAAATCCGATCCGCCGGGCAATGAAAAATCCCAAGGCGCAGCAGGTAATATCGCTGAGCGAGTTGGCGATTGAATCGCCTGTATAACCGAGGCCTATGGTTGTTTCGCGATAGCGCTGGATTACAAATGAACTGTTCTCAAGAATCTCCCACAGGCATTCAACCAGAACCGCGCACCAAAGACGCCAAATCAGACGAAGCCTCGGAAATACAAGCCGGATCAAACCGTAAAAAATAACGCCATGCAGGATGTGCGTAAAACTGTACGGATCAGCCAGATGCTGCGAAGTGTGCGCGCTCCGGATATCTCCATCCCACAGAAACGGTCGAGCGCAGGCACACCACCAGATGCGGCCCTGATTATGCAACTGAAGAACCGCAACGCTCAGCAGTGCTGCAAAAGCAGCTCCTGTCAGCAGCCTGTCTTTATATCGCAGGAAACGGTTCACCATGCATCACCCATCTGAAACGGACAGATTCTGCCACCCGGGCAGAGTGAGAAGATGCTCAAGAAGAACGGCGCAGGCAAAGGCGTCGTAGAGAGCATCGTGGGCTTCGCCGTGCGGACAGAGTTCGCGGACGCGGGCTTCGAGTTTTAATCCGCTGATCAAATCCTCCAGCTTATGACTCGGGGCCTTCGGCCATGCCTGCCGGGCCAGTGCCAGCGTATCCACCCAGGGCCCGAAATGATGCATCGGCGCCATCTGCCGCAGAAATTTCTTTTCGGTCGCAACATTGTGCGCGGCGAGCGGACGTCCGGCTACCCGCCCTTCCAGCTTTTTCCAGACTCCGGACACTTCATCAGCGGCGGCGATTTCATCGCGCAGTTTATGGTGCTTGCCCGGCGCGTAAGCGTTGAACGGCCGGTTACTCTCCACACGGACAAGGCTTTTAAAAGTCTGCTGCGGATCGACGCGTCCGTTTTGCAGAACAACCGCCGCAACCTGCCACGGTTGAGTATCGAACCCCGGCACGGAACCGGTGGTTTCGAAGTCGAGAACGGTCAGCGTTGTTTCGCGGATGAGCATGAATCAGTCGATCCACTGGATGACGGTTTTCCCGTCGTGACCGTGAACGGCCTTGAGTTCATCAAGGTTGTCAAAAATGGTGATGGAGCAGTAGCGCGACAGCCAGGCGAGCGCGCATTTACCGTTGTCGAAGAGAACTCCTTCGGCAATGTATCCGGTTCCGGACACTCCGGTTTCATCTTCACGGCGATCCAGTACGAAGCGTTTCATGGCATTCCTTCCGTTCTGTGCAGGAACTAAAACAAAAAAGCCCGCTGATGAACAGCGGGCTTTTTCCCAAACCTTGAAAAAGGTTTGTTTAGCGCGAGTAGAACTCGACGACCAGTGAAGCTTCGCACTGCACCGGCACTTCGCCGTGTTCCGGCAGGCGGCTCAGGCTGGCGGTGAGCTTCTTGTCGTCCACGGTCAGATAAGCCGGGGTGCTGGCAATCTGCTGGGCGGACGGGAAGATTTCCAATTCACGGCTGCCTTCACGGACGGTGATGACATCGCCGATACGCATCTGGTAGGAAGGAATATTAACCTTCTTGCCGTTGATGAGAAAATGGGCATGACCGACCAGCTGGCGGGCCTGATAGATAGAGCGGGCGAAACCGGAGCGAAGCACAACGGCATCAAAACGGGTTTCAAGCAGCTGAAGCATGATGTCAGCCGTGTTGCCGACTTTACGCGCAGCTTTGGCGTAGTAACCGCGCAGCTGACGTTCGGTCAGGTTGTACTGGTACTGCAAACGCTGTTTTTCGATGAGCTGTTTACCGTAGTCCGTCAGTTTGTTACGGCGTTTCGAGGGGCCGTGCTGTCCCGGAGGATGCGGGCGGCGTTCGAGGAATTTTTCACATTTCGGCGACAGGGCAATGCCCAGGCGGCGCGCTTTCTTGATCTTTGGTCCGTTATACTTCATGGTTCTCTCCGTTTTGGTTTCTGTTTCCTGCGGTTCCGCCCAATTAAGCCCGTTTTCGGGGCCGCCTGTTTCGGAAAACTCATTTCAGGCGATCACTTTGTGATAATCCTCCGGCGGAACAAGGGGCGCATTAAAGCGATGAGAGGCCGCGAAGTCAACCTCTAGAAACGTTTTTTTGCCTTGCCTTCAAAAACAAAGTTCCCATCATGTTGCGCAGTTTTCAACCCTGACTGAAAAGGATTTACATAATGAAAGAAGTGAAGAAAGTTGCCATTCTCACCGCAGGCGGCCTGGCCCCCTGCCTCTCCTCCGCAATCGGCGGTCTGATCGAACGCTACACAGCGGTCGCCCCGAAAGTGAAAATCATCTGCTATACCAGCGGCTATAAAGGCCTGCTGCTCGGCGAATCAATTACCGTTACTCCGGCAATCCGTACCAAAGCATCGGTGTTGCACAAGCACGGCGGAAGCCCGATCGGCAACAGCCGCGTCAAACTCACCAACGTCAAAGACTGCGTGAAGCGCGGACTCGTCAAAGAAGGTGAAAATCCGCTGGAAGTCGCGGCCCGCCAGCTGGTGAAAGACGGCGTAGATGTCCTCCACACCATCGGCGGCGACGACACCAATACCACCGCAGCCGACCTCGCCGCCTATCTTAAAGACAACAACTACGACCTGACGGTCGTCGGGATGCCGAAAACCATCGACAATGATGTATTCCCGATCCGCCAGAGCCTCGGCGCATGGACCGCCGCCGAAGAAGGCGCGAAGTATTTTGAAAACGTCGTGGCTGAACACAACGCAAACCCGCGTATGCTGATCATTCATGAAGTCATGGGCCGCAACTGCGGCTGGCTGACGGCCTATACCGCGCAGGTCTACCGTGACCGTCTGGCAAAAATGGAATTCGTTCCCGGTATCGGTCTGAGCAAAATCCGCAAGGATGTCCACGCGATCTTCGTTCCTGAAATGGCGATCGACTTCAAGGCCGAAGCCGCCCGCCTGAAAAAGATCATGGATGAGAATGACTGCGTGAACATCTTCATCTCCGAAGGCGCAGGCGTTGAAGAAATCGTTGCGCAAATGCAGGCCGCCGGCGAAGAGATTGCGCGCGATGCCTTCGGCCACGTCAAACTCGACACCATCAACCCCGGCAAATGGTTCGGCAAGCAGTTTGCCGAAATGCTCAAGGCCGAGAAGGTACTGGTGCAGAAGAGCGGCTATTTCGCCCGCGCCGCCGCCGCAAACAAGGAAGACCTCAAGCTGATCAAGCGCTGTGCCAACAAGGCCGTTGAATGCGCGCTCAAACGCGTCAGCGGAGTGATTGGCGAAGACGAAGACCAGAAAGACGTACTGCGCGCCATCGAGTTCCCGCGCATCAAAGGCGGCAAGCCGTTCGACATCGACGTCAAATGGTTCGGCAAACTGCTGGCCGGTATCGGCCAGGCCAAAGGGCCGAAAGTCGCCGTTAAACATTAACCATCCCGCAGGGCGGCAGAAATGCCGCCCTGTTTTGTAATCAGCCGGCCGCATGAAAACAGCGCCTTTCAAAATCTGTCCGATGTGCTCCAAACACTGGGAAACGCTGGAAACGTTTCTGTCCGACCCGGAACTGGCGCTGGCCGGCTACCAGATCAACTTCGCCAATCTAAAGGGCGGACTGTTTTATTTCAGCCATATAAAAACCGGATGCGGAACAACCATGGTTATTCCGGTCGGCGAATTTACCGGGCTGAGCAACCGTCCGATGCTTGCCTCGCGGGGAAAACAGCCGGACTGCTGCCCGGAGCTTTGTGTCCGTAAAAATGAGCTGGATCCCTGCCCCGTCGAATGTGAATGCGTTTGGGTGCGAGAAATCATGCAGGTCATCCGTAACTGGGAAAAGCGTTCCGCTTAAATCCCCGGCATTCCGTCGGCGGATGTTTCCGGCAGCGTCTCCTGCCGTTCGATCAGTTCGATCAGCTGCCAGCGTTCAGACCGGAAGCGCGCAACCATGCCGAAAGCCAGCAGACAGATATAAATCAGCGCCCAGCCCCAGGCCGCCAAGACACCCCACTTGAATACCAGCACGATCAGCAGTTCGCCCGCCGCAAAGAAAAACCACGCCATCGAGGTTTCGTACCACATCACAAAGTGCGTGTCGCCCGCGCCGCGCAGCGCGCCGGAAATAATCAGATTGGTGGCGTCCATCAGTCCCCAGCAGGCGGCGAATAAGAGCAGTGTGCGGGCCAGTCCGGAAATCTCGGCGAACGGAATGTCGCCGCGCGCGAAGACATGAATATAAATTTCGGGCGTCAGTACAAAGGTGAGCGCGATACAGACAGTGTAAATCCAGCCGATATGCACAGCCCGCCAGCCGACGGCGGAAGCGCCGTCCAGATCGCCGCGCCCGATGTGCTGCCCGACCAGTGTGCCGGCCGCCTGGCCGATGCCGATGGACGGCATAAAGGCGATCATATTGACGCTCAGCGCAATGTTCGCCGCCATGAATGCCGTTTCGCCGAGCCGGCCGATCAGCAGTACAAACAGGGAAAATGCGCCGATATCCAGAGCCATGTGTATGCCGGCCGGAACACCGAAGCGCAGAAGGCGGCGGAAAAGCGGCGCATCGAAATAGAAAAGACGGCGGGTATCATACAGCCGGTTGTTTTTCGGCGAGAAGTACAGCGCCAGCATAATTACCGGTGAAACAAAACCGGAAATCACCGAGGCCAGCGCCGCGCCGGCCATGCCCATTTCCGGAAACGGTCCGACGCCGAAAATCAGCAGCCAGTTCAGCAGCAGATTCAAGGCGGCACCGGCAATCGCGCAAAGCATCACCACTTTGGTCAGCCCTCGCCCGGAAAAAAAACTGCTGACGGCCGAAGAAAGCGGAAACTGAACACCGCCCAGCATCAGAATGAAAAAATAGGTTTTCTCCTCGATCAGTACAGCCGGTGAATGCCCGCTGACAGACAGCATCCAGAGCCCCGCCGGAATCAGCAGCAGAATCAGCGGAAAAGAAAAGAGCGCCAGCAGAATCGCCTGCGCCACGGAGCGGCTGCAACCGTGATAATCTTCGTTGCCGTAATACTGCGCCACCAGACTGTTGGCGAATGCCGCCGTCGCCATAAATCCGCACACCAGTGTGAAAAACAGGATGCCCGCCGGCACAGCCGCCTGAAGTGTCTCCGGACTGTACCAGGCCAGAAACATGCGGGCGCAGAAGTTCTGCACCATAAATGACGTTGAAGTAATGATCAACGGAACGGCGACACGCAGCAGTGCGCGGTATGAGGAGGATGAAGATGGGTGAATGGAGTTCATTAAGCGGTTCAGTGTTTCCGAACCCGGCAAAAATTGCGAGCTGTCTTTTACCGCGTTCCTCAACCGGCCCGGTAAAGTCGATCAGGCGCCCATTTGGCGGCGGAAGGTCAGCTCCGGCACTTCATTTGTTTCGGCAGCCGGCAGCTCCATCAGCCGACTGACACGTTCGGTCAACTCCGGAATAATGATATCCGGCGAACCTTCGAACAGTTCGAAGCAGGCGAAGGTTTCCGCATCAATCCGGCTGCTCAGCGCGTTCAGCGATTTGGCGTACGGACTGGTATTGGCGAGTTTGCCGTCGAAGACCAGAAAAACGCGGGTGAAATGGCCGCTCTTGAGTTCATTAACCAGCGAACGCAGGAATACATTGAAGCCGTCGCCGGTGTCGCCCATGAAGCGATCAGTTATGATGTCGTTCGTGCAGAATGTGCAGACCGCCACTTTTTCGTTGTTAACAACAAATGCGCCGTCGACCAGATCATCACCGCCGGTGCGATACTGGCCTTCTCCGATTTTCCGGGCGAGAACGCCCGGATAGTTGGCCACACCGAGAAGAACGATATCTTTGAACTCGCCGTATTTTTTGTCGGCCTTTTCGCGCATTTTATCGGCAACCGCCGCAACCTGCGGTTCCGGCTCAGGAGCAGAAATGACAGCAGCCGGCTCGGCGGCAGATACAGGTTTTGCAGCAGGCGGGTTCTCCGTCACAACCGGATTTCCCGGCAGTTCCTTTTCAGAGATTTTCAACCCGGCACGAAGGCTCAATGCGCGTTCAACGGCTTCGTTGACATCGGCGCGCAATACATCGCGCGAGGGCAGCTTTTCCTGGATTTCACCGGCCAGCATTTCAAAATTTTCATAGAGGGTGTCGGCGATTTCTTCGCCGATGCGCGCAACAGAGGATTCCATGCGTTCAATTGCAGACACGGTTTTCTCAACCATCGCGGCCTGCATGGCACTTGTCTCTTCCGATTTTTTCGCGATAGAGAGCTCGGCCATCCGGCAGAGTGCAATCGCGGCGATTGCCAGAACGATTGCGGAAACGGAAAGTCCCAGCGTCAAAAGAAAACTCATCAGACCGGTTGTTGAAATGGTTTCAACGCCGCCCTGCATGGCGTGATACACAGAAACGGCTGCCGCTGCGCCGAGAATGGCCGAACCGGTAATGATGCCGATGGTTCCCACGGCTGCACCTTTAGTGTGCATGATCACTTCCGGTTTTGTTCTTTCGCCTGGGTCCATAAACGGCCTTCACTGGTGAACTTTAAACTTTTGCCGCGCATTATATGAGCCGCCCCGTCGAAGCCAAGAGATTTATCGGCAAAACCGGAACTGATACATGCCCGGTCAGATGCGTAATCCGTCAGCTCGGCACGCCGCCGGTGAAAATATCAAATGCCGACACAGCGTTTTTCGCCTCGATAAGCGCTTTGCGCATCGACTGATCTTTCAGCCGCGAACTGATCGCTGAAAGCGCGCGGATGTATTGCGGATGCTGCGTGCCGGACGCCGCCACCATACAAACGATTTGAACCGGAATTTCGTCCAGCGAGGAATAGTCCTCCAGCGGTTGGCGCGCAATGCCGAGAGCCATCACCAGGTCATCTACGGAGGCAAGCCTCACATGCGGCACGCCGACACCGAATCCGATTCCGGTGCTCATCAGTTCTTCGCGTTTGAAAATTGCCTGCTCCAGCTCGGCTTCGTTATGAATCAGCGGAGAGGTTCCCAGCGCGGCGCATAGGGTTTTCAGCGCGGCTGTTTTTTCATTGGCATCAAAGAAAACCACCCGTTCCGGCGAAAGAATCCGGCTCAGCGTTTCCAGACCCGGCGCGACAGGAGCCGGAGCGGCAGAGCTCCCGATACAGCGGTTCACCCAACCCTCAATATCACTGCGCTTAAAGCGCCAGGCTGTACCCAGCTTGCCGCCCGGCAACTGCCCCTTCTGCGCCCAGTCATAAACCGTCCGTTCCGATACGCGCAGATATGATGCAACCTCTTCGATGGTCATAATTTCATGGTTCATGCAAGAGCCCTCAATGTAAAGCGACGCATTATATGCAAAATCTGCAACTATCTGCAATTAAACAGATGCGAAAAATTGCTCCGAATTAGTAAAAGTCAGCGCCGCCAGCTTTTCAACCGGAATGCCGCGCAGTTCCGCAATAGCGCGGACGACAACTGCCAGATTG
>Ga0209099_1002177_pt1 | contig 17858 bp, 14 predicted proteins | sample AD_JPNHW2_MetaG_FD_184430 | JGI IMG/M metagenome (GOLD analysis project Ga0209099, IMG submission 184430) | Active sludge microbial communities of municipal wastewater-treating anaerobic digesters from Japan - AD_JPNHW2_MetaG (SPAdes) (version 2) | ecosystem: Engineered > Bioreactor > Anaerobic... | reverse complement strand
GGAGAAATTATATGAGCCCGTTTCAAAGGCAGCGGGATAGACATTCATCGTTAGATCCTGCCCGGCAGGAAGACTGGTGGTCCCGGTGATGACATAGACCCCTTCCGTATGAATGTCCGGAAGGGTGTCGATCGCGATAAAGTGCGCCGAAACCGGCAGGAGAGCGGTCGTGTTCCTGGAAGTGGCAGGAGTTGTGGGAACAAATGTTGTACTGGCAGAAACCGTGCGGGCAGGCGAGGTGGTTCCGGCCGCATTTCCGGTGAGGGTAACCTGGTACTGTCCTGGTTCAGGCGTACTGTTCTCAACCTGTACAGACCACCGGTTGACTCCCTCCGTCCCTTCGGTGACAATGACGGTCCCCCGGTTATCCGATGAATTGCCGACCGTGACGTTTGTCACCCTGTGAAGGTCCCACGCAAGCGGGGTGGCCGGGGGAAGGCTGGTGATGCCGGTAATTTTCAGGATGTTTCCTGCCTGCTCAGGGGGGTTAATCCTGATATACGGCTTCACGGCAGGACTCCTGTTATGGATCGCACCGGGGCCGGCAGTGTCATCCCCGAGCGTAAAGCGCCCGGTTGCAATGGGCGCACCTTGTATCAGGGAATAATTCTTGCCAAACGAATACGTGGCCAAGGAGATCTGGTACTCTGCCGGGGCGAGGCGGGAGAGGTCGAATTCGCTCCTCCAGCGGTTCCGCCCCCCGTCCGCAGCCGGGATGATCGTGGCCTCGTTCCAGGTTGTTGTCCCACCAGTGCAGTTGCCCTGTAAGGGGCAGGTGGAAATCGTGACAGACATATTGGCATACCAGGGAAGGGTGGTGGTCCCGGTAAGGACCAGCATGTTGTTCTCGTCCACGCTTGAGTTGGTGACAGGATCTATGGCAGCAGAGGGGGGCAGGAACGGGAAGGGGAATGAGCTTAAGCAGATGGCAATAAACATTCCCACGAGGAGCAGGGCGGCGACAATCCCCGCGTACGTGAGATATTTCTTTTTCATAGGGGCTCCATGCAAAGTATGTTGTGCATTAAGACAAAAACTTTTATCTTTTATCCGGTCCTTAACCGGATTCCTGACATTCATCAGAATGTGGATTGCCCTGATCTGATACTACAGTCAGGGCAATCCGCTTTCATCGTGGGGACTTTTGCGACAGAGAGAGGTTACTGCCATCGCAATCTGCCACAAAAAGAGAGGGGTTTGGGGGTGTGCATGCCCCTCATTTAATTCAGGGTAAAGTACGCGGTCGCGATCGGTTTCTCCATCTCGAATTCGCCATCTTTCATGACACCGACAAGGACTACCCATTTTTCGGCAGGCATCTGATTCATGTCTGCGGCAAACGAGACCCGGTTTGCTGTGCCGCTGCCTTTTGTGACCATGTTGCTTCCCGCGAGACCCATGGCAGTCTTGTTAACACCGGTCGGGGCGGTTCCCGTGTCAGGCATGACCTGCCAGAGCAGGCTGGTGCCTACGGGGAGGCTGGTGGTCCCGGTAATAAGGAACTGGGCTCCTCTGGCCCGGTCGCCGATCGTATTCACGGTGATGAAATCGCTGGCAGCCGGGGTTACCTGAACCGGTGTATCCGATCCCAAAAAGGAGCCCCCCAGGGTAAAGGTGGTCGATCCACTGATGGATCCCTCAACGTAATTTCCTTTTGCCGGATCGCCGGTCATCTCGGTTACGTTAACGGTAAGGGTACCGGGATGAAAGGCGGAAGTATCCACCGGCAGGGAGTACCGGTTTATTCCGCCGGTTCCTGCATTCACCACGGTATTTCCTCCCCAGCTGCCCGCACTTACCATCAGGGTTGTTCCCGCGGCAAGGTTGGTTGAACCGGTAACCAGGACAAGATCACCGGTCGTCTTTGGGGAAATTGGATCGACCCGTATGTATCCGGAGCCGCTTGATCCCTGCGATTGCGTACTGCCGGTGCCGGAAATGATGTTGAAGATCGCCGAGCCGGTCCATCCCCCGGATCCGGAAGCAGCAGACCCGGTTGCAGTATCATCCATCGTAGAGATAACGATGATATGATCCCTCAAAGAGAGGCCATGGGTATCAAGCGTTACCGAGAAACGGTTGTTTGTTTGGTCTCCTTTGGCAACCGTGATTTCCGTTGATTTTTCCGGGTTCTGGTAGTCGTGAAGGAACGTTGCAGTATCCAGGGATGCAGGAACGACCTTCACAAGAAGAGCCGTCCCGGTCGGGAGACTGGTTGAACCGGTCACGGTGAGGAGGGTTCCCTGGATCGTGTCGGAGATTGGATCGATAACAATGCCGTTTACCCCGGAAGTATCCGTGGTTGTGGATGAACCGGCCGATCCGGGGGATGATGTCGCATGGAGGGTAAATGTAGTGGAAGCAGAGAGGTCACCTTTAGTAAACTCTCCTTTCGAGAGATCGCCGGTGACCGAGGATACACTGATAAGATAGTCCATTGGCTGGAATGTCGATGTATCAAGCGGCCATGACCATGTATTGACAATACCGGAACCTTTGGTAACGGTGACCGTTCCGGTTGCCCCGGAAAATACCCCGCTCCCGGTGCCAGTCTGGTCCTTAAAGGAGGCCGGATAGGCTTCTATCAGGAGTTCGGTACCGGCCGGAAGACTGGTCTTTCCGGTAATGGTAACTGCATCACCGGTATTCTTATCGCTCACCGGGTCAACGGAGATAAACGGCTTGAATACCGAATATCCACTGACCATGCCAACGCAGATAACGATGGCAATAACGCCGACAGCAATGATGCCGGCCATGACAAGGGGCTGGTGTTTCATAAAACCACATGCACAATATATTGTGCATTGTGTATAAACTTTTTGGCATTATGCAAAAATATGTTGGCATATTTGGCCCGGACCCGGCATACACACGTTCCCCTTCAACCGACGACCTGTGGAGAAGTGTCTCATGGATGCAGGAAAAATAGGGAAAATCAAGTCCGGATTTCTTTCTCCGGATCCTGACACCCCCCTTTAGCACCCGGCCCGTTGATGCCGGACCTTTTATTATGCGGATACTCCTATATCAGGAAATATGGCCGAAATTGCTGTATTCGTTGATTCAAAAGGAGGGAATACGAGAAAAGTGGCAGATGCCATAGCAGGAGAGCTGGGAGTCAGCGTGGGAGATCTAAAGAACCCTCTCCCTGCCGATGCAAAAGTACTGTTCCTCGGAAGCGGTACCTATGGCGCTTTACCGGGCAAAGAGATGACAAAATTCGTCGCAGACAATGATTTTACCGGTCGCAGGGTTGCCCTGTTTGGCACGTCCATGAAACCCGAGGGGGCCGAGAAGATGATCGCGGTAATGGAGGATGCCGTAACAAAGAAGGGTGCGACGATCCTTGGAAGGTATCATTGCCCGGGTAAATTCCTGTTCTTTAACCGGGACCGGCCCGGCAAAGAAGACCTGGAGAATGCAAAAAAGTTCGCACGGGAGATGCTCAGGGTAAAATAAAACCGGCACTTCACGTAAAATATTTCCCCCATTCAGTGCCCGGCCCGGGCATAAGTCTCCAAAAAAACAACAACACCCGGAATAATGAAAGATACTATGCCATCCGGACGCGGGATCCGGTCTGGAGACTCGTAATCGATGCAAATGACAGGACGAGGGAAGTAAAATATTTCGTGTAATGAGGTCCTTGCTTTGATCCTGTCACAAATACGCATGAGATGATCTTCTCCGATCTCTATACCTTCCGGTTTAAGAAGTGAAAACAGCAGTCTTATACGGATGCATTGGCGGCCGATCTTTTCCGGACCGTGTAACCGGGCGGGGATCCGGCAGAACGCGGATATGACCGTTTTTCCCCGTCCGTATGGAAACCTTTTGTAGTATCAGGGCAGAAAAATAAAAATTAAAATTACGTGATAACCATGACCGAAAAGAAAGGGCACTTTGAGAAGGGGATCTGGGTGGAAGACCCGGTTATAGCCCCCGCCGCAGCTCCTGTAAAAGAAGAGAACCCGATCGATACCCGCCTTGCCGCCGCCACTAAATCGGTCATCTCCGCGATGGACGATCTTGCAAAGGTCACCCGCGATCTCGTGGCAACGGATGAGGGAAGGAAGCATATCGAGAATGCCGTAAAAGAGACAACAGATAATGTCCGGAAGTCCTTTGACGATATCCTCGCCCGGGCAAAGGCTGAAGTGGATAAGGCAAAGGCGGATATGGAAAAGTCTCAAGGTTAAGGCGGGAAAAACCGCAAGACCTCAAAAAAAGTAAACCGGAATACCCATAATCCTCGCCGGGACAACAAACATATTTTCCCGCGAACTTTTTTTAACCGGACGGGACCCGATACTCCGGAAATCCGGTGGCAAACTGACAGATGATACGGTTACGTGGAGATACCCGGCTGTTTGCGGCAGGGGAATATTGCCCCGTGAAAATATTTTACCATAAACCGGTCACGTAATTTTTTTTAATTTCCGGAAAAAAAAGGGCTGATAGGGCAGGCCCCCAACCTCCAATATTATTTCCTGCCGGGGTTATACCTCTCCCTCGACAGCAATCGGTGCAGTCCCGGCCTGTTTCTCGCGGGAGATGAGCGCAGTAACAAGGATGATGACGGCCACTGCGCACCCGAAGATAAATGCGGCATGCAGCCCGTTGTTCCGCTGGCTGTCCGTGAGGATGATGCCGGTGAAGATCTTTCCTGATGCATAAACAAAGAGCAGGGAAAAGATGGCAACCCCGAGGGAGGAGCCAATGTTCTTGACTGTCATGGTGATACTGGAAACCAGCCCTTCCTCTCCCCGCACTGCATGGCTCATCAGGAGACGGGTATTCGGGGCGGTATAGAGCCCCATCGCGGTTCCGAAAAGTATCAGGTTCACGATCAGGAGCACGATCGGTGTCTCCGTGCTGAGCAGGGAGAAGAGGAACATGGTGATGATGAACAGGACACCGGAGGCGATGCAGAGGGCCTGTGAACCGATTTTGTCCGCAGTCCTGCCGGCAAGCATTGCAACCACAAGCATGGCAACGGCGGGTACCATCATGAAGAGGCCGGCAATTTCTGTGGGATACCCTCTCCCCTGTTCGAGGTAGAACGGCAAAACGAAACTGGTCCCCATGTAGATGAGAAAGACACAGATGGCCCCGAATGTGCTAAACGAATAATCCCGGTTCCTGAAGATGGAGAACCGTATGAGCGGGTCCGGCACATGCGACTCACGGTACAGGAATGCCACGGTCCCGATGATGCAGAGAATCGCGGATGCCAGGATCACCGGTGAGAGGAACCCCAGGGTCTTTCCCATCGAGAGGGTAAAGATCAGCGATGCCAGGGCGACAAAGAGGAGTACCGCACCGGAGAGATCGAATATCTCGTCCGGCCGTGCGTTTGGTTGATCGGGCGGCATGACCATCCTGCCAAGAATGATTGCCCCGATACCAACCGGGATGTTCACGAGGAAGATCCACTGCCAGCTGGCGTATTGGGTTAACAACCCCCCGAGCCCCGGCCCGACCACGATCCCAAGGGAGGCAAAGGTCGCCATCATCCCAAGCGCCCTGCCCCGGACCTGCCGGGGGAGGTAAATTGCGATCATCGCGCCGCCGATCGCCTGGAGCATGGCCGCCCCAAGTCCCTGGACGATCCGGCACCCGATCATTACCTCAATAGTCGGGGAGAGAGCACAGAGGAGCGATGCGACGGTAAAGATTGCAAATCCCGCAAGGTAGACCTTACGGTGCCCGTGGAGATCCGCAAAGCGCCCGAACGCGATCATGGCCGCGGCGAGCGTCAGCAGGTACGCGATGGGAATCCACGAGACCATGGTGACGCTCGTATGGTAGTATTCTGCAATGGAGGGGAGCGAGATGTTGACGATCGTTGAATCGAGAGTTCCCATGAATGCGGCAGTGGAGATCAAGAAGACAAAGAGACGCTGCCGGGACTCAGATTCGAGAATAGGGGCGGGATCTGGCATGATATCTGACAGTCGTATCTGTTCGCATGCACTATGAATATTGTGAAATGATCGCCGGGCGTTCGTCCTGCATTTCCAAAAACAGTGCTCTTTTAAACCTGAAATTAATGTTCTTTTTAATGCGATCTACCGTAACGTGGTCCGCATCCTGGATGAACCGGTCAACATCTCGCTTGAAAAATTGAATTCTGACCGGATAAGTCCTGTTATTTTAAAAACAATAAGATAAGTATTTATATTGAATATAAATAATGCCACAGATAATGCATAGTGACCGATTAGAATCGGACTGATGTGTAGTGAGACAGAAAAAACCTGCTGGTGTTAAAAAGCAGACACACGAGACAGCTCCAGGAAGAGATGCTGAAATATATCATCTCGTATTGGAAAATGTCAATGAAGCAATAGCGATCGTGCAGGACTTAAAGTTTGTATTCTTTAATCCTAGACTTTCTCAGATCAGCGGATATTCTGCAGAAGAACTGACCACAGGTTTGATTACCGGATTTGTCCACCCGGAGGACCGTAAAAAAGTCCGTACGAACCATCAACTCCAAATAAAAGGAATGAAAATTCCGGTACCCTACATTATCAGGCTGTCCACAAAATCCGGCGATATCCGATGGATCGACATAAAATCGGCAACAATCTCATGGAACGGGGTTCCTGCGACCCTGAACTTCTATACGGATATTACCGAACGCAAACAGGCTGAAACAGTCCTCCACGAGGCAAATAAAAAGTTAAAACTCATCTCGAGTATTACCCGGCACGATATCAAGAATCAGGTTATGGCACTCATGGCCTATCTCGAACTCTGCAAAGACTCTCTTGATAATCCAAAAGAACTGGCAGAATATATTGGCAAGCAGAAGGAAATCGTCGATATCATCAACAGCCAGATCACCATCACCAGTGATTTCGAGGATATGGGTCTGAACCCCCCATTGTGGCAAAACACGAGCAAGGTAATACGGGATGCGGTGGCGGATCACCCGAGGAATGACATTCATGTTATTGTCAACTGCGACGATCTCGAACTATTTGCCGACCCCCTCTTAAAGAAAGTTTTCTATAACCTCATCGATAACGCACTCCGCTATGGGGGTGACCGTATGGTCACGATCCGATTCTTATTTCATGAATCTGAAAATACATGCACCATTGTCTGTGAAGATGATGGCGCAGGAATTTCGGATGAAGATAAAAAACATCTCTTTACGCGGGGTTTTGGGAAAAATACCGGGCTCGGGTTGTATCTCTCGCGGGAGTTACTATCCCTTACCGGCATGATGGTTACGGAGAACGGTGCTCCCGGCAAAGGCGCCCGGTTTGAAATTACGGTGCCAAAGGGGGTGTACAGGTTTATCAAAACTTTATAACTGCTGGGGAAAATCAGGATCCAAAAAAACCTTTGGAATCAACGAAAAAGGCAGCCGATACCTGCATACTGGACCTCATGTCCTCATCTATAAACCGGAAAAATAAGCAGCTGATTGTCCTCACCGACTATACAGATCACGATGAGGTATTCTGATCGCTTCGCCGGTTTTTTTTAGAATCATTCCGGTATCGGGAAAATTACCCGAAATGCGGGTACCTGTCCCCCCTCAAAGCCTGATGTGGCACCACCCACCCTCCACAAAAAAGGGGTACTACCTCCTTTTTAGACTCCCGGTCTCGGCAGGTATATGATTCACAAGGTGCTTTTTTTACTAAAACCAAAGGAAGCACCCTAATGACCGTTGATAAGAATCATGTAATCATCGTGCTGGTGTTTGTCTGCGGGATTGTTTCCGGCGCTGTACTTGCCGGACTTCTCCTGCCCCAACCGGTACATCCCGCAAAACAGGCAGTAGCCACCAAAAATGCGCCCACACCGATAGGGCCATATAATCAGGCCGTGCAATCCGGCAACTTCGTATTCCTGTCAGGGCAGATCGGGATCAATCCTGCAACCGGGAACCTCACTGATAGCAGCGTTGATGGGCAGACCACACAGGCGATGAAAAATCTTGATGCCGTCCTGCAGGCATCCGGCCTCGGCTTTGGGGACGTTGTCCAGACCCGGATATATTTTACAAACATGAGCGACTGGGCAACGATAAACAGGATCTATGCCTCCTGCTTTAACGACACTTACCCGGCCCGGTCTGCTGTGCAGGTTGCCGGCTTACCTGCCGGTGCCAAAGTCGAAATTGAGATGATCGCACAGAAACGGTAAGGGCACGAGTATACTTTTTTGTAAACTACAAAAAAAAGTGATTCTGACCGGGCACCTTTAAGCCCATTTTCCCAGGTCGGGCACTACAGCGGTGTCGCCATTCATGCCGAACTTTACCTGTTTGTCGACTTTCCCGTCGAAGTTATAATTAAGGTCCCAGTATCCGGTCGATGACCGGAACACACCAATCTCGGATTGACCGGCCTTGTTCCAGTCGCTTACGACTGGCGTGTCGCCACTCTTGCCGAACTGTACCTGTTTGTCGACTTTTCCATCGAAGTTATAATTAACGCTCCAGGTTCCGGTCGATGACCGGAACACACCAATCTCTGAGTGACCGGCCTTGTTCCAGTCGCCCACGACCGGCATGTCGCCACTCTTGCCGAATTGTACCTGTTTGTCAAATTTCCCATCGAGGTTATAGTCCAGATACCAGGTGCCCGTCGAGGGACGGAATACGCCGATCTCGGTGTTAACGGAGCTGCTCCAGTTGCCCACGACGGGTATGTCGCCACTCTTGCCGAACTGCACCTGCTTGTCGAATTTCCCGTCGAGGTCATAGTCCAGATACCAGGTGCCCGTCGAGGGACGGAATACGCCGATCACTTTATGACCGGTCTTGTTCCAGTCACCCACCAGGGGTATGTCGCCACTCTTGCCGAACTTTACCGTTATATCAGGAGTACCACTGTTCGTTGAATCGAGGTACCAGTACCCGGTCGAGGGACGGAATACGCCGATCCCTGATTTCCCGGTTCCTTTCCAGTCCCCGACTATGGGTACGTCGCCGGTCTGGCCTAACTTTACTGTTTTTTCAACGGTTCCATCGACATTGGTATCCAGATACCATATCCCCGTGGAGGGACGGAATACTCCAATTTCTGTAGTTACAGAAGGGGTCGTTGAACTCGTATACGCCTTCACACAAACATGACTGTTAAGGAGAAGGGGCTCCACTGTCACTTGTGTTTTAAGGTCTGTCCATCCATCGGTTCCAAGCACATACCCCTGACCATATTGTGAGACAATTCCGCTGGTATAATTGGCATAATTCCTTTCAACCGGGATATAATAATCATTAGTTGGGTTAGTTACCTGTACAACAACTGAGAATTTGTCACCCTTCGTCACAGGAACCTGCTGACCCGTGGGAATTACGACCGTATTGTATCCCATGTAGGGTAGAGTCTTACTGACTGTGACGACAGGGGTTCCGCCAACCGGTCCCGAGGTCGGGTTTTTATAAATGCTGATAGTACAGGGAACATTCAGATCGGTCGTATAGAATCCGATCGCTTTTATGGTTTCCGAAGAATTGGCGGTAAATACATTGGCAAACGATCCTGTCTTTTTCTCGCCAAAGTAATAATCGTCCACTTCTCCCAGTTTGTCGTATGAATATACCGTATCATAATTGGAAGTGCTTTCTCCTAAAAACACCGCACTATCTTTTTTAGTACCCGATGGTTGTAAGGCCGAACCGAAATATTTGTCATAATACGATACATAGAAGTAGCCTTTATTACCCCATGCGGTACCCCAGCTGTTCTTGACAATCCATGCTCCGGGTCCATCGGCGGGAGTAGTAAAGTTTGTTGCCGCATAGGTATCATCCCACCCGACAATCGTTACCGCATGTCCACCACCACCTAGTGTATCCGAAGCAGAAGCAGGCTGATAAAACGAAGTATAGGTCTCATTGTAGAATGAAACATGCCAGTATAATGATGAGGATACCGCACCCCACCGGGTCAGCGCACCTTTGAGGTTGTCGTTATCTGTCCGGCTCGTGCGACCGGGGAAAAATACAACGTTCTGAACATGTATCACCGGGGAATAGGTACTTGAGCTCGTCCATACGCTCGAAGGATACGGATCTGTTGCTTCATTCACCGGACCGTTCCATCGCGTCAGATACGCGGCTGACATCGCCGTATTGCCCCCTGCCTCTTGCGGGGTACCCGGCAAGGAAAATCCGGCAAGGTTTACGAGGTTTTTCTCGGAAAAGTCAGGAGTAGGCGTGGCGGGCATGAGTGTGGATTCAAGTGACGCAAAGGTCGCAAACGCCCAGCAGGTTCCGAACGGATTCTGATTTCTGACCGGACTTACCTTGGTATTCCGTAAGTCATATGTTGACGGATAACTGGTAGAGCCATATCCCTCGTTTGGTGCAAACATCTGAACGTCATTAACTTCAGGACGATATATCGGGGATGGTACCAGACCCAGACCCTGCGTATTCCCCTGCGCCTGTGAGTCATATGATTTTTCCTTCACAAAACTGATAAAATCAGGGTTGAGGGGGGCTGCATGTAATTCATCACCCGTTGCCCCTGCAACCGGAACAAACATGATCGTTACAAGTAATGCGACAAAGAGAATGACCTCTGTTTTAAACAACTTCATTGTTGAGCCTCCTTTTTTTACGCTAACCAATAACACATAATAAAATCTTTGAATATAAATGATGGTCGTTTGTGCAACATCGCCCGTGCAACATTTACCTATGCAGAATATTCAAAACAGCGAACAATTATCAAACAGGGTACTATTTTTGAGGTATGCAAACGACCTCATGAATAATAATCAAGCGCTGTACCCACATTACCCTGATAAAAAATTGGTTTAACTGGTACTTTTACGCCCAGTCTCCCATGGCTGGCACTACCGGGGTGTCGCTATTCGAGCCGAATTTTACCGTTTTATCTGCCGTTCCATCGAAGTTATAATTAAGGTACCAGTACCCGGTCGAGGGACGGAATACGCCGATCCCGGTGTGCCCGACGCTGCTCCAGTTCCCCACGACAGGTATGTCGCCACTCTTGCCGAACTTCACCGATATATCGGCCGTTCCATCATTATTGTAGTCCAGATACCAGGTACTCGTCGAGGGACGGAATACACCGATCTCGGAGCGACCGGCATTGTTCCAGTCACCCACGACGGGTATGTCGCCACTCTTGCCAAACTTTACTGTTTTTTCAACGGTCCCATCGCTTTTGGCTCCCAGGTACCAGTACCCGGTCGAGGGACGGAATGTACCAATTTCTGTGGTTACCGTCGGCCCTCCTTCGTAGGTAAATTTGTCGGCTGCACTAATCGCAGATGTGCCAACGGGTGTGGTAACCGTGATGTCAACGGTTCCGGCGGTCCCGGCCGGGGCAATCGCGATGATCTGTGAATCGGTGGCAGCCGTGGTGGCAGTAAACGAGGTTGCCGGTGTGCTGCCAAACGTTACTGCGGTTGCTCCGGTAAAGCCTATCCCATTGATAGTAACCGAAGTGCCGCCGGCAATTGGGCCGGATGCCGGTGAGATTTTGCTGACGGTCGGAGTTATGGGCGTTCCCGTGAACTCAGGATTCAGGAGATAAAACGTGTTCTGCTGATATGATGTGGTGCCGTCATAAACTACCGCATTGTAATTCATGTTCATATCAAGCCGGAACGTGCCATCAGTCCGGTTTGTGTTTCTGCCCCAGCTGTTCACAACAATCCAGTACGGGTTGCCCGGATCCGTGGTGTCATAACCGACAAGGAGCATGGCATGTCCTCCGCCATCCTTACCACTGTAGATTGACGGATCAAACAGGGACTCATTTGATTCTGAACTCCAGAAATTATTAAAACCGGTCCATCCGTCATCTGGTAAATGGAGAGAATAATACATGGGTCGTTTTGAATCCAGAGCGGACTCGATATTCGCGATGGCGGTGGAGTTCTCCTCCCCAAATGTTGAAACAACGGAATAAGATACGGACTTCAATGTGTATGATGGCGAAGTCGCAATGGAACTGATGGGTACTGCAGTTGGTTCACCATTTTTGGTATAATAATCGCCATACGATGCATTCGTATTTGTCCAGGGAATGGGAGACTTGTCCGAATTATACCAGTCTGCAAATCCCGACGCCGATCCCCCGCTGCATGCATAGTTGCCCGTGTCATTTTGATATTTCGAGTTAAGGTACTGAATGGAAAGCCGGTCACTTATTGAAGTGTTAACATTATGTTCGATCTCAAGGACCCCGGTTGATGCCCAGACCCAGCAGTTTCCGCACTCGCCCTGGTTTCTTTCCGAAGGGATATAGGGAAGATAAGAAAGCAGGTTTGTTGAACGCGAGGATTGTTTTGCTATAAGATACTGTTGGGGTGCAGAATATTTTGGTGCTGCGTTGATCTGTCGCTGCATCTCGTCCATCTGATCTTTCGTGAAATGCATGATGGTATATGTTCCCGGATCCGCAGCGGTCGCCACGGAATTACTCCCGGTTGTTCCTGCACAGACCGGCACACCGATACCGGCAGCGATAGCCACGACCATAACAATGCACAGGATAAATACGGTCCTGTTCGTAAATTGCCTGGATGGTTTAATCATTTATTCTCACTTCCTCAAAACCTGACGTTTGGCACATTCCCTTGGTGGAGAGATGGTTTTGACCGGCAGCAGCAGAAATATACGAAATAGTCGTACTCTTCTGTGTTACTCGTGTCAGGTTCTCTTCACAGGTCTGCCGGATAACGGAATACCTTTGTTCAGGCATCCAGTAACCTTTTCCTTTTTTTTTCGAGATGACATATATCTTCCGAAGTTATCTTTGTCCACTCGATAAAAAATGAGATAAGTACCGTTGTATATCTGGTGGTCCTGTCGTGATAAAAAAAAGAACAAGATTGCTGGACATCCCCTCTCCCCGTGGATAATTTAAGCCCTTTATCGGGTTTTAACGAGGGGATGTTCGTGTGAGAAGGAGAAGACCTGAAAATCCGGGGCACCCTGGTTTAAAAATCCCCCGATATGTCTTCACGGTTTCCCGAAATAAAAAAAATGATTCTGACCGGGTATCTTTACGCCCAGTTTCCCATGGCTGGCACTACCGGGGTGTCGCCATTCGAGCCGAATTTTACCGTTTTGTCGGCCGTTCCATCGAAGTTATAATTAAGGTACCAGTACCCGGTCGAGGGACGGAATACGCCGATCCCGGTATGCCCGGCGCTGCTCCAGTTCCCCACGACGGGTATGTCGCCACTCTTGCCGAACTTTACCGATATATCGGCCGTTCCATCATTATTGTAGTCCAGATACCAGGTACTTGTCGAGGGACGGAATACACCGATCTCGGAGCGACCGGCATTGTTCCAGTCTCCCACGACGGGTATGTCGCCACTCTTGCCGAACTTTACTGTTTTTTCAACGGTCCCATCGCTTTTGGCTCCCAGGTACCAGTACCCGGTCGAGGAACGGAATGTACCAATTTCTGTTGTTACCACCGGCCCTCCTTCGTAGGTAAATTTGTCGGCTGCACAAATCGCAGATGTGCCAACAGGTGTGGTAACTGTGATGTCAACAGTTCCGGCGGTCCCGGCCGGGGCAATCGCGATGATCTGTGAATCTGCGTCCGCCGTGCTGGCAGTAAACGAGGTTGCCGGTGTGCTGCCAAACTTTACTGCGGTCGCTCCGGTAAAGCCTATACCGTTGATAGTAACCGAAGTGCCGCCGGCAACCGGACCGGAAGCCGGTGAGACTTTACTGACGGTCGGAGCCGCCGGAGTTCCCGTGAATTCCGTATTCAGGATCTGGAACGAATTCTGAGGATAGGAAGTCCCTTCTTTGGAGTAATATACCGCATCGTAATTCATACTCATGTTGAGCCGGTACGTGCCATCAGTCCGGTTTGCGGTTGTACCCCAGCTGTTCAGGACAATCCAGTACGGGTTGCCCGGATCCGTGGTGTCATAGCCGACAATGAGAACTGCGTGCCCACCGGCCTGAGTCTGAGCATTGTAGAGTGACGGATCAAACATGGTCGTATTGGATCCTGATCTCCAGAAAGTCCTGAAATCTGTCCAACCGGCAGAAGGTAAAAAGAACGAATACCAGACGGCTTTGTTTGAATCCAGGGCAGACTCAATATTCGCGATGGCGGTGGTGTTTCCCACCCCAGATGTCTGAATAGTGGAATAAGACATGGAATTCAGCGAGTAGGATGGCGAAGTCGCAATGGTACTGATGGGTACTGCAGTTGGTTCACCATCGTTGGTATAATAATCGCCATACGATGCATTCGTATTTGTCAGGGGAATGGGAGACTTGTCCGTATTATACCAGCCTGCAAAGGTTGACAGCCATCCCCCGCTGCATGCATACTTTCCTGTGTCATATTCATATTTTGAGTTGAAGTACTGGATGGAAAGCCGGTCGCTTATCGAATTGTTAACATTATGTTCGATCTCAAGGGCCCCGTTTGATGCCCAGACCCAGCAGTTTCCGCAATTCCCCTGGTTTCTTTCTGAGGGGATATAGGGAAGATAATGAAGCAGGTTTGTAGAACCCGATGATTGTTTTGCTGTAAGATACCGCTGGGGTGCAGAATACTTTGGCGCTGCGTTGATCTGGCCCTGCATCTCATCCAGCTGGTCTTTTGTGAAATGCATGACGGTATATGTTCCCTGATCCGCAGAGGTCGCCACGGAATTACTCCCGGTTGTTCCTGCACAGACCGGTACACCGATACCGGCAGCGATAGCCACGACCATAACAATGCACAGGATAAATACAGTCCTGTTCGTAAATTGCCTGAATGGTTTAATCATTTATCTCACTTCCTCAAAACCTGACTGTTGGCACATTCCCTTGTTGTAGTGACAGTTCTGACCAGACACAGGAGACAGAAATACAAGTATAGTCGTACTCTTCTGTGTTACATGAGCCATGTTCACTTCACCGGGCTGCCGGATGACGGAATGCCTTAGTTCAGGCATTCAGTTATCTTTTCCTTTTTTTCGGAATGACATATGTCTTCCGAAGTTATCTTTGTTCACTCAATAAAAAATGAGATAAACATCGTTATATTAAAAACACGTGCTCATCCGGGACTTGTTTTTTTCGGACGCAATGACCCACGGCATATCCGGCCGCAGTACTTCTCCAAATTTTCCTTTGCAAACATCAGAATTTTTAATAGGACTTGCCGAAGCAATTCCCGGTCCACTGGGGGTACCCCCTCCAGCCCGGGGTGGCACCCCCCGCTCCCAAAACCGGGAGGTAACCCTACCCCCCCATTTTTTAAAAGCATGATACCCTCACCCCCCTCTTATGGCCCGGGGGTGGGGGGTGGCTGTCAAAAAAGATACTTCCGCTTCCAGATCTAGTTTATACGAATTTTTGGTGGTTGTTCATCCAACTTGAAAATAGAGAAGTACTGGGCCGGCAGAGCCAGATGACCAGACCGAATGCTGTAAACCCTAAAATCCCAGGCATTCACTGTGTGTCGTTCAGATAGTAAAACAGAATCATCTTGAGATCTTTTTAGTCGGCGGTAAAACTCGGTTTTTAGGTCAGGATTTCCCCTCGAAAATCAACCATGTTTGAGTGAACCAGTCTCACCAAAACAAAGGCCGGGTATTCGATGTTCATGCTTCGGGGGGGAACTCCCATTCATGTGCACTCCTGCCGAGCCGAAAATACAGACTTGCAATACTCCCCGAAAAATTAGTATCCGGCCTGTTGTAACCGGAAAAAATGTTACCGGTTATCCGGAAAAAAAGGATCAGACAAACCGCTCAAACCGTTCCTTTGTGGCCTTGCAGATCGGGCAGATGCCCGGTGGCTGCTCCCTTGCGCAGAGATACCCGCAGACCTTGCAGCGCCAGACCGGCAGCGGAAAAACAGGCCGTGTGTTTGTCGAGACCGTCTTGACAACAAGGGCCTTCCTTCGTTCAGAGCGTGGCGGACGACGCTCCGGCACCGGGGCGACATTTTGCTTACCGGTGGCAATCGATTCGTTCACATACAGGGCGCAGTAACAGGCGCCGTGCTCCTCAACATCTGTATCCCGGTAATCACAGGGGCAGATAATATCGAGGTCCTGGTCTTTTATACCGGAAGCAAGGCGGCAGGGGCAGGCACGGTACCCGTACCGCTGCTCGTTTTTTAACAGGCCCCGGATAAGGTTTTTTACAAATTCTTGGTCAGGATTCAGCCGGTACCCGTTCTTTTCAGCATCGGCTTTGAGCGCCCGGTATGCGGCATCGATGGCCATCTCTGTAATTTCAGGGACATTCATACGGCAAACGCCTCCCGGATCTCCTGCTCACGGAATCCAATGATTGCACGTTTGTTATCGATCACAAGTGTAGGAAATGATCCACTACGGTTCCACCGTTCTATCTCATCCAGTGCCTTGTTCTGTTCATTCCCTTCGAGTAGATCGACGTAATCGTAATCGAATGCAAGCCCGAGTTCCTCCAGCAGCACCTTCGTTCTGTGGCACCACTGGCAGGTCGAGAGCGCGTACAGCATAAGTGTGCCCCGGTTTTTTCCGTTGACATGAGTTGACGTTATAAAACACCTTCAATGAAATGAAATCGCTGCCTGTACTATATAAAAATGGGGATACGGACCACACGTATTTCAGAAGAGGGGGTTTACGTATTTCTTCGTGCCCTGACCAGACTGCCGGGTTGACAGGAAGAGTTGGGATTTTGTATCAGGCTTGTTCGTTGGCTCATTGTGGCAGAGTTCTGAACTGTACAAATTAAGCTCTGTGTAATTGTTTCACTGCGGGTTCTTTCTGTCCTTGGCATCAGCGTTAATAACTAATCCGGCACATAAGATATGGACATCATGAAGGCGGTTCTGGGATTCGAAGACGGGGACTTTGTTGTCGGCGAAGGATTCGGGGTAAAAGGGGAATGTGCAGGAGAACTGGTCTTTAACACCCAGATGACCGGTTACATGGAATCTCTCACCGATCCGAGTTATTTCGGGCAGATCCTGATGTTCACCTTCCCCCAGATCGGCAACTACGGTGTCGATTCCCGGAATTTCCAGAACCCGCACGTGTGTGCGCTCGGGTGTATCGCAAAAGAGATCTGCGAGAAACCCGAACATGAGCCTTCCATCAGAACTTTTTTTGTAGAAAATAACCTTCTCGGGATGACCGGTGTCGATACCCGTGCGCTCACCATCAAGGCCCGGGTGCACGGCACGATGCGGGCTGCTCTTGTCGTAGGAAGCGATGACGGCGCCTATGCGGTAACACTTGCAAAAAAGACGCCGTCAATCAGCGATATCATCCCCATTCCTGAGGTCTCCTGTAAGGATCCATACCATATCCCCGGTACCGGGAAACGGATTGCGGTTATCGATCTCGGGATCAAAAAGAATATGCTCACCAGCCTTTCGAAACGGAACGGCGACCTGTATGTGTTTCCCTACAATGTCACAGCAGACCAGATTATGGCCTGCAAGCCCGATGCCCTCTTTGTGAGTAATGGCCCCGGAGACCCCAAGCAGGCCCCGGACGCGATCCGCTGTATTCAAAATCTTCTCGGGGATCTCCCGATTTTCGGGATCTGCATGGGCAACCAGGTTTCCGCACTTGCGCTCGGCGGGGATACCTACAAACTCAAGTTCGGCCACCGGGGGGCAAACCAGCCGGTGCGGTATAAGGACGGCCGGATTTTCATCACGACCCAGAATCACGGGTTTGCCGTGGATGCCGCGTCCCTGCCGGAAGGATGTCGGGTTTCCTACACGAACGTCAACGACGGCACGGTGGAAGGCTTCGAGAACGAAGACCTGCGCCTGACGACCGTGCAGTTCCATCCTGAAGCCCACGGGGGGCCCCGGGATACCGAGGCACATTTCTTTGACGCACTCTTTCGGAGGCTGGCATAAATGC
>Ga0209099_1002176_pt1 | contig 17862 bp, 12 predicted proteins | sample AD_JPNHW2_MetaG_FD_184430 | JGI IMG/M metagenome (GOLD analysis project Ga0209099, IMG submission 184430) | Active sludge microbial communities of municipal wastewater-treating anaerobic digesters from Japan - AD_JPNHW2_MetaG (SPAdes) (version 2) | ecosystem: Engineered > Bioreactor > Anaerobic... | reverse complement strand
CGTTTTATCATTGAATTTTTCAAAGAAGTGCAAGTGGATAGAGAATATGCCATGACATTAAATATCGGTCAGTGGCTGAGCATCCCGTTTGTTCTGGTTGGAATTGCTTTGCTGGTTTATTCTATTATAAAGAAAGATAAGATTCCTCAATACATTGAGCCTCCTCAACCTGAAAAGAAATAGTATTTACTTCTTTAAAGATTGAGTCTGGTTTTGTATTTTTTTACAATCAGCTTGATGATAAAATCGGGTGTTATCTTCACCAAAAAAATAAAAAGATAGTTGATCTTTTCCGGAACACATTTTGATTTTCCGGAAAAAAGAGCGTTGATTCCTTTTTTGGCTACAAAGTCTGCCGAATGCATTACCCCCCATTTTAAGAGTTTTTGCCTGAGTTTAGGACTCAGATTATACAAGTCGGTATCTACGGCACCCGGACATACAGCACATACTTTGACCCCAAATTCTCTTAATTCAAAATAAAGGGAATTGCTAAGATCTTTTATGTATCGTTTCGATGGTCCATATATGGAGACTGTTGGATATGGAATCCATGCGCAAATGGAAGAGGCATTCAAAATAAAGCCTTTATTCCTTTTTTTCATCTCATTGCCAAACAAAGAACATAATAAGGTTGGCGTATATACATGCAATAGAGTGGTTTTTGCATTGATATCTACGGGCATATTAACTAATGAGCTGAAATAAAACATGCCGGCGTTGTTGACCAAAACCTCAACATCGTATCCGTTGTTTTGACAAAAATCAAATATTTCCTGAGCTGATTGAAGCTCTGTTAAATCTTTAGTGAGATAAAAGACGTCAACAGGATATTTTTTCTTAATCTGTTCAGTTGATAATAGGTTTAAATCTTCGCGGTTGCTGACAATAATAATATTGTACCCTTCTGAAGCCAGTCTGGAAGCATAAGCATAACCAATTCCTGAGCTGCCTCCTGTTACAAGTGCATAATTTTTCATAAATTAAAATCTAATAGTAAATCCAAGGTTTCCCTCGGGAGTGGGATTAAGGTAAAGTGATGCTTTTTCATTTAAATCAAGCAACTTTCCGGCTTTATAAATTTGGTTCCACGCAGTAACCACAAAGAAAAGTGAAGTTACCGTAATCAGTGATCCCCCTATAATAAAGTAAGGTTTTATTTTCTGGTCATTTAAAGCAGTCAATCCTAAAATTATGGAACCTCCTCCAAGGATTCCGAGGCCGGTAGCAAGATAAGTCCTGAATGCTGCTTTTCTTAAAGCATTACCTGCAGTGTAGGAATTTGCAAAATATTCTTTAGTAACATTGTCAATTCCTTTATATTTATAGGTTTCATAAATATTCATTTCTCTAAAACAGACGAGGGTGTCAATGACATTGCTCTTTGAAATGGAAGTAATGGACAGCCCATTATCAATGAGATAGCTGGTCTCATCTGAAGATAGTATTTTGCATATAATAGTATCACTTACTTTATTGCCATTGTCATTCAGGTTAATGATGACAGCATCGATACAGTTTTGTGCATTGGCGAATGATAATAATAATATGGGAATGAATAGTATAAATCGTTTCATGGCACAATAATTTAATAATTACAAATATACTATAATTGTAACTGAAAACGATCCATAAAAATTTTTGTTACATTCCGGAACTGTAGTTCGGAGACTCACTGGTGATGGTAACATCATGGGGATGACTTTCAATAACACCTGCACTGGTAATCCTGCAAAATCCGGCTTTATGTAAATCATTGATGGTAGAAGCTCCGCAATATCCCATCCCTGCCCTAAGGCCACCGGCCATCTGATAGATAACTTCATATAAATCGCCCTTAAAAGGGACCCTGCCGGTAATTCCTTCCGGCACCAATTTCTTTATATCGCTTACTTCAGATTGCATGTATCGGTCTTTAGAGCCTTTTTGCATGGCTTCCAGCGAGCCCATGCCCCGATATGACTTATATTTTCTTCCATTAAAAAGAATGGTTTCCCCGGGAGATTCTTCCACGCCTGCCAGTAAACCTCCAAGCATTACTGAATTTGCGCCGGCTGCCAATGCTTTTACAATATCTCCCGAATATCGGATACCACCATCTGCAATGATCGGAATATTATATGATTTAAGGGCTTTGTAAACCTGATAAACGGCGCTTAACTGAGGCACTCCCACTCCGGCAACAACACGAGTCGTGCAGATTGACCCCGGTCCAATTCCCACTTTTATTCCATCAGCCCCTGCTTTAACAAGACAAAGTGCCCCTTCGGCAGTAGCTACATTTCCCACAACAACCTGAAGATTTGGATAAATACGCTTAATGTACTTTAAAATATCAATCACATTTTTGGAATGTCCGTGCGCAGAATCCAATACAATTGCATCAACCCCGGCTCCAACTAAAGAGGCAATCCTTTCCATAGTGTCGTCACAAAAACCCACACCGGCAGCTACCCTCAAACGCCCACGTTCATCTTTACAGGCATTGGGCTTGTCTTTTGCTTTTGTGATATCCTTGTATGTGATCAAACCAATTAAATGACCCTCATCGTCCACAACGGGCAATTTCTCAATTTTGTGATTTTGAAGAATGTCGGTGGCTTTATTAAGGTCAGTATCATTAGTGGTAGTGATTAAATTTTCTTTAGTCATCACCTCTTTGATTTTCTTAAACATGTCTTTCTCAAATCGCAGATCCCGATTGGTTACAATACCTATTAAAATATTGTTCTCGTTGATAACGGGAATCCCTCCGATTTTATACTCTCCCATAAGATGAATGGCATCTCCCACTGTCATGTCGGGAAAAATAGTTATCGGAGCGTTAATCATAGCGTTTTCAGCTCTCTTAACGGAAGAGACTTGCGCGGCTTGCTCTTCTATTGTCATGTTTTTGTGAATTACCCCAATTCCTCCCTCTCTTGCTATGGAAATGGCAAGTTTGGCTTCCGTTACCGTATCCATTGCAGCCGATATGAAAGGAATATTTAATATAATATTTTGGGTAAAATGGGTTTGTAAATTTACCTCCCTGGGCAAAACATCCGAATAAGAAGGTATTAACAAAACATCGTCAAACGTTAACCCGTCTAACTTAACTCTATCTTCAATAAATGACATGGGATTGAAATTTTATTTTCGCACAAAAATACAAAAAAACAATTTGCCGGAGGTTATAATTCAGTATAAAAAATTTTATCTTTTACTATAAATGCCCCGGGATATAGTTGTCGGATACTACCTAACACGCTCATAGCATCTAATCTGGTCCTGAAATTACCTGCCCGAACTCTGAAGTTGGGTTCTGAATAGGTAAGATATACTGCAATTTCGGGAAAAAGAAGCGAAAATTCGTCTAATACTTTTTGTGCATTTTTTTTGGAGTTGGTACCGGCAACGGCAAGTATCTGAATACGGTATCCTTCAACTTTGCCCACTTTTTGCCAGGCCGCAAGGTGCGCCTCTTCAACCTCTTCAATGCCCGTTTCAATGTCGAATTTTACATTCATTTCTTGGGCATCTAATGGTATCAAAATAGAAAGAATAAAAAGTAATATAACCCAATGTTTGAACATGCTGATTTTTTTTGCAAAAGTAGTGAAATTTATTTTTAAAGCTGGTTAGATTTTCATTTGCTCAATTTTAATTATACTATTTTTGGGAAGGGTTCCGATTTCTCTGTTGTACTTTCCGCTATAACTCGGATAATGCAAATTAAATCCTCTTCTGTTTTCGTACTCCGACAAAAAGCATTGCCTACTGAAACAAAATAGAAAATCAAACGTATGAAAAACAAATATTTTATATCTTTGCAGACTTTAATTTTTGACAAATGGGGCTTTTTTCAATTTTTACAAAAGAAATAGCAATTGACTTAGGAACAGCGAATACTGTGATTCTTCATAATGATAAAGTGGTAGTTGATGAACCTTCCATTATTGCGATTGACAGAACAACCGGTGCTTTTATGGCTGTTGGTAAGAGAGCATTGATGATGCATGGTAAAGTGCATGACAATATACGTACAATCCGTCCATTGAAAGACGGTGTTATAGCAGATTTCCAATCAACGGAAATGATGTTGCGTGAATTAATTAAAATGACGGGTACTAAGGGTTATATCTTTCCCCCTGCATTAAAAATGGTTATTTGCATTCCTTCCGGAATTACCGAAGTTGAGGAAAGAGCTGTCAGGGATTCTGCTGAACAGGCCGGTGCAAAGGCAGTCAGAATGATTCATGAACCCATGGCCGCTGCTATCGGAATTGGAATTGATGTGTTGGATGCCAATGGAAATCTAATTATTGATATTGGGGGTGGAACAAGCGAAATTGCTGTTATTGCTCTGGGAGGTATCGTAACCAGCAAGTCTATCAAAACTGCGGGAGATGAGTTCAATTATGATATTCAGGAATATATGCGTAAAAAACATAATATTGCCATCGGAGAATCAACTTCTGAACAAATTAAAATAAATGTGGGATCTGCTATCGAAGATCTTGAAAATCCCCCGGAAGATTATGAAGTGTTCGGTCGTGATTTGCTGCAGGGTATTCCTATTTCGGTTAAGGTTAACTACCGTGAAATTGCACAAGCATTGGACCGCTCCATATCTAAAATTGAAGCTGCTGTTATCAATGCCCTTGAAAACACACCGCCTGAATTATCTGCAGATATTTATAAAACAGGAATTTACATGGCCGGGGGTGGTTCTTTGCTCCGCGGACTGGATAAACGTATTGCCAAAAAAACAAAACTGAAAGTTCATGTTGCTGACGATCCTTTGAAAGCAGTTGCAAGAGGTACCGGTATCGCATTGAAAAACTTCGATAAATTCCCGTTCCTGATTAAATAAATTTCAGCTTATCATCTGTTTATTTTCGTCTTTTTTTCCTATTTTTGCAGCCTAAAAACTGTAAAAAATGAAAAAAACATTCTTAATCGTTTTCTGGAGCATCCTTTTTGTTCCTCTATTTGCTACTAATCCACCCGATGAGGGAATGTGGCTCCCTATGTTTATTAAAGATTATAATTACGCCGATATGCAAAAGCTGGGTCTGAGAATGACCCCGGAACAGATGTATGACGTGAATAATTCTTCTCTTAAAGATGCTATTGTTCAAATGGGAACTTTCTGTACCGGTGAAATAATTTCAAATGACGGACTGATGCTGACTAATCATCATTGCGGCTTTTCTTCTATCGCAGACCACTCTACAGAAGAAAATGATTATCTGAAAAACGGGTTCTGGGCCAAAAACTATAGCGAAGAACTTCCTAACGAAGGTCTTACCGCTACTTTTTTGATTCGTATGGAAGATGTTACCCATGTTATTCTTGATAGTCTTACTCCCGGAATTAAAAAAGCTGAAAGAGAAAAATTTATTGAAAATCAAATAAAAAAACTACAGAAAGATAATTCTGAAAATGGAAAATATACTGTTGTAATTAAGCCCTTCTATGAAGGAAATGAATACTACATGTTTATTTACATTACTTATAAAGATGTTCGATTGGTAGGTGCTCCCCCAAGTGGCATCGGTAAATTTGGCGGCGATACCGATAATTGGATGTGGCCTAGACATACCGGTGACTTCTCGATGTTTAGAATTTATACTGCTCCCGACGGCTCTCCGGCAAATTATGCTCCTGAGAATATTCCTTTAAAACCAAAGTATTATTTGCCTATTAGCCTCAAAGGTTTTGAAAAAGGAGATTATTCAATGGTTTGGGGTTATCCCGGTTCTACTAATCGTTTTATGACTTCTTTTGAAATTAATAATGTTGTTAATATAGATAATCCGGCTTTCGTTGCAGCCTGTGATGCTATTTTACCCGTTATTAAAAATGCTATGAATAGTAGTGATAAAATTCGTATCGGATATGCTGACCACTATGCAAGTCTCTCCAATAGCTGGAAAAATAAACAGGGTGAAACCGCCAGCCTTATTAAATTAAAAGTTGCTGACAAAAAAATTCAACAGGAAACAGCTTTGACTAATTGGATTAATCAGGATACCTTGAGAATTCAGCAATATGGCAAAGCTCTTGGCAATATTGAAAAAGTGTGTAAAGAGCTGGACCCGATTTCAATGAAGTGCTTTTGGTATGCTAATATCTCTCTTATTACTTCCAAAACTTTGATTTTGCCATACAGAATTAAAGGTGTTCAACCAAATAAAGATGAAAAAAAATTCACTGAAGAAAAGATTAATACTCTTTTGACAAATTATAAAAAACTAATGGAAGGAACAGACCCTGCTACTGAAGCTAAAATTATTGAAGCTACTCTGATTCTTTCAAAAACACTCCCTGTTGAAAATCAACCCGATATTTTTACCTATGTTGAAAAAGAATATAAAGGAGATTTAAAAGCCTATTCTCAAAATATTATTAGTAAGTCTATTTTCGGTTCAGTAGAAAATTTTGAAAAATTTCTTAGAAAACCATCTCTCAAAGTATATGAAAATGACCCTTTAATTAGATATTTTTATGCAGTTTTTGAAAACATTATGAAATATCAAAATGCTTACTATAATATTGATACCAAACTGGAAACTCCGCGTCGTACCTATTTGGCTGCTATCAAAGAGATGGAAAATAACCACCCTATGTATCCAGATGCAAACTTTACCATGAGAATGACTTACGGACAGATTTTGGATTATTATCCTGTTGATGGTGTCCATTACCAGTATTTTACTACTGAAAAAGGCATTTTGGAAAAAGAAGTACCCGGAGATCCTGAATTTGATGTTCCTGTTAAACTTAAAGAATTAATCCTGGCTAAGGATTTCGGAAGATACGGGAAAAACGGAAGTTTACCGGTTTGCTTCTTATCCAATAATGATATCACCGGAGGAAATTCCGGTAGCCCCGTTCTTAATGCCAACGGTGAACTTATCGGAATTGCTTTCGACGGCAACTGGGAAGCCCTTAGCAGCGACATCGTTTTTAATAAAGACCTTCAGAGATGTATCAATGTTGATATTCGCTATGTCCTTTTTGTTATTGACAAATTTGCTGACGCAGGTCATCTGATGAAAGGTATGAATATCATAGACTAAAATCATAGTGAGCCCGTTTAAGGTTTAAAGTTTAGATTTACCCTCTATCCTTTAGACCTTAAACTTTATTAGACATCATCAACTCTTTTGACAATGAAGAAAATCATTATCCTGTTAGCATTAATAATTTCTAATTCAATTGGTTTTTCATTGATCTCTTTTTTGGATTTCAATAAAGATGTTCATAGGCCTATTTCCACTAAGGTAATTGCAGCCCTTAAAAGAGAGCACAATTGGGCAGAGATTCAGATGAAAAAGATGTCGCTGGAAGAAAAGATTGCGCAATTGATGATGATTCGTATTCATTCAAATTACGGTCAGGAGTACCAGGATAATATGGTAGCCTTGATTCAGAAGTACCAACCGGGAGGAGTTTGTTTTTTTCAGGGAGGGCCTTATAGACAGATTTCTCTTACCAATCGTATCCAGAAAGTGTGCAATGTTCCATTGCTTGTTTCTATTGATGGTGAATGGGGTCCGGCTATGAGACTTGATAGCTGTATCTCTTTTCCCCGTCAAATGACGTTGGGGGCTCTGGACGAACAAAACACCTATCTTATCTATGATATGGCAAAGGAAATTGCACAGCAGTGCAAGACTTTGGGTGTAAATATAAATTTTGCTCCGGTTGTCGATGTAAATAATAATCCGAATAACCCCGTTATCAATAGCCGTTCCTTTGGAGAAACCCGCGAACCGGTCGCAGATAGAGCAATTTTATATATGAAGGGTTTACAGGAAAACGGAATCAGTGGCTGCGCTAAACACTTTCCCGGTCACGGAGATACCGGAACCGACTCTCATGCCTCTTTACCTGTTATAAGAAAATCTCGCGAGGAACTTGAAAACATGGAATTCTATCCCTTTAGAAAGATTATCAACGAAGGTATAGATATGGTAATGATTTCACATCTCAATATCCCATCTCTTGATTCTGAAAGAAATTCTATTTCAACCTTGTCATTTCAAACTATTACTATGACCCTGAAGAAAGATATGGCATTTGACGGGATAGTCATAACAGATGCAATGGATATGGGTGGACTGCGAAATAGTTATAATGGCGGCGGTGAAGCTGAAATCAGAGCACTGCTTGCCGGTATAGATATCCTATTGCTCCCAAATGACCTTAGTGTTGTCATTCCGGCTATTAAAAAAGCGGTAGAAAATGGTAGAATCCCGGAAGAATTGATAGATGAAAAATGTTTGAAAATATTGAAATTCAAGGAATCTAAAGGTCTTACCAATTTTACTGAAATTCCAACCGAAGATCTATTCATGAAAATGAATACCGATAATGCTAAAAATATTATCGGACAAATAGAAGCCAAAGCATTGACTTTGCTTAAAAATGAAAATGATATTCTCCCTCTTGATGATGCTGACAGCGTACATATTGCTTTATTATGTATCGGTGGAATTTCAGATTCTTCCCAGTTGAAAGAGATGTGCAAAAAACGTGGAATTGGGTTTGTCCAAACTGACCGTTCTATCAAAAACGGAACAACCTCTTCGTTGATGAAACAGCTTGAACCCTATTCTAAGGTTATTGTTGCGATGTTAAGCACCAATCAGTTGCCGGGTTATAATTATGGAATTTATAATGAATCTGTTAACTTTATTAATGATATTGATGATGACAAAGAGATTATTTTGTCCATTTTCGGCAATCCTTATTCACTTGCCCGATTTGGAAGTTTGAGTAAATACAAGTCAATCATTATCGGATATCAGCCTACTCCTACAGCAGTAAATTCTGCATTGAATGCCATTTTCGGAGATGCTTCTTTTGGAGGGCATCTTCCTGTTTCCGTAAAATCTTATAGAGCCGGAGATGGTATTAATATGCTGAATGTTATGCTTGAAACCCCTTCCGGTAATTTCTCGGTTTTACCTGAAAAAACCAATAGACAAATTGATTCTATTGTTCAAAAAGGAATAGATGATCAGGTATTTCCCGGCTGCCAAATTATTGCTGTTAAAGATAATAAAACCGTCTTTTCCAAATCTTATGGTTTTCAAACTTATGAGCAAAAGTCCCCAATTGATGCTGATGTCCTCTATGATATTGCCTCTGTAACAAAATCTGCTGCTACAACATTGGCTGTGATGAAACTTTATGATGAGGGAAAAATCAAGCTGGATGATAAAATTGGGAAATACCTTCCCTATTTGAAGGGAAGTAATAAAGTTAATCTGACTTTGGTCGAGTTGTTGACGCATACTTCGGGATTGCCCGCTTTCATCCCATTTTATAAATCAATAGCTCCTGATGGAAAATGGGATAACGATGTTTTAAGCAAAGTCAAAACTCCTCTCTTCAATATTGAAATTGCCGAAAATGTCTATCTTCATGAAAGCTATCCTGATGAAGTGCGAGAAAAAATTGCAGCTTGTAAATTAGGTTCAAAGGAATACGAATATAGTGATTTAGGCTTTGTTTTGTTGAAAGATATGGTGGAAAAAATCACCGGGATGCCTCTTGATCAATATCTTAACGAACAGTTTTATAAACCAATGGGATTAAAAAATACTTGCTTTAACCCTCTCCGACATACTATTCCTGCAGCTCGAATTGCTCCGACAGAAAATGATAAAGAATTCAGAAAGCAGGTATTGAAGGGATATGTTCACGACCAAACAGCGGCGCTTTTTGGAGGTGTCTCAGGAAATGCCGGCCTCTTTTCCAATGCCCATGATTTGGCCGTTATTTTTCAAATGTTGATGGATAAAGGTGTTTATAATGGAAAACAATATTTTTCTAAAGAAACAGTCTCTCTTTTTACATCAACGTATATTTTACACGGATGCAAAAGAAGGGCTCTTGGTTTTGATACCCCGTCTTATGACAAGAAAAGCCCTGTGTTGCCTTCAGCTGCCGGAATGAAGACTTTTGGCCATCAGGGATTTACGGGGACTGTTGTGTGGTGTGACCCTGACTCAAGACTGATTTATATATTTCTTTCAAACAGAGTTTATCCTAATGCAGAACCTAATAAACTGGCAAAAAGTAAAATCAGACTTACGGTTCATGATGCCATTTATAAAGGATTGCCAAAGTAAAAAAAATATCGCCTTTTTTTCTTTTTCCATTCAATTCTGATTTATAATATTTACTATCATTAATTTACATATTAATATTAATCAATATATTGCAAAAAAATATTGTATATTTGCAGCCTTAAAAAATAAAACAAACTTATAAAAAATATTCTATGAAAAATTACAAATTATTACTGGTAATGAGCTTATTAGCTCTTGTTTTTGCCGGTTGCGGAATCAGCAAAATGATTAAAACGTATCCCGATGTTAGTATTAAACTTGAAAATCAAGATTTGGAAAATAAAGGTGGTAAAGTTGACTATACTGTTAAGGGAAATATCCCTGCAAAATATATGAAAAAGAAAGCTACTATGGAAATTGAAGTTCCCGTTTTAATGTATGATCAAAATGGAACAATTGTAAATGAAAAAAAGGAAACAATTACCCTTGTGGGAGAAAAATCAAAAGTTTCCGGAATTAAAATACCATACAAAAATGGAGGTTCTTTTTCTAAAACCGGTTCTTTTGACTATGCTGAGGCTTATGAAAATGCAACCATTAATGCTATCTCAACCGTTAAGCTCGGAAAAAAATCTTTTACTTTTGATGAAAGAAATATTGGCGAAGGAATCTCAAACACTTCTTCTTTAATTAAAATTGATCCTGAGCTTACTGATCTTGAGTCTGATGCAAAAACGGGTAATGCTACTCGTCTTCTCTATGCCCCTCATAACTACAAACCTGAATTCACTACTATCAGTGCTATTATCTATTTTGAAGTTAACAAATCTGATATGAATTGGAATTTAAAACTTAATAAGGATGCTGCTTCTAAACAGGCTATTAAAGATTTTGTTGCTTCATTATTTGAAGGACGTACTATTGACAAAGTGATTATTTCAGGCTGGGCTTCCCCGGAAGGTGAAGAATCCAATAATCAGGGTTTATCTGAAAAACGTTTTGAACAGGGAAAGAAATGGTTTGCCAAAGAATTTGACAAATACTTGAAAGATTACGCCAAGAAAAATAAAATCAAAATGAAAGATTTGGTAAAACCTGAACTCGTTTTTGAAAATAATACCAAAGGTGAAGATTGGGACGGCTTTGAAGTTGCTGTTGAAAAATCAAATATTGCTGAAAAAAGCAAAATATTGAATATTGTCCGCTCACAACCAAACAATGATATGAGAGAACAGAAAATCAGAGAAATGACAGATATCTATACCGAAATTAAAGAGGCTATTCTGCCTCCACTGAGACGTGCTGAAATTTCAATGGTTTTCAATAAGAATAATTTTAACGATGAGCAAATTGCCCGTTTAATTAACGCAAATCCGGATACTCTTTCGCTTAATGAGAGATTATATGCTGCTTCTTTAACTGATGATGTCAATAAAAAAGAGGCCATCTATAGTGCTATTATCGCTGATGAATCAGTTCAAAATGATTGGAGAGCCTTTAATAATTCTGCAATCCTTAGCATCAATAATTATATTTCATCAAATCATGATAACTATCTGACAGAAGCTATTGACGATTTAAATAAAGCAAATGCTATTTCCCCAAGTAATGGAATTATACTGAATAACCTTGCTATTGCCAATTTCTATAAAGGTGACCTTACTGCTGCAAAAACAAAATTTCAGGAATCCGCAAAAGCTACTCTTTTTCCTGTAAATCAAGATTATAATCTTGGTATGTTTAAGATTTTGGAAGGCGATTACGCTGCTGCAAAATCAATGATGAACGACAAACATTGTGATTACAACACTGCTTTGGTCCAATTGGTTAGCAAAGACTATACTGCCGCTAAAACCACGCTGGATTGTATTCCTAATAAAGATGCCAAAGTATATTATTTAAAAGCTGTTCTGGCTGCAAGAACAAATAATGAAGCTCAGGTTTATTCTAACCTTAAAACTGCTGTTGAAAAATCACCTGCTTTAGGAGCAAAAGCACTTAAAGACCCTGAATTCAAAAAATTTAGAAAAAGTGATGAGTTTAAAAGTATTGTGAAATAATAAACCTTTATAAATATTTTTATTATGGCAAAAAGAACTATTGTGACAATGCCCGGTGACGGGATAGGTAAAATTGTCCTTGATGAATGTATCAGATTATTAAATGCTGCCGGTTTTGATGCTGATTATGTGCATGCCGATATTGGCTGGGATTTTTGGTGCAAAGAGGGAAATCCCCTTCCTGACAGAACTATTGAGCTATTGGAAAAATACAAAGTGGGACTGTTTGGTGCCATTACTTCTAAGCCCAAAGACAAAGCTGCTGCTGAACTGGCTCCCGAGCTACAGGACAAAGGACTTACTTATTTTAGTCCTATTGTGACTATGCGTCAGAAATTCAAAATGGATATTTGCAAACGACCATGCAAAACTTTCAAAGGAAATCCATTAAACTTTATCCGTCGTACTGCTGACGGTGGTTTTGAAGAACCGGCTGTTGATTGCATGATTTTCAGACAAAATACTGAAGGACTTTATGGTGGCGTAGAATGGAGTAATGCACCTGATATCGTATGGGATGCCATGATGACTCATAAGAAGTTTGCTTCCAATTTTGGAACGCAGCCAAGAAATGAAGTTTTTATCTCTACTCGTATTTTAACCAAAAAATATACCGAAAGAATATTACGTGCCGCTTTTGAGTATGCTAAGGAAAAAGGCTATAATGGAATTACTGTTTGTGAAAAACCGAATGTAATCCGCGAAACTTCGGGCATGATGCTTAAACTGGCTCAGGAAATTGCCAAAAAAGACTATCCAGGAATAGCTGTTTGGGACACCAATATTGACGCCCAAATGATGTGGCTGACTAAAAACCCTGAAACCTACAATGTGGTGGTGGCAAGTAATATGTTTGGAGATATTCTTTCCGACGGATTTGCCGGCTTGGTTGGAGGTTTGGGATTTGCCAGTTCAGCTCAGTTCGGGGAAAGTGGCGTAGCTGTTTTTGAACCTACTCACGGCTCAGCTCCCAAATATGCCGATTTTAAAACACCTATTGTCAATCCTATTGCTATGTTTTTGTCAGCTTGTATGATGCTTGACTATATCGGGGAGAATGAACTCTCAAAGAAAATTGAAAAGGCTATTGCCGACGTTATTGCTGAAGGAAAAGTGAGGACCTATGATATGATGAAACTAAGAGGCTGTCAGGAAGTTATCAGTCAGGGTGCTGCTTCAACAATCCAAATGACCGATGCTATCATTGCTAAACTGAAATAAACACTATTTTAATAGTTGATTCTAACAGAAAACTTTGATAACTTTCGGGTTGTCAAAGTTTTTTTATTTTTCACAATACTATTGTATGACTTTTTTATAAATATATTTTTTGTATTATTGTGCTTTAAATTTTTATCCATTTAATTTATAATTATTATGAATCAGGAAAATGTTATTGTTACGCGTAAACCCGAAACAGGTGCCAGAAAATTTTGGCGAATTGTACTCGGTACCATGGTCGGCTTTTTCTTTTCAAGTTTGGTTGTTTCTTTCCTATCTTTTATTTTTATGATTGTGATGGTTGCTTCTTTATCTAAAGATGCAACTCCCGTTAAAGAAAATAGCATTCTTAAACTTACCCTGCAAAATGAAATTGTTGAAAGAAGTATTCCCTCTCCATTTGATAATCTTGATTTGGGAGATTCTTATAATACCTACACCGGACTTGATGATATTCTTAATTGCATAAAGACTGCTGCAAAGGATGATAAAATCAAAGGAATTTATCTTAATGTTTCAAATATTATGGCCAGACCGGCTACTGTTAAAGAAATCCGGGATGCTTTGCTGAAATTTAAAGAATCCGGGAAATTTATTTATGCCTATAGTGATATTTATTCACAAAATGCCTATTATCTTGCTTCTGTAGCAGATACTGTAGCCCTTAATATGAAAGGAAATCTTGATTTTAGAGGTGTTTCATTTCAGGTTATGTTTTATAAAGGATTGTTAGATAAATTAGATGTTGAAATGCAGGTTATACGTCACGGGAAATATAAAAGTGCTGTGGAACCTTATTTATTTGATAAAATGAGTGAAGCTAACCGTGAACAAATGACCCTCCTTTCCTCTACGCTTTGGAAAACAATGCTTGATAATATTGTTAAATCAAGGAAAATCTCTGCGGATTCTTTGAATAGCATTGCCGATAACCTTTTGTGCGGAACTGCTCAAAATGCTGTTGACCTTGGCCTTGTTGACAAAATTTGCTACTATGGCGATGTGGAAAACACATTCAAACAATTATTGGGCGTTGCTGAAAAAGATGATATTAACTATGTTTCTCTTTCTAATTATAAAAAGACTCTATCCGGTATAAAAATTAATACTGCCGACAAGATTGCCGTTGTCTATGCAGTTGGTTCTATTGTGGATGGAAAAGGTGCCGATAATCAAATCGGGTCCGAAAGCCTTTCAAAAGCTATTCGCAAAGCTTATATGAATGACAAGGTGAAAGCTATTGTGTTGCGTGTTAACTCTCCGGGAGGAAGTGCTTTGGCCTCCGAAGTTATTTGGAAAGAAATTGAAAATGCCAAAAAAGCCGGCAAGGTTGTGGTTGCTTCTATGGGCGACTATGCAGCTTCCGGTGGTTATTATATCTCTTGCAATGCAGATGCAATTGTAGCTCAACCTAACACGCTTACCGGTTCCATCGGAGTGTTTGGCATTATCCCGAACTTTCAGAATTTCCTGAAAGAAAAACTGGGCGTTACCGTTGATGTGGTTAAAACAAATGCCCATTCCGACTATGCTTCCGGTCTGCGCTCTTTGGATGAAATGGAAATTAAGAAGTTTGAAATTATGATTGAAGATATTTATTCAACATTTACACAACATGTTGCCGATGGACGAAAAATGGATATTGCCTTGGTTGACTCTTTGGGCGGTGGACGCGTTTGGGCCGGCGAAGATGCACTTAAAAACGGACTGGTTGACCAGTTGGGAACTATAGATGATGCTATTGCCCTGGCTGCTAAACTGGCAAAGGTTTCTGATTATGGAATCGAGTATTATCCAAAACAAAAAGATTGGTTTACCAAAATATTCGAAGGAGATGATGAGGACGCCGTTGCCAAGGCTATCAAGTCTGAAATGGGTGATTTGTATTACACATACGAAGGTCTTAAGCAGGTTATGAATTCAAAGGGTATTCAAGCTCGCATGCCTATGGAAATCGTTATAGAATAATGTTAGTCAGCGCCTTTTATATTTACCTTTGGGTAATGATCGGCATTGCCGTCATCGTTTTTATTGCACTCAATTTTGTTGAAGCCGGTTATGGAATGTTGATTTCTCCCAAATGGGGACCAACTATCAATAACAAACTTGCCTGGTTTTTGATGGAATTTCCCATCTTTATGGCGATGATTTTTCTTTGGGCTGCTTCTCCTCATCGTTCTGCAATTGTTCCCATTATATTTCTGCTTATCTTTCAGGCACATTATCTGCAAAGAGTCTTTATCTTTCCGTTTTTGATAAAAGGAAAGAGCAAAATGCCTATTCTTATTGTATTGATGGGAATGAGTTTTAACATACTCAATTCCATGATGCAGGGCTATTGGTTCTTCTTCGAGGCTTATAATGTAAATCCTAACGCTTATCCTGTCGAATGGTTGTGGTCTCCACAATTTATTATCGGAACAATTTTATTTATTGCCGGTTATAGTATAAATCTTTACTCCGACCATATCATTCGTAATCTTCGAAAAAGTGACCATGACACCAAACACTATCTTCCCGAAGGTGGAATGTTTAATTATGTCACCAGTGCAAACTATTTTGGAGAATTGATGGAATGGTTGGGTTTTGCCATCCTTACCTGGTCAATTTCAGGACTTGTATTTTTTATTTGGACCTTTGCCAATTTAGTACCCCGTGCAAAATCAATTTATAAAAGATATCAAAAAGAATATCCTCTTCAAATTCAGGAGCGCAAGCTGAAAAGGGTTTTCCCGTTTATTTATTGATCTGAGCTCGGCTTTGAGGAAAGCTTCATTTTTGGAAGTAAGTAAAAAGGTGTTTTTTGGAGCGGGTTTAGGAGGAGATTGATAAGTATTTTTACACCACCTTCTTCGTCATCAGGGGAAGAAAGATCTCCGGTTTTTCTCGTTCTCAAATTACATAAGTATATAATTTTATTTATAGAGTCTATAATTTTATTTGTGTACGTATACAATTTTCAAAGCATCCTTTTGCAAATTTCAGAATTCAATTTTCTTTGGAAAAACGTGCGACTTTTGTACCCATTTTTTACGATTTCAAAAACGTAGTTATGTTTTATCCAAAATGTAGTTATGTTTTATCCAAAATGTAGTTACGTTTTATCCAAAATGTAGTTATGTTTTATCCAAAATGTAGTTACGTTTTATCCAAAATGTAGTTACGTTTTTGTCCACCGACAAACAACCTCTCAAAAACCCTACCCTTCGACCTTGAAAAAGATGAAAGAGAACTCTCTTTTTTAAATCATTCATTTTTAAAAATATAAGCACAAAAAAATCATAGCCACGAAATCCCAATTTCATAGCTAATAAAAAAAATTTAGTGGCTAATAAATTCAATTTTCAAGGCTACGAAATGATAATACCCTGAAAATTGAGATTTCTTACCTAAAAAACGAACACAGGAAAAAGGCAATTCCGGGAAACTCTCTCTGCCTTACTGGGCTTGTCAAATTACCGAAGCTATATTCCCTTCGGGAATAGATTGGCGTTGCTCTTTTTTCCCACATCATTTCCGTCAAGTTCGCAGAATATTGTCGAGGAGATTTTCTGCCCCTTTCAAAACGAAGCTTCCCTCGACTTGTTAGGAAGCTTCCTACGACTCGGTTGAAAGCTTCGTTCAGGAAAACGGTAAAATTAAGGGGGATTTTGTGGGGGTATGTTCACTCGGAAAACTAACCCAAACTAAAGGTATTTTAAAATTATAATAGTCGAGTATCACACAAAACCATTAAGGCAGAAAGGAGTGACCGAAATTGAATTTTTGAGCTATTGTTTAGGAGTAATAAATTTTAATATTTTTTAAAATTTAATAGATTAATAAATGGTTCTCTTTTAGAAATAAATTACTGATTATGGTTTTTTATCAATATTTTTTTGCAATTTAAATTTTTATTGAGAATTATTTTTATATTTGTCGGCGAAAATAAAATCACCTTGATTTCATTTTTAATTTTTTTGTTAAAAAACCATAGTTGTATTAAAAGGCATTATCTATTATGAGATTTAAGTTAATCTTAGAGGTTTGTGCGAATGCATTCGGAAATGTTCTTCCCGTTAATTATCAGTACGAACAATCGGCGGTTATATATAGAATATTGTCGCAAGCCAGTAAACAATATGCCGATTGGTTACATGAAAACGGATTTCGGTTGGAAAGCGGTAAAAATTTCAAACTCTTTACCTATTCCCCTTTAAAAATTTCTGAACGGAAGATATTAAAAGAAAAAGGACGGCTCTTAATTTTCAGTCAAACAGTAGAATGGCAAATTTCTTTTTTGCCGGAACAATCCACCGAAAAATTCATCCAGGGACTATTTGCAAAACAAATATTTGAAATAGGAGATAAGAAATCAACGGTACAGTTTCGGGTACAAAAGATTGAAGTTGTTCCGGCACCCGACTACAAAAGTGAAATGTTTCTAGAAGCCATGTCTCCAATATGTCTGAAAATAAAAAGAGAAGATGGGAGCACTGAGTACATTTCCCCGAAGGATACAAGAGCCAAAG
>Ga0209099_1002175_pt1 | contig 17863 bp, 19 predicted proteins | sample AD_JPNHW2_MetaG_FD_184430 | JGI IMG/M metagenome (GOLD analysis project Ga0209099, IMG submission 184430) | Active sludge microbial communities of municipal wastewater-treating anaerobic digesters from Japan - AD_JPNHW2_MetaG (SPAdes) (version 2) | ecosystem: Engineered > Bioreactor > Anaerobic... | reverse complement strand
CAATGGGGTTCGCAGTCATAAGATTTGCTCTGTCCTTGCAATAATATCGTCCTGCGTCTCAGCCGCAAGGTCGTTGAAAAATGCAGAATACCCAGCGACGCGCACAACGAGGTCGCGGTGCTTTTCTGGATGCTTTTTTGCATCGATAAGCGTCTCGCGCGACACGATATTATACTGCACATGCCAGCCTTTGCGCTCGTTAAAGAAAGTTTTCAAAAGGGCGAGGAGTTTCTCTCGCTGGCCATCGTTGGCAAGCATCTGCGGGGCAAGCTTTTGGTTCAACAGGACGCCGCCAAAAATATCGATCGCCGGGATTTTGGTCACAGATTTGAAAACTGCCGTTGGGCCGTGCGTATCGGTACCCTGAGAAGGCGAGCAACCTTCGGCAAGCGGCGTCCATGCGTGGCGGCCATCTGGAGTGGCCGGTACCACCGATCCCGACGGTACGTTGGACGAAATACTCGACGTGCCGGGATAATAACCGCAGCCGATCGGCCCGCGACCATAGCGCGTGTTGTGATACTTTGTCATTTCACGCGTGTATGCATTGGCATACGCCTCGACCACGAGCGAATCGACATAATCGTCGTCGTTGCCATATTTTGGAGCCTGATTTAAAAGTCTAAGTCTCAGCACTTCTCCTTTTTGGCCCGCAAAATCAGAGGCGAGGGCATTCATGAGTTCTTGCGCCGATATTGACCGCTCTTCAAAAACGAATTTTTTGATCGCAGCGAGCGAGTTACCAAGATTTGCAACGCCAACCTGTAGCCCGGATACCCAATCGTAAACTGCGCCGCCTTCTTTTATATGCTTGCCCCTGGCGATGCAATCGTCCGTAAAAGTCGAACACAGAATATCCGGTACGAGCTCTTCCAGCGCGGTGTCTATCGCGGTATCGATAGCGACCGCTGCTTTTGCGTAGAAAGCGAGCTGATCTCTCCACGCCGCCATAAGTTCGTCAAAATTCTGGAACGACACGAGCGTACCGGTACCGCCGTGGAAGGTTTGGTCTGTAACGGTATCTTTGCCATCATTCAATGTGGCCAGGAAAACACGCATCAAATTGAGAAAGCTCATACCCGTGGTGCGGTAGCCCCATTTGCCAGGCACTGCCACTTCTATGCAGCCAATGGCCGAGTAATCGCGGGCATCCTCCAGGTTGACGCCCCGTTGGAGCATGCCTGGAATGACTACTTCGTCATTGTTGAAGGCGGGCATTCCGAAGCCCTTTTTGATAACGTCGATAGCTGCTCTCAAGAAGTCGTCGCTCAGGCCCTTGTGGTACCTGACCGAAAGGTTTGGCTGAGGCAACTTCATGTCGCCCACGGACTCAAGGATGAGATACGACAAGTCGTTGACTGCGTCTTTGCCATCCCGCGTTACACCGCCAATCGTCACATTTTGATAAAGTGGACCGCCCGCTGAGAATCGCGTGTGAGACCAGGGGCGTACCTTCTTGACCGCCAGCAGTTTGAGCCACAAACAACACAGGAGTTCTTTTGCCTCTTGGCGGGTGATGATGCCTGCGTCGATGTCATCTTTGTAGAAGGGGTACAGGTATTGGTCCATCCGCCCGAGCGAAACAGAGTGCCCGTTGGACTCGATCTGCAGGGCGAGCTGGACAAAGCTGACAAGCTGGAGGGCCTCGCGGAAGTGCGAGGGCGCATCATGCGCGACGGCAGCACAGTTGCGCGCAATTTGTTCAAGTTCCTGCTTGCGAACCGAGTCCTCGCAGGTGGAGGCCTGTGCAAGGGCGAGCTTCTCATAGCGGCGAATCCATGTTGAAAGGCCTTCCAGTGCATCCTGCATGGCAAGGTAAAGCTGGTGCTTCTTGAGCCCTTCATAGCTCGTAAGATCGAGGCGCTCATCTTGAGCGTGTACGTACCTCTGGTAACCCCCAATGCCACTATCCAGGATGCGCTTCATGTGAGCTGCAATGTGGCCGTCGCCAGCGGTCATATTGCCTTCGGCATGGACGATGCCGGATTCGTTGATCGCCTTGAGTTCTGGAGTGAAGTTTGCATTGGCTCTGTCTTCCAGGGTGCGCCCTTTCCACCACGAGCAGAGTTCCTTAATATGCGCCTTCATCTCGAGTGTGGCGCCATATGACTCCGCTGGCCTGTTGTCGATACCGTCGATTTCGTTGAAGATCCAGTTGACGGCGTACTCAGGAAAGATTGCGGCCGATTTGGCGCGCGAGGCTGTGTTGCCAACGACGAGCTCGCCTTCATCGATATAAATGGTACTTTCCTCCAGGGTTTTTTTGAGCGCCAGGGCGCGTTTCCTTACAATGGGCAGTGCCTCGTTTTCCTGGTAGACCTTTGTATAGATTTGAGCTCTCTCTATGCAGAGCCGTGGTTCGGCAGAAAGAAGTGAATCTTTTAGTTTCTCAAGGCGATCGTTCACATCACCCTCCTATCGATATTGCAAGGCCAAGCGATTGGCCAAATTTGGCGAATTTTTGCAACTGCGCTTCCTGGATATGTAGCCCCAAAGGGAAGGTGTATTCTCGTCCCAGACGGGCGTACTTACTTGCTCCTAAGTCGTGGTAAGGGAGCAGATCGACCTGCAGCGCTCCTCGAAGTTCCGAAAGTCCTGCAGCGAATTTTAAAATTCTCTGCATGGAAATCTCGTCGTCGTTGAATCCCGGTATGACAGGTACCCGGATCGTAAGGTTGGCGCCGTGCGCCGCCACGTATTTCAGGTTTTCGGCCACAAGCGAAAAATCCGCACCGGTCCATGCACGCAAAGTATCGGGGTCGACATGTTTTAGGTCAGTGAGCCAATGGAAAGGCAGTTTGCATGCGCGTTCGACCAGGGCTTGCGGAACTGCCAACGACGTTTCGATAGCGATGTCGATGCCCTCTTCCTGTGCTGCTTGTGCAAGCGCCAGTGCAAAGTCTGGCTGTGCCAGTGGTTCGCCCCCGGACAATGTCAGCCCGCCACCCGACTGGTCGTAGAATTGGTTGTCTTTGCGCACTTCCGCCATGATTTCTTCAATACTTGCGTCTCGACCCGCCACTTGCAGGGCCAAGGCCGGGCAGACACTGGAAAGACTCAATGGCGCCGGACGGTTGCGGTCTATCAGGATGCCGCCATTCGGGTCCTTGCGCAAAAGGGGTGTCGATCCTTGCTGGTTGAAAGGTCGCCGGTTCGTTGTGTCTGTTTGGATCATCTTGTTTTCCACATCGACACAAGTCCAGCAGCTGAGACAGTGGGCCCTTGTGTATAAAAATTCTGGGTTGAACGACTGACTTTCCGGATTCTCACACCAACGGCAGGCAAGGGGACAACCCTTGAAGAAGACAACGGTTCGTATGCCAGGCCCATCGTGCGTTGAGAATCGCTGGATATCGAATATCATCTTGCCTTTAGGCTAGGCGTATTATTACGTTTTGTCAATATATAATTTCAAATGAAACTAAAATAGATACAAATTCACCAGAAATCGAATCATTTAGTGTTTGTCGTTTTGAACTAAGCTTTACATGTTTGCATACGTTGTCGCAAACGGATCCGGATTTTCAGATATCCGCAAGACTTTACCGCATTTGTCATCCCAAACAAGGAAATATTGAATAAAAATACAAAAAGTGTTCAATTTCGTTCTTTTTGCTCTTGACATCTAGAAAAAAGAGGTAATAACATGTCTGCAGACATCATAGGATGTATTATAAGTTGCTTCTAACCGAAGCAAGTGTAAAGGGGAAGGAAATGGCCACTGATTACGAAGGTCTACTTAGTAGCGCTATTTGTGCTGCAGCAAATTTAAAGCCAAAAAACATCTATTTTGTTGGCTGTGGCGGGTCTCTAGCGTATATGATTCATCAGCAGTACATCGTTGATAGAGAAACGGAGATCCCCTCGCGTGTACTGAACTCCAACGAATTTATCCATCGGAATCCAAAGGCACTTGGAAGCGGATCCCTGGTGGTGTTGTGTAGTCATTCTGGAACGACTCCTGAAACAGTGGCAGCCGCAACTTTCGCGCGGAAGAAAGGTGCATTGACGGTAGCATATACGCACGTCGAAGGCTCTCCGCTCTGGAATGCGGCAGAATACTCAATGCTCTATGATTGGGGTCCAGAGTCCGATGCTTATAATCACAAATCTGGTATGGCGCTTCGCTTCATTTTTGGCTTCCTACAGGCATTGTATCCCTCTAATCTCTACAAATCGGCCATCGATATCACGAAGAATCTACAGTCGATCTACACCGCCAACAAAGTGAAGTTTGCGGAGCGCGCTGCACAATGGGGTAGTGCTAATAAGAGGGCGTCATTGATTTATACGATGGGCTCTGGACCAGTGTATGGAGAGGCTTACTCATTTGCAATCTGTCTTTTACAGGAAATGCAGTGGATAAACTCGGCTGCGATACACTCAGGAGAATACTTCCATGGTCCCTTCGAGATTACGGATTACGATGTACCCTTCTTGCTATTCAAAACGGTAGGAGAAACTCGTCCTTTGGATGATCGGGCAGAAGCTTTTGCACGAAAATTCTCTAAAGAGGTTACGACGGTAGATGCGGCTGATTTTGACTGGCAGAATATTCCGGAAGAACTCAAGACGTATTTCGCTGCACCGGTTTTTGGTGCAGTTACGCGCGTTTATGCTGAACAACTCGCCGAAAATAGAGGCCATCCACTTTCCGTACGTCGCTATATGTGGAAGATGCAGTACTAAGCATAGAGCCAGAATAGGGCAACAAGGCATTAATGCATTAGGGAACTGAAGAAAAAAAGGTTATTCCCCGTACGTTGTACGGAGCATATATTAAGGGAGGCAAGAATGAAAAACAGGCTAAGAGTCGTAGTATGCGTACTTCTCGCTGTTGCTTCGATCGCTGGTGCGCAGCAGAAGGTAACCATCAAATTCTTTCATAGATGGCCACAGGAACCAAGGTACAGTTTTTTTAACCAAGTTGTCGCTGACTTTGAGAAAAAGAACCCTGACATTCATGTAGAAATGGATTCGGTGATAAATGACGCATATAAAGAAAAAATACGAGTCCTAATTTCATCAAATAATGTGCCAGATGTATTTGTCTCGTGGTCGGATAGTTTTGCGTATAACCTGGTAAAATCGGGAAAAGTCAAACCGCTAAATGATATGTTGGCCAAAGACAAAGCATTTGCAGATAGTTTCATTCAATCTCAGATGAAAGCCTTTACGTTTGATGGCAAGGTTTATGGCCTTCCACAGACAATCGACGGGAAGGTATTTGTCTATAACAAAGACGCATTTGCAAAAGCCGGTATCACAGCCGAACCAAAGAACTACAATGAACTCATAGCCGACCTTCAGAAGTTAAAGAATGCTGGCTACAATCCACCGCTCACCGAAGGTTTGATGGACGCTTGGGCAATCTCACACTATCTTGGGACTATTTTCCAACGCTATCTTCCTGCCGAGGTGTTGGACAAGGACTACAACGAGGCAACAGGCGAGTTCACTAACCCAGGTTATAAGGTCGCTCTTGAACGTTTTCAGCAGCTAGTCAACTTCATGGGGCCGAATGCATCGTCAATAAACCACACTGACGCCAGAAATTTGTTTATCGCAGGCAAGGTACCTGTAATTTACTTGCAGTTAGCAGAGTTTGCTTACATTCAGCAGGGGAATCCAAAGTTCAAATGGGGTTACTTTAACTTCCCTGCCTTTACTGATGGGAAAGGCGACCCAACTACGTTGACTGGTGCGCCTGAAGGTTTCATGCTTTCAAACACCAGCAAGAATCCGGAAGCCGCCGAGCGTTTCATAAAATTCCTCCTTTCCAAAGAAAATGCGGCAAAATTTGTCAAGGATGTTGGTGCACCAGTTGCAATAAAAGGTGCAGTAAATGCTTCTAACTCATATCCTGAGCTTATTGAGGCTGTAGACCTTATTACAAAGGCATCGAGTACGACGCCATGGTTTGACAATGCGGTAAACATCAAAATTGCCGATGCATTTATGCGCGGGATGCAGGCAGTGGCTGTAAACGACAAGACTATAGACGATGTTCTTAAGGACGCCCAGGAAGCGGCCAAGATTGTAGCAGCCGAAGCAAAGAAGAAATAAAAAGCGAAGCGCTGGTTGTAAGAGCTGATTGAAGAGGGCTCTGACCATCCGTCGGGGCCCTATTTGATTTTTGAGAGGATGACGACAATGACATTGTCGAAAAAAACAAGATATTCGATTGAACCTATACTTTTCATGCTTCCCCTCCTTGCGATGATTGGGCTATTTATCTATTACCCCCTCGTTCAGAATTTCATTAACAGCTTCTTTAGATTCTCTGCATTTTCGCCGCAAAAAGAATATGTCGGCTTTGAGAACTTTTTTAGGCTAGCGCATGATAAGGTGATTGTGACTGCCTTGAAGAATAATTTTCGTTATGCAGTCGTGTCGCTCTTGGTACAGGTTTGTTTTGGGCTAGTACTTGCAGCGATTCTTGAGGATCAATTCTTCAAAAAGTATTCAGTTGTATTTAGAACCACCTTTTTCCTGCCAGTTCTGATCTCAATAACCGTAATCTGTCTGCTCTTTACATTTATTTACCACCCTACGAATGGTCTTCTAAACGGCTTTCTTAGTCTGATAGGCCTTGGATCTTGGCAACGTCCTTGGTTGGGGTCCAGTAAGACTGCAATCTGGGCTACGATCGCAGTTTCTCAGTGGCAGAGCACCGGCTATATCATGATGCTCTTTATAGTTGCGATCCAAAAGATCCCTGCCGAGCTTTATGAAGCGGCAGAACTGGACGGAGCAGGCAAAATTCGGAAGTTTTTCACCATCACAATTCCCCAAGTAAAAGAGACTTTCTTTGTTGCGTCGGTGATCACGGTCACCGGATCGGTATTAGTCTTTAACGAACCATACATACTGACTGCAGGAGGGGGACCCGGTACCAGTTCAATTACGCTTGCAGTGTACATGTATCAGTCCGGGTTCTTTAAGGACATGATGGGATACGCCTCGGCGATTGCCATTGTGATTTTTATTATTTCCGCAATTCTTGCCTTTATACAGATAAAGGCATTCGGTACTGGGGAGGACTGAGTATGTTCCAGAAATGGCGAAGGATGTCGCCTGGGAGCCGCATTCTCCACAGTTTAGCTTTGCTTGTTTTAATAATCGGCTTTGTTATGGTAGCATATCCGATTTTTTGGATTCTCATGTCATCGTTGAAAAAGAGTGAAGAAATAACGCTCAATGTGTGGTCTTTGCCGACGAAATTGCAGTGGATAAACTACAAAGTCGCCTGGGAGCGAGGAATTTCGCAGTATTTTCTCAATAGTCTCTTGGTAACGGCGGCGACTATAATTGGGGTTGTTCTTATCGGTTCTGCTGGGGCCTATGGCCTTTCTCGATACAAGGCTTCATGGATTAAATACGCGCTTCTCTTTGTCACCGGGGGCATGATGCTTAATCCTCAGGTTTGTTTGATACCACTTTATGAACTTCTGACAAGGCTTAACATTCGCAATACGCTTTATGCGTTGATATTGCCTTACATCGCGTTCAGGCTTCCTCTGAGCACGCTCCTCATACGTTCGTTCTTTGTTGGAGTCCCAAAGGAAATTGAAGAATCAGCCACCATTGATGGTTGTGGAAGCCTTCAGATGTTTTTCAGGATTTTCTTGCCAATTTCAAGACCAATTCTCGTTACGAGCGCAATTCTCACTGCATATTACGCGTGGAACGAATTCATGTTCGCAGTCATTTTCATAGACTCTAACAAGTACCGCACAATACCTGCCGGTCTTATGAGCTTTAGGGATGCACTTCAAGTTGACTGGGGACCTCTCATTGCTGGAATGGCCATATCGGCCGTACCTATCATGATATTCTTTATCTTTGTACAGAAGTATTTCATACAAGGGATGTTTGCCGGCTCCGTAAAGGGCTAGACCAACGAACTAAAAGGACAGATGCAATATGAACTTCTTGGGCTTGGGCGACAATGTCGTCGATTGTTACCTTGATCAAGGTCTCTATTATCCTGGTGGAAATGCCGTTAACGTCGCGGTAAATGCAAAACGAGATGGTGCAGACCGGGTAGCTTTTATGGGTATTCTCGGTGACGACCCAGAATCATCGCACTTGCAGTGGGCATTACAGCAAGAAGGCGTAACCTACGAACACTGTCGCCGAGTTTATGCACCCACAGCTCATCCTGCGGTTAAGCTCGATGAGGAAGGCGATAGGGTGTTTGTCGGGGGTCCTCAGGACACTGCACAACATTTGTTTCGCATTCGTCTTACAAAGGACGACCTTCAATACATCGGAGGTTTTGATCTTTGTCACACCTCGTGTTATTCTGGTATCGAACCCGAAATCGAGAATCTGTCCAAAGTGGTGCCAGTCTCGTTTGATTTCTCTAACAGGCACGATGAGCCCTATATTCGGCAGATTGTACCGTTCTTAAGAATGGCCTTTTTTTCAGGCTCGGAATTGACCGATTCCGAACTCGCTTTTATACTAGATACTTGTACCCAGGCTGGAGTTGAAGTAGTTGGTATCACACGTGGCTCGGAAGGTGCCTTGTTTTCTGTTAATGGGAAAGAATACCGACAGAAGGCAAAGCCTTTGAACCAGGTGGTGGATACCATGGGAGCCGGCGACAGCTTCATTGCAGCATTCTTAGTTCGCTATTTCGAGAAGCTTAGTGTCGAAGAGTGTTTACCTTACGCTGCCGAACGTGCTGCTGCAACCTGCCAATTCTATGGCGCTTTTGGGTATCCTAAACCATTCGAAAAAGGATACAAACACGCGTGAGTAAGAGTGATGATCCAGTTGTTGCTCAAAATTCCGTGTTGGTGATGGCTTCTTCGCGTCCTCTCTATGAACAACTAAAACTTGTCATAATGAGCGACATTGAGCGGGAGGTTTATAAACACGGTCAGCGGTTGCCAGCTGAAAATGAGCTTGCTTCACACTATAAGGTAAGCAGGATAACGGTGAGGCGAGCTATTGCCGAGCTTGTGGCAGAGGGCTTCCTAAAGTCGCAGCAAGGTAAAGGTACTTTTGTCAATTACTTGAAAAACGAGTATAAGTACCTGGCGTTTAACACAATTAGCGAGAATGCCACCAATCCCTCGAAGAATATGACAAATAGAATTGTTGCAAAAGAAATTGCGTCCGCCGATGCGATTATTGCGGGGTATTTGCAGATTCCAGAGGGGGCGGGTCTTGTTCGTCTTAAGCGTGTAATGTATGAAAATGGCAACCCATATATGATTGATACCGCCTTTTTTAGATTGGATCTGTATCCTGACATTTGGGACAAACTACGCGAAAACGTATCGACTTTCAAAATTCTGCGGGAACAGTATAAAGTTCAATTTGCACGGGCAGAGAAGGCACTCAGTGTCGTTAGGGCGGGTCTAGAGGAAGCGACGCTTCTTTCTTGTATTCCTGGTGACCCTTTATTCTCCAATAGCAAAATAATTTATAACGAAAACAATGTTCCTGTACACTATTCTCACTACATGGTCCATGGGGATCGATGCATCTATACTCTTACCGTCTATGGTGATGACCGGGATCTGCAGGTGCATTACAAGGAATAGAGCCCAAGACAACTCTGAACTTGTCTAGACTTACCTTTTGTAAAGGCTTCGCTCAAAGCGGAAGCGCCGGCTCTGGACAACGGGGTAGTGAGACACTAGATTGCAAACCATGGAAATTCGCACCATGACCATCGACGATTACGACGAGGTCTACACTTTGTGGCTCAACACCCCCGGGATGGGCCTCAATGTGCTTGATGATTCAAAAATCGGCATAGACAAATATCTACAACGCAACCCAACCACGTGTTTTGTGGCCGAAAAAGACAACAAAATAGTGGGTGTCTTGTTGAGCGGACACGACGGACGTCGCGGCTTCATCTATCACACCGCTGTGGCGCTTAGTGAGCGGGGCAAGGGCATCGGCCGCGCCCTAGTGGATAATGCCATAGTGGCGCTTCGTGCAGAAGGCATAAACAAGGTCGCGCTTGTTGTGATCGATGGTAACGAAACCTGCAACGAGTTTTGGGAGCACCTCGGTTTTACTAAACGGAACGACCTCGTCTACAGGAACAAAGTGATAACCACGCTCGACATGCAGGCGATGAATACCTGACCGTGCGAAAATCGAACAGAACAAGAGATGCGGTCCTCCTCCTCTAGTCTGGCCGCAGGCCGCGGGCTGGGGGCTTGATTCACAATTTCTGATAGTCAATTCTAATAGTCAGTTCTTACAGTCAAAAATGGGAAGTTGACCATGAAAAGACAAAAGGTGTGGCCATGAAATACGACGTAATCATCGTTGGTGCTGGGATTTCTGGCCTTACAGCAGCGGCGTTTCTAGCTAGGGGCGGAGCCAAGGTGCTTGTCTGTGAACAGGCAGACAAGTCGGGCGGGCTTTTCAGTTCGTTCTGGCACTCAGGTTAAGGGGCCGGCCTGCACTTTGTCTTCTGCGTTCCGGGCGAATACGAGCCGTGAGCCGCCTTGCAGATAGAGGGATCCTTGAGCTAAGCTGTTAATCTTCGGTCTGTGGTGTTTCCAACCATTGTTATTGGGCGCCACAGCTACAGTTACAGCCGCAGTCAGAGCTGCAGCTACAGTCACAGTAGCCAAGGAGCTTAGGTTTAAGGCAGGGATTATGTATAGCGAAGGCACAGAGAAGACGATTGTTGATACTCCCAAGGGTGCAATCGCGGTGTATCAGCGTTTTGAAAAGCCGCTTGAATCTGTCTCGGATTTTCTCGACCTCATGGTCAATTCCGGCGCGGATACCATTGCACTTCAAAAAACCGACTTTGCCGATAGCTTCTATGATCTCAAAACCGGCGTTGCAGGCGAAATCCTGCAAAAACTCTCAAACTACGACAAGCGCCTTATTATCATCGGCGATTTTGCGTCGCCTGGAAAGAAAAGCTTGCGCGACTTTATCTATGAGAGCAACCGGACGGGCAAAGTCGTGTTTGCGGCAACTTTGGAAGAAGGTGTCACCACATTGCGGTAGAACTTTGGAGGCATTGCCATGCTACAGCTTCTTTTTGGAATCATTGGTTTGATACTTGGATCGCTTTTCGTCTACCTCTTCAAAATCGATATGAGAATCATGCTCCCCGTTATGATCGTTCTTGGCGTGGTTGTGGCGACGCTCATCAAAAGAAACAAGAAGAAAAGCGCGTAATTAGTAATTAGTCGAAAAGCGCATCGTCTGTCGCAGAAAAGCGCGTGACCAGGCGCACGAGGCAAACTAACCGTGCTCAGGTATCGAGGTATCGAGCACGGTTTCCTCGGCATCGCGCTATTCTCGCCCCAGGATCGAGCTCAAAAGCTGGCGAACCTTCGTTGGCAACTCAAGTGGTTTTTGGAGCGACTTACTGTGCGGAGACACGGTGGACAGGACTTTTTGGGCAAAAAGCTGCGCCGTTCTGGTGAGCTCCACCTGATTGAGCGGTGCTGATCCCTCTATTGCGTCCAGTACCTTTTTCTCCCTCCCGGATGGAATCGTCGAAAAAACGCGGTCATGCGCCATTGGCTGCATCATCTGCACCAAGGACGCAATCGTCTTGGGGCTCAAACTGGCCAGCACCGACTTAAGCACCTTGTCGTCCAACTCCAGAATAAGGTTGCTCACGTCCGAAACGAGAGACTCGTCCACCTTAGGCCTGCGTACCTCTTCAGTCTCTTCGTGCGCGATGATCTTCATATTCCCTGTGTTCGCACTGAACGATTCAAGAAGCTCGTAAAAGGCGTTCTGCGCGTCCGCAATTTCGTCGGATGACAGTCTTGTGCGCGCATCGTCGATATTGTCATCGAACAAAACTGAGCCCAGATCGTCAAAACATATCGATTTTATGTAGTCGATAACCTCATTCGGGCAACCGGAAAACGTTGCTGCGGCCAGATCCGGGCCTGCCACACGCACTGCACGCGCAATTTCACCATCGGATTTTTCGCCATTCAAAATGATCTCTGGGAGGTCGCCCGGCAGAATGAGTTCTTCCGACCTTGTTTTTGTCTGGAGGTGCTCCAAAAGCCAGTCGTGCGTCGCATCGAAAACCGAGAGGCCAAGAAATGCCGCCATTGTTTGCATGATGACAATGGGGTGTACGCTTTTGAGCGCGAGCTCTGTGCCCACGATGAGCATCTCGATCTCACAGCGCTCTGCCTGGTCACTTGTGGCGGTGAGCCCGGCGGTGTGGAATGCCTGGCGAATATACGCGGGCGAGGTCGACGCCATGATGAGCGAATACGCAAACCGCAGGGGTTTACGTTTTTCCTCTTTGATTGCAGTAGCGATCGCCTGTTTGTCTCCATTTCTTGTTTGTATAATGATATGTACAAAGCGCTTCGCCTCATCCAGGAGGATGTCGCGCTCGTGGTCACCAAGGCCTCCGCTGCGAGCCTGGAACTGGTCGTAAAAGTTGGAAATTGTATTAAGTATCATGACTTACCTGGCAGATTCTCTTCTTCAAGGATGGTCAGCAAACTGATTGCCCTTTCAACGCCGCAATACGGTGCAAGTTTGCGCAAGGTTATGTCGATGGTGTCGCCCGCAGCGATAGACAAAAGCGTCTCGGCAAAAAGGCACTGCTTTAAAAACTCAAACCCCAACTTGTCTCCTGTGATGAGCAGAACGGCGAGGATTTCTTCGAAGGCCTCCAGGGCCATGCCTTCAGAAAGCAGCCGGAAGCCGAAGACGAGAATGTCGTTTTTTGCGACGACCGGCTCTCCTTGCACCGAACGGATACCCTCCTGCTGTGCCTTTGTTGCGAGCGCGAGCAGGTCACGAATCAAGAAGGGCAGGGTAGCCTTGTCCTCGTCCGAACAGGCCATTCGCTTTGCAAGACCGGCATTCCAATAAATCATAGGTATCCTCTTCTAGTGAACAAACTATAAGCCCGATTTTGGTGCGAGGCAAGATTTGAGCACGTGTTCGTGTGATAGCCAAATTCGCACCATAGGATTTTGCGGTATGCTGCGTAATTATAAACGCAATGCGAAAGACTCATAAATTTTCATAAAATTTCATTCATCTTCACTTGACAATCTAGACCGTTTTGAGGTACATTCTAGTCACTTAATGAGTAGGTAACATGCCGACAGCGAAACGGCATATTTCCTTTTTTGACAGCGTTGCTGTCTTGGGCCTTCCGTGGTATGCCTCCTTCCACGGAAGGCTCTTTTCTTTTATACTCAATTTCATGAACAACCAGACCATGAATATTCAACAATTCGATACCTGGTGCAGATCTTTCCTGACCATCGATGCCCTTGCAAATACCGACGATTCCCTCAACGGGATTCAGGTTGGCCGCTCAAACAAACCTATCACAAAAGTCGCTTTTGCGGTGGATGCCTGCCAGGAATCTATTCGCCGGGCAAAAGAACTCGGCGCAAACCTGCTTTTTGTGCACCATGGACTCTTTTGGGGCAAACCCTTGCGTATCGAAGGGGTTCTCCTCGAACGTATCCGCCTGCTCGTGGATAACGACATTGCCCTTTATGGTTGCCACCTGCCCTTGGATATGAACCCTGTCGTCGGCAACAATGCCGTCTTGGCCGACTTGCTTTCATTACGGGAACGCAAGCCTTATGGCGTGTATCATGGCGTCGCCATCGGCGTGGCTGGTGTGCTGGAAACACCGCTTACCATTGCACAAGTAGTGAGCAAGATCTTGCCCGACAATTCCAAACCCCTTTCGGTCATCGCCGCAGGCAAAGAAAAAGTTAGCCGGGTCGCCATCGTATCAGGTGGAGCTGCGTCCGAAGTTACAGAGGCTTTTGGCACCGACATCGACCTCTACCTCACAGGCGAACCGTCCCATTCGATGTATCACTACGTTGTGGAGAACAAACTCAATTTTGTGGCTGCTGGTCACTATGCGACTGAGGTGTGGGGCGTCAGGGCGGTTGCCAGAAAACTCACAGCGGAAACTGGCATTGAGACAGTGTTTATCGATCTTCCGACTGGCCTGTAACGCTGGCTGATGCTGCCTGCCTCCCAAACCTGAATTCACAAAATGGAGTGAACATGAGCGAAGAGAAAAAACAATCAGAAAAAGTGCAGAGCGACACAAGGAAGGAACGTTATGTACCTTTTATCTTGAGCGGCGTCCTGGTTTTGCTAGATCAGGTCACGAAAGCCATCATTGCAAACACAATTCCGCTTGACAGTATCGGAGTTCGCCTTTTCAATGATTTCTTGTGGATCGTCAACACCCGCAACCTCGGTATAGCATTTTCGATTGGTGATGCGCTGTCCAACGTGCTCCGTGTGGCGCTTTTTATCGTCTTGCCTTTGGCGTTTATCATATTTGCTGTTGTATATTGTGTACGCAGCAAGACACTGACCGGCTTCCAGCGCTGGGCGATTGCGGCAATCGTGGGAGGGGGGCTCGGGAACTTGTTGGATCGGATTTTTCGGCCAGACGGTGTTGTGGACTTCGTATCAGTTGCGATGTACGGCTTCCTGGGTTTTGAGCGTTTTCCAACCTTCAATGTGGCGGATGCTTCAGTAACGGTGGGAGCGATATTGCTCATTTTGAGCGGCTTTTTCTGGAACGTCGAGGCTGACAAAAAGCGCACATGAAGATTGGTCCAAAGAGAGGATACGAGCATGTCTAAGAAGACAAACGTTTTTCTTTTTACCATAGTGGCCACTATTCTCAATGTGGTGGTGACGGCATTGTTATTTATTGCCCTCATGTGGCTTTACTCGGTCACCTTGGCACCGCGGCTTCCACAAACCGCCATCGTGTGGGCAGCCATGGCCGGATTCATTGCGAGTATCGTTGTTACTATCTTTATTTATCGCAAGGTCCTGGACTGGGCTCGCAGGAAATACAACCTCGATGAACAATTAGGACTCAACAAGAAACAAAAACAATAAAACTAAAAGCCGCAACAAGCGGCGATCCGAGCGTACCGCGTCCAGCGCGACATCAAAAAACAAGGAGCGCCATCAATGCCAGAATTGCAGGAATTACACGAGCGATTTCGCAATGTGGGTATCGAAGTTCCCGAAATTTATCTGCCTTCGGAAGGCGTCGACTGGCAGGCTTGGGCTGTCGTGGCCTGCGACCAGTACTCTTCCGAACGCGATTACTGGGACAAAGTGAAGGAATTGGTAGGCAAAAAGCCCTCGACCTTCAACCTCATTTTTCCCGAAGCCTACCTTGAGGACCCTGGCAAAGAAGAAAGAATTGCAAGGATTCAGGCCTCCATGCGCGAATATCTTGCTAAAGGATACCTTCGCTCAGTCGGCAGGGGATTCATGCTCGTTGAGCGTTACACGCCCTATGAACAAAAGCCACGCATTGGCCTTGTAGTTGCGCTCGATTTGGAAAAATACGAATACGGACAGGGCTCAAAGAGCCTTGTCCGTCCAACGGAAGGCACCATTGTAGAACGTTTGCCGCCGCGCATCGCGATACGAAAAGGCGCACCACTCGAATTGCCACACATCATGGTACTGCTGGACGACCCCAATCGATCTGTTATAGAGCCACTCTACGAAAAGCGTACTTACTTCTCCAAGGCTTACGACTTCGATCTGATGATGCATGCCGGGCACGTACGCGGCTGGTTTGTAAAGGATGGCGAACTCTTGGAGCCCGTGGCGGCGGCCTTGGAACAGCTTGCGGACCCTGCGCGTTTCCGCGAAAAATACGGCAGCGACGACGTATTGCTTTATGCCGTCGGGGACGGCAACCATTCTCTTGCCACGGCCAAGGCCATCTGGGAAGAAGTCAAGGCCTCTCTCAAAGGCCAACCCAACGAAGAAGAACTCCTCGCAAGCCACCCCGCACGCTTTGCTCTAGTAGAACTAGTGAACATCTACGACGAAGGCTTGCCTTTCCATCCCATACATCGCGTTCTTTTTGACATCGATAGCCGCGACTTCCTTGCCGAGGCCGTAAATGCCGGCGCCCGCGTCGCGCGGTACCCCGACCCCGACACCGCCATCGCCGCCTGCGACTCCCCCAGCAAGTCCGACCAAACCGCCACCTGCCACACTATCGCTTTTCTCACCCACGACGAGGCCGGCGCCATCATCTTCGACAACCCCAGCCAACCGCTCGCCGCGGGCACCATCCAGGCATTTCTGGACGGCTACCTTAGTGCACATCCTGCTACAACCATCGACTACATCCATGGCGAAGGCAGCCTCAAGGCGCTCGCGCAAAGGCCGGGGAACCTGGGCCTGTATTTGCCGCCTGTAGATAAGGTTTCGTTCTTCTCTACGGTGATCAAAAACGGCACGATGCCGCGCAAGACATTTTCTATGGGAGAGGCTCCAGAGAAGCGATTCTACATCGAGGCGCGCAAGATTCTTCCGGATTGAGCGCGAATTGCTGGATTGCGGCTATTGTATCGAACTGGCCGAGTTTGTTGAACTTGACAGGCTAGCAAACCATGTTAGTATGAATTATCCCCTCGTTCGACCGCGAAAAATGATGGCAAAGGCGATCGAGGGGATTTTTTCGCATTGAAGTTTTTTTGCATTGAATCAGTAAGATCTCCTTGATGGCCATAGCTTTATGGGTCGGTTCTCGTGATAACCACGATCTTTTTATAGGAGGCATGCATGACAATACTTTTGGCGGATGCATTTGCGCCAGATCTCCCAGGGCGGCTCGCCGGGTTTGGAACGGTGACGAGCGACATGGCAAAATTGCCAGAAGCAGAAGTGCTCATCGTTCGGTCCAAAACAAAAGTGGATAAAGCCATGATCGATGCGGCGCCCAAGCTCAAGTACATCATTCGGGGCGGAGTGGGCGTGGATACTATCGACGTGGCCTACGCCAAAGAAAAAGGCATTGCGGTCGACAACACACCGGAAGCATCCAGCGTTGCTGTGGCAGAACTGGCCTTTGCCATGATCCTTGCCCTGCCCAACCACCTAGTTGCGGCCGACATTTCGATGAAGGAAGGCAAATGGCTCAAGAAGGAACTCGAGCGCACTGAACTCTTGGGCAAAACCCTAGGCCTCATCGGACTCGGACGCATCGCGCGCGAAGTAGCCGTTCGGGCCAAGGCCTTTGGAATGAAGGTAATCGCCTACGACAAGTATGTGACACAGTCCGACATTGCGGAGCTCACCACGCTGGAGGATCTCTATAAGAGGTCCGATTATATCAGCATCCACACGCCGCTCACCGACGAAACCCGTGGCATGATCAACGCTGCGGCGCTTGCACAAATGAAGCCGACAGTGCGGATCGTGAATACCTGCCGTGGACAGGTCATTGTGGAGGAGGATGTTGTGGCTGCGCTCAAGAATGGCCGCATCGCCGGTTATGCTACCGATGTTTACTACTCCGATCCACCGCAGAATAGCCCGCTTATCACGGCGCCCAACGTGCTCTTAACTCCCCATATCGGCGCATCAACAGAAGAAAACCTTCTCAGGTTGGGAGATTGCATTGTCGACCGGCTCCAGAAATACGCCGGAAAAATGGAGAAGAATGTATGAAAAGAGTGATCAACTTTAACGCAGGCCCGGCCGCCATCCCGCTCGAGGTGTTGGAGCAGGCACAGGCCGAAATGTTGGACTGGAATGGCACTGGTATGTCGGTGATGGAAGTCTCTCACCGCTCCAAAGAGTACGAGGCCATGCACAACGAAGCGGAAGACCTTTTCAGGCAGCTTGCCGGCATGGGGCCAGAGTGGAAAATCCTCTTCCTCACTGGCGGCGCCTCTACTCAATTCTTTATGGTGCCAATGAATATGCTGTTTGGTGGGCGAAAGGCCACTTATTTGGTCACCGGCACCTGGGGCAAGAACGCAATCAAAGAAGCCAAGCGCTTTGGCTCCTGCGACCAGATCACCACCGAGAATCCCGATGGCACCTTCACACGCGTGCCTAA
>Ga0209099_1002173_pt1 | contig 17883 bp, 16 predicted proteins | sample AD_JPNHW2_MetaG_FD_184430 | JGI IMG/M metagenome (GOLD analysis project Ga0209099, IMG submission 184430) | Active sludge microbial communities of municipal wastewater-treating anaerobic digesters from Japan - AD_JPNHW2_MetaG (SPAdes) (version 2) | ecosystem: Engineered > Bioreactor > Anaerobic... | reverse complement strand
GAATTCTTCTAACCAGCTTGCGGCTTCAGCTGAGGAATTATCCGCTACAAGCTCATCACTCGCCGACAGTGCCCAATCTCAGGCAGCTGCTGTTGAACAGGCTACAGCATCGCTTGAGGAGATATCGGCATCTAATGAATCTATTGCCGAAAGTGCAAAGACACAATCTGATCACTCCAAAAATACTTACCGTCTTATTGAAGAGCTTGGCAAACTGATAAAAGCAGTAAACTCAGATGCAATAACAACACTCAAAGTTGCCAATGACACTACAAACGAAGCAATAAAAGGAAACGATCTTATGCAGAATACAATTAACGGTATGAACAGCATTGAGCAGAACTCGTTGAAAATTGCAGAGATGGTTTCTTTAATAAGTGATATATCCGACCAGGTGAATCTTCTCGCTCTGAATGCCGCTATAGAGGCAGCGAGAGCAGGGGAGCATGGGCGCGGTTTCGCGGTCGTTGCGGACGAAATCGGAAAACTCGCGGAACAGACAGCAGAATCCGCAAAAAGCATAACAAACCTTGTATCTAATGGAGTTAAATCTGCAAAGCAGGGAATTCAGGATGTAAACGAAACATCGAAAGCTCTCGAAAATATCATCAACTTCATTAATAACACCAAAGAACTGGTACAAAAAATAGCGCACTCAACCGAAACACAGGCACAGGCGGGTGAAGAGGTAACAAACGCCACAAAACAGGTTATGGAGATGTCTGACAATATTTCAAACTCCACTCATGAACAGACTATAACACATACCGAGATTTCAAAAACCATGGACCAGATAAATGATCAGACTCAGGCCCAGGCATCAGGAGCCGAAGAGATAGCCTCTTCCGCAGAAGAGATTAGTGCGCAGGCTGAAAATATGAAAAACCTTCTGGAATTCTTCAATATTGGCAGTAAGAGTAAAAAGTCTGATCAAAATTAATAATACTCAAAGCAATCATTAATTGATATAAATAAAAAAAGCAGGGTAAAAGCCCTGCTTTTTTATATCCGCCATCAGCAATTTTATTTCAGATCATTTGTAAGTTTATACTTTTCAAAGAAGTGAAATATAATACTTAAAATCATACCTACAACAGTAGCAAGAGCCATTCCTTTAAGCTGGACATGGCCTATTTTTACAAACGCGCCGCTTATACCGGCCATAAAAACAACTGATGTAAGAATAAGGTTGGATGCTTTACTGTAGTCTACTTTTTCTTCAACAATCATTCTTATACCTGAAGCGGCAATTACTCCGAAAAGAAGAAGGCTTATTCCACCCATTACAGGTACAGGTATTGACTGAATAAGGCCTGACAGTTTACCGATGAATGCAAGAACAACGGATATAACAGCAGCTCCCCCTATAACCCATACAGAGTATACTCTTGTGATTGCCATAACTCCTATATTCTCACCATAAGTTGTTGTAGGAACAGAACCGGTAAATCCGGAAATTACCGTTGAAATACCGTCACTTAAGAGTGATCTGTGAAGACCGGGATCAACTGTAAGATCTTTCCCTACAATGTTTCCTGTTACTATAAGGTGCCCGATATGTTCAGAGACAACCACAAGGGAAGCTGGAAGAATAATAAGTATTGCATTTATATCGAATTTAGGGAAATAGAACTGGGGAATTGCAAGAAAATGCGATTGGTTGTATGCTGCAAAATCTACAATACCTAAAAAATATGCTGAAACATAGCCGGCTATAAGGGCGATAAGCACAGGGATGACAGCGAGGAATCCTCTAAGTAAAATGGATCCGAAAACTGCAACCGCAAGTGTAATCATAGAAACAAGAATAACCTTGCAATTTAATCCGCCCTGAGCATCCGGGATTAATCCTGCCATTGATGCTGCAACCGGAGCAAGCTCAAGGCCGATAAGTGCTACGATGGGGCCCATTGTTGCCGGTGGAAGAACAATCTTTATCCAGGCTGTCCCGAAGAACCCTATTATTACAGCAACAGCTATAAAGACACAGCCTGCAGCAATAAAACCGCCAAGCGCATAACCGTAATTGGCATGCCACAAATTCCTGTCAGTACCGAGAACAATAAAAACCGGGGATATGAATGCAAAACTCGAACCTAAAAAGGCAGGAGCTTTTCCTTTACAGATAAAAATATAAATCAATGTTCCAACACCGTTCATTAAAAGAACAATAGCAGGATCTATACCGAAGAGAGTCGGTACTAAAATTGATGCGCCAAACATTGCAAAAAGATGCTGAAGACTCAAAGGGAAACCGGCTAAAAGGCTCACCTTCTCCTCTACCTGAATAATTCTTCGTGGCATAACACACTCCTTCTTTGAAAATTTATTTGATATGTATGATACTGGTTCCAGTAAGACAGTTAATGATGATTTTTACAGGGTCCGATGATTGCAGCTTTTTATAAAAGCTTTCCATAAGTAAACCCTTACTCACAAAACAGAATTTTATGATCGCCATTAAATCTTAATAGATGAAGTCTTTGATATGATCCGGAATTTATTAAACAACAGGCATGAGTTCAGTCAAGATATTTACAATCGAAAAGTATAATTTCCGGAATTTCATAAAAATGCAAATATCATCTGAATAATATTTCTCTTCACAACCTGTTTTCTCAATAATAATCAGCTGCTCCTCTTTTTCTACATATCCCATATAAAACTTCTGTCTCTTAAAAAAATTCAGAATATTATTTTATCCTGAAACAAAATTTCATACAAAATACCAGATTCATATCTTTGATTTAATATAATCCCGTTTAAATATGATTAATGAGTGAATCGTAATTACCTGACTATTCAGGAAAAACAGGCCGAAAATTAAGATAAATTCTTGAAAACAATCTGTGCATTATATACTTTGATGAATCTTTATAAGTTTTGAGGAATTATACCATGAGCCGTGATAAAAAACCTGTAATAGCATTTACCAGATTCACTCCCTATATGATTATTGATGTGGAAAAAATGGAAAATTACAATGGAGAGTATATTGAAACTGAAGCTGTAACATCACTCTGCCGCTGTGGTGAATCTAAAAACAAACCTTTCTGCGACGATTCTCATTCAGTAAACGGAATTGACGGTGAAAAACAGCCTGACAGAGATTTGTACAAGTGGAAGGACTACCGCGGAAAAGATATTACAGTTCATTATAATTTAGGAGTATGCTCGCATGACGGTTCATGTATCAGAATGCTTCCGGGCGTTTTCAATATAAACTGCAGGCCATGGATTACGCCTGATAACGGTGATGTTGAACGCATAATCGATGTAATAAAACATTGCCCTTCAGGAGCTCTGAGTTATAGCTTAAACGGTGAAAAATATATTGATTATTATAACGGGGAACCGAAGATTAAAATAGCAAGAAAAGGTCCTCTGGAACTCTACGGAGGAATTGTACTCAAAGATGACCAGGGATCAAAACCTGAAACTTATGACCATTACACTCTCTGCAGATGCGGTCATTCTAAGAACAAACCTTTCTGTGACGGGAAGCATCTAAAACATAAATTTTCAGGTTCATAAAAATGCATGATAAACTAATCAGAATTGAAGCAGAAAAAATAGAAAAGACATTCGCTAAAACCCTTTTGTTCCGGAATATAAATTTTAATCTCGGGAAAGGGGATTCTTTCTATATTACAGGGCCGAACGGTTCGGGCAAATCCACTTTATTGCAGATACTTGCGGGGATACAAAAACCTTCGTCAGGAAATGTTATCTATACATCAGATAACTCTGTTATAGAAAGTGAAGATTATAAAGACTTTCTGGGATTCACAGGGCCGCAGGTTAATCCCTACGACATGTTAACATCAATAGAAAATCTCACGTTCACTTCGACTGAACCAGTTGACGAAAATTTAATGATTGAATATCTCGAAAAATTTGATCTTTACAGGCACAGAACAAAATCCGTTAAATACTACTCCTCCGGAATGAAACAGAGGCTCCGTCTGATACATGCTCTTATTAATAATCCGGAAATTCTGATGCTCGATGAACCGTGCAGCAACCTTGATTCAAAAGGGCGTGACATTCTATACAGAATTCTCGATGAAGTGAAGAATAATAAAATATTAATTATAGCCACAAACGAACCGGAAGATATAAATCTATGCTCAAAGGGAATCAATCTTGAACAATAGAATTTTAAATAATATAAAAAAAGATTTTCTTATCGAGTCCAGAAACAGATCCGCTATTAATATCAGTTTCGCGTTTGCCGGGATTACAACACTATCTGTAAGCCTTGCGGCAGGAGGAGTACCGTTCACTCCTGTAGTTCACTCGATAATATTCTGGATTATACTTTTTTTCAGCGCAATGAGCGGGCTTGCTCATATTTTTATCAGGGAGGAGGAGGAGAAAAATTCTCTCTTTCTCTCTCTATATTATACTCCGGAGGAAATTTATCTTTCAAAACTGATTTTTAATATAATTCTTTTTCTATCCATTTCAGTGATTGTTACAGTCCTATATCTTTTTTTCCTCCAGGTTTTACCTGTGTATCTGTTTTTATTTATTCTTACAGTTGTAGCTGGAAGCATTGCAATAGCTTCAGTTACAACTATCCTTGGAGCAATGGTCTCTAAAGCGGGAAGCGGCAGTTCCCTTTTTACTGTAATATCATTCCCCATACTGCTTCCGGTCTTATGGACTGCGATAAGCCTTACATCAGTTTCAATAGACGGCACGGGAATTCAGGAGTACAGGAACATTCTTTTTTTACTTGCCTTCTCCGGCGTGATTGTGTCAGTTTCTTATCTCAGTTTTAAATTTATCTGGACGGAACTTTAAATGAAAATATATCACCGTTTTATATTTTACTTTCTGATTTTTATTGTAATGCCTGCTGTATTCCTTATGGCATTAATATGGGTTCCTCCTGCTGAATTTTTAGGTGAATCGAGCAGGATACTATATTTTCATGTTCCTGTTGCATGGATCTCTGTGGTATCTTTTATTATTGCCGGATATCACTCTATAATGATTCTCTGCACAGAAAAAGGAAGAACAGAAAGAGAATACAAATCATATAATGCTGCATATTCAGGAATTGTTTTTACAATTCTTACTGTAATAACCGGATCAATATGGGCAAAGATAAGCTGGGGGAGTTACTGGAACTGGGACCCCAGGGAAACATCTATTGTAATTCTGATGCTTATCTATATCTCATACTTCAGCCTCTATTCAGCACTGAAAGATAATACTAACAGGACAATGATAAGCTCTGTGTACCTTCTGATTGCGATGATCACAATGCCGTTCTTTGTATTCATAATACCGAGGGTCTACCCTTCGCTCCACCCTGACACTATAATTAATGCTGATAGAAAAATTCACCTCGAAGCCGCGATGAAACTTACTCTTTTTACATCAATCGCTGTCTTTACAATATTCTATGGATACATTTTCCGTCTGATGAACCGCATAAGTTTACTTGAACACAGACTGCAGGAGAAACAAAATGACAATTGAAGTAACAGCTACAATTCTGATAATATGGTTTGGAATTGCGATATTCATCTACAGACTTGATAGAAAAGTAAAAAAAATTGAGGAGGAGATTGGTGAAAAATAAAAAAATTCTCGTTTTCATAGCAGCACTGATTCTCCTTGTAACAGCTATTCTGTCTCTCAGCGATGATCTGTTTTCACCTTATGTTACTTTCCAGTATGCAGAAAAGCATCCGGGAAAATACGTCCAGATTATAGGGAAAAGAGCAAAAGATACTGAGGTAACACACAGTGCTGCAGGTTTTACATTTACACTAATTGACGAAAGCGGCAGCAGGCTCACAATATTTCATAATGGAGTTAAGCCGCAAAATTTTGAACATACAGAGCAGGTTGTTGTTCTCGGAAAATACTCATCAGACAAAACAATATTTGAAGCAGACAAAGTACTTGTTAAGTGCCCATCAAAATATGAGAAGGAAAAAAATAAATGAACATAGGAAATATAATACTCAGCACAGCCCTGATGCTCTCTCTTGCATCAGTTTTTTTTATGATCAGAAGCGTCCACGATGAAAAAAAATCATTTCTTGCCGGGCAGAGAATTTTTTATATTACAGGGATTCTGATAGTCTTCACTGTTTTACTCCTGTTTAATTCTTTCATGAATAATGAATTTCAGTACGCATATGTATTCAACAACTCATCAATGAATATGCCTGTTGCTTATAAAATTGCTGCCATGTGGGCCGGGAATGAAGGAAGCTTTCTTATCTGGCTGTTAATCTTAAATATCTGCGGAATTATCGCTATAAGAAAAACCGATGAGTTTACACCTATATTGCTCACATCTGTTGCCATAGCACAAATCTTCATTCTTCTTATACTTCTTGTTAAAAGCCCGTTCGCTTATGTCTGGAATTTCTTCCCTGGCGATTTTAAACTCGGAGAAATTCCGGGAGATGGGTCAGGGATGAATCCGCTTCTTATGGATCCATGGATGATTGCGCATCCTCCGATTTTATTTCTTGGTTACGCGTCATCAACAATACCTTTCGGATATGCAATCGCAGCTCTTATTCGAGGCGAGTATGACAGCTGGGTAAAGAAATCTTATCCCTGGGTAATTTTCAGTATGCTTACTCTCGGTGTAGGGATTTTCATGGGCGGATACTGGGCATATAAAGTTCTCGGATGGGGAGGATACTGGGGATGGGACCCTGTCGAAAACTCATCATTAATTCCATGGCTGGTCTCTGTAGCTTTAATGCACGGATTAATGCTTCAATCAAGAAAACAGCTTTTAAAACGAACAAATATTGTTATGGCCCTTTCATATTTCATTCTGGTTTTCTTCAGTACATTCCTTACCAGAAGCGGCGTTCTCTCGGAATTTTCAGTTCACTCATTCGGCAAATCGAGTGTCCTTTATTTTCTTCTGGCTAATATTATTTTCTTTGTTGGAGTTTCAGGATTTCTTTTTATTAAACGTTATAAACAGATTGAATCTAAAAAATTCAGTACTGATATATTTACATTTGAAGGGATGACAGTTTACGGAATCATTGTTCTGCTGCTCTTCTCATTTATTATTTTAGCCGGAACGACAATGCCGATAATAACCGGTTTATTTAACAGCCCGGCAAACGTTACAGAGAATTTTTATAATAATATTTCAATACCTTTCGGGATCATGATATTATCATTCATTATTCTTTCAGCATTCACAATACGAAAATATGAAAAAAGCGATATTATAATTGCGGCTATATTTTCAATAACAACTGGAGTTCTCTTCAATATTTTTGCTACAAAAAATCCGGCTGCAATTTTATTTTCCGTTCTGTCATTTTTCCTCTCGACCATGATCTTTCTTGATCTCAAAAAAAATAAAAAAGGGATTATTCTCTCATCACGGATTGCTCACCTCGGAGTTGCCATTTTTGTTCTTGGAGTTATTTCATCCAACCTTCATTCATGGAGTGAACAAAAGCAGGTAACTGTGGGAGAAACAGTTCAGGCAGGAAGCAAATCAATTACTCTGAAAGGTTTTAAAGAAGAGGAAAAATCTCATGTGCTCCTCTCAATTTCTGAAAACGGCAAAACAGCCGATGCCCGGATGGCATACTATATAGATCCGAAGACAGAATCTCTATACAGAGAACCATATATCATAACAGGAATTACCGGAGATATTTATATTACCCCGCAGCAGTATAATTTTGCATCAGTAAATTTCAGCTCTGCTATGCTGCATGAGAATGATGAAAAAAATATAAGCGGATATAAAGTTAAATTTTACGGATTTATCTCAAACAGTATGGGATCGCAGGGAATGGCAATCCGTACTGATCTTATGGTTAACGGAAAAAAATATTTCCCCGGAATAAAATTCAATTCTGCCGGAGATACAGAAAAAATTGATCAGAGAATTACCGGTACTGACAAAACCATTTCGATCGAAAGTTTAGACGCAACACACAGGTCCGTACGGATTTTTATTACTCCCGGAAAGGATGCGGTTATCCCGCCTGATTATGCAATACTGGAAATATCACATAAAAAGTTTATATGGGTAGTATGGCTCGGGACTATTCTTATTGCGGCAGGTTTTGTGATTTCTCTGATACGAATTCGTAGATAATTTAATCTTTTACACTGTTAAAGGGGCATTGTCCCCTTTAACATCCGGCAGTTCACTTTGTGCTTGCAGACTGTTCATGTTTAAGTAATAATTCCTTTATACCAACTCCCCCTGAATAATTCCCTAAAGACCCATCAGTTTTTATTACTCTATGGCACGGAATTATTACCGGGAACCTGTTCCCGGCCATGCAGTTACCGGCGAACCTGGCTCCCTTTGGAATGCCGCTTTTAACAGCAAGTTCATTGTATGATATTTTTTTCCCCGATTCCACTTTCAGAAGTTCCTTATATACCATAATCTCTTTTTCAGTATAACCGGTCATATCAAGATAGAGAAGATTGGACTTATCTGTTAATTGGTTACCAGACACTTTTGTATTTAAAATTATTTCTATTTTACTTTTCTTTCCGTTAAAATAATCATCAAGAAATAAAACTCCTTTTTTTATAGGATCCGGAATTCTATCACTGTCTTTTATTTTTTTCCCTTTCACAAAATCAATTTCAAGAAGCTGATAGTCATCGGATACCAGTTCAATAACTAAACCTGAATAATCAACCCGATGTTTAAAAATATTATTCTGATTAGCGGACATTCTCAAAAATCCTCCTTATCTGAACTTCATCCATTTTGATCTGTTTTATAAGGGAATCCGGTGAATCAAATTTAGCCTCATCCCTGATCTTCTCATAAAATTCTATTGTGACATTTTCATCATATATATCTCTATTAAAATCAAAAATATTAATTTCAATAGACTTTTCTTTCCCGTTAAAAGTCGGGTTGTAACCAATATTCAACATCCCATGAAACACAGCCTGATCTTTCATTAAAATCGATGCCGCATAAATACCGTTTCCGGGAATTATTTTATCAGTATAGTCCGGAAGAATATTCGCCGTAGGAAAACCAAGACCTTTACCCCTTCCAGCTCCTCTGATAACTTTACCTGATAATGAATATCTTCTTCCTAAAAGGCGTGAAGCCATCTGCATATTCCCTTTATCTATTTCACCTCTGAGAAATGTTGAAGAGATAACCTCATCATCACAAACCTCTTCCTCAACACGATTAACAATAATACCGGTCTTCTCTGAAAGCTTCATCAGGTATTCAATGTTACCCTCTCTGTTTTTACCAAAGGCATGGTCATACCCGATTACAATCTCTTTTACCTTCAGTTTTCCGATAAGAAGTTCACTGTAAAACTGGTCCGCGGTGAGGTTGGAGAACTCCCTTGTAAAATTCAGCATAATAATATTATTAATTCCAAGCGAATGTAAAGCCTGCTGTTTTTCTTCAACCGTTGTTATCATTCTGCATACTGATTCCGGATGAAAAACTGTTCTCGGATGATTCTTAAAAGTAATAACAATAGGAGTTCCATTATGTTCCCTGGCGCTGGAAATAAGCTTGTTTATAATTTTTCTGTGCCCTATATGTACCCCGTCAAAATTCCCGATAGTAACAACAGGATTAATAAACAAACCGTTATTATCCGGAATTTCGTTATAAATTTTCAACTCAGGTTTTTTCATTCTATCAATCACCACGATTTCCATACATTATTAATGTCATTTGAATATTAGACGGTACCTTTTCAAGAATTTTTTAAATTAATAAATTGTTTACAAAACTTTGAATTAAACATGGTCATTAAAATATATTTAATCCGATACTTTAATATAATTATATTTTTTAATAAACGGTAAATTTATCAATGAGAACAGGTTTTCTTCATAAATCACTTCTGGCATCAATGATATTATTTGTGTTTATCACAGCTGTTCAAAGCAGTGAATACTCATGGTTTGATAAAGCGAATACTCAGCCTGATGAAATCGGGAAATATCAGATATACTCTATGAATGATATTCTTTTCTGTACAGGAGATGACCCCGCAGGAGCAGCGAATAATAAGGCAGCAGAACTTATGATGTCCGGACAATTTTCCGATGCATTAGCTATTCTTGAAAATGGCCTTACAGAGGCACCGCTTTTTTTACCGTTCAGGTATAACGCAGGAATCTGTACGCTCTATATGAACAAGCTTCAGGCCGCACTGATTCATTTTAGAAAAGCCCAGCAGCTCGCACCTGAATACTGGAAAATTTATCTTCAGACCGGTTATATTTACGGCAGGCTGAACCGCGAGAGTGATGCCCTGGAACAGTTCCGTATAGGACTGAAAAAAAATCCCAGAGAACTTAATACGTATATTCTTATCGGAGATATTTATTTTTTAAGAAACCAGCTCCGGACAGCAAAAAAATACTATGAGACAACTATCACTCTTCAGAATTTATTTCCTAACGGGATACTGGGGCTGGCAAAAATTCACTTTAAAAACGAGGAGTATATAAAGGCAATGGTACTTCTTAAATCTATCAATACTTCTGCTGAGTATGATAAATCCTATCATTACTATTTTGCTGAGTCAGCTTTTAAAACCGGTGATTATAAAACTGCTGTAGAGCAGTATGAAACATTGCTTAAATTTAAACATGACAGATTCTTTTTAGTAAACTCCATGTTTCTGATTAAACATAAACTCGAACTTTCGAAACGTTTTACAGAACGCTGAATATTTTTTTCTCAATGCTATATTCTCAGAATTTTTGTTTTGCCCTCTTAGTGGATATGAGGGCCATTCATGGGTAGAGTCAATTTTTTTACTGTTATTTAATCGTTAACTTTGATATCTCAACCCTGTACAGATTATATGCGTTATTGAGCATCTGACGTACATTCTTGCTCAATTCTCTGTCTGTTGAACGCCTGTTAACATATCTTTCAATCTCTTCGAGCTGCTCTCTAAGCCTTACCCCGATATTTTCGAGTTCACCTGCTATGGCAATCGAAGTCATCGATCTGTTACCGGTCTTCAGGTTTTTTATCTGTGCAACAATCTGAGCCTGTTCCTGTTTAGCTTTTAATATCTCCTCTTCTTTCTTTTCAAGCATTCCAAGAGTTATTCTTTTAAAATTTACCGGGGTCATTAATTCAAAATGAGTCCTGTCAGAAAGCTCCCATGAATATAAAATTTCCGGAATAGGAGCTGAATAAAAATTCTCGCTTATTTTTTTTACAGTTTCCTGATCAAGAACTGTCTTATTAATAAGAGCCATGCTCCTGTTAATATTCAGTTTTTCTCTTGTATAATCAAAAATCTCATCACCATTCATGAAAAAGAAATCTGTTACTATTACAATCCGTGTATGAATATTTTTTTTATAAACAGTAGTGCTGTTAAGACTTTTTAATCTTTTGTGTATTTCATTAACACCCCTTATCGAATCCATCGGGTCACTAAACCATGCCGTTATACGGCTGTTATCTTTATCTGAAATTACACCTGAATTATCTATCACCGGTTTTAATATTATTGAATCAACTTTAAGATAAAACTCAATTAACTCATAAAAGTTCATACCGGCGGTTAAATCATCAAAATTTTCAATAGTAAGATATAAAACAGTAAGTTTCTTTTTTTCAGCATTCTCAAGTTTAAAGATTTCTTTTGATACAATTCCTGTACCGACAGAAGGAATCTCAAATTTACGGAAAATATTAATTATAAAAGTTTCAATCTCCTTTAATTCATCAACTGGAAGCTTTCTTATAAGATAAATAATATCTTCACTAATACCGAATTCTTCTTTTAAAAGTGAGACCAGAAAAAAATAAAAATCCGGTGTTCTGATATCTCTTAGAATTGATAAAATTTCTCTCTGAATTAATTTATTTTTAATAATAAGCATTTCTCTTATAGATCTGAAAGCGTCTTTATTACCCAGACGAATTAATATCATACATGAAAAAATTCTGACTTTAATATCCGGATCTTTTAAATACTCCTGAACAAATCTCATAATCTGCTGTTTACTAAAGTCACTCTTATAGGCAATTATAGAACATATCGCTTTTACTACAGCCTCTTTAAGATGGTGCTCCTTTACTTTAGGAAAAAGTTCATTTAAATATTCCACATCTTCGGTAATACAGCAATTGCCCACACCGGTAATGGCTATTCTCTTTATTTCCGGGTCCTGGTTGTTTTCAATAACCTGTTTGAAAACTGCAATGGCATTTATGTTAGATTTAATATCCTGCCCGGAAAGGATTGATACAATTCCGCGGGTCACTTCATTTCCCGAGGATGCATTATTTTTCAGGTATTCAACCAGTATATTTATTAACCTCTTCTCGGTAAAAAGAGGGAGCAGAGATACTGCCCTTATCTGGTCTTCAGGGCTTCCTGCAGTAAGCATAATTTCAACTTCGCTCAGCATATATGAATAATTGATTCTGCATAGGGCACAGACAGCAGAGTCAAATATTTCTTTGTCAGGATATTTTTTAAGATAATTATAAATATAAACAAGGGATTTAGCGGCACCATCAATATTCAATACATTAATAATATCGCAGAGCCTCACAATTCTCGATTGAAGATATCTTTTTTCAAAATTTACCGAATCAATTCTTGATGCTGTATTTTCTCTTGATACGCGGTCATTATCGATTATTAAATCTATCAGTAGCGAGAAGGCTTCCTGATCATCTTCATCAATAAAATTAATCCACTCTGACAGGTATGAGAGAATTCTCCTGGGCAGGTCTTTTTCATCTGAACTGAGGTCTGTTATAAGTTTTCTTTTCTGTTCCGGGTTCAGATTTTTTAATATTGCGGTTCTTATCTTTTTAAAACTTTCAGGCAATGAACTTTCTGAAACATCAGGTATCATAAATTCCCGTCTGTATGTCTCAAAATAGCCTTCAAGAGTTGAAGTTATATTTCCAAACAGTTTATCACGGAAAAGAATATCCGATCTGTTCTTCTTTTTTTCAGAAAAGTATTTAGTAAATATATCAACAATTAGCCTGTTATTTTCTTCTGTCTCAACACTCATTGATATAAGGCTTCTGAGAAGTTTTTCAGGAAAGCGGAGCCTTGTTATATTATTATAAATTGAAAAAAAAGTTTTTCTTATCAATTCATTATTTCTTGATTCAAGCGCTTTCATCGCATAAATTACAGATTCTCTATGATTACACGAAAGCATGGCGTTAATATATGAATTTTTTGTATCAACAGAAAACTCTTCATATTTGGAAGTCACTTTACCGAGCAGAACTTTGATGTTAAGGAGAAGCTCCTCCTCCTCGCTCATACCCTTTTCATCATTAAGAACAGGGGGAGTATATTCGTCTTTCTCAACTTCATCATCTTTTATTAAGAGCAGATTAAGATTATAGATCGATAAAAAAACATGATATGTAATATGGTCATTGTTTCTTTTAATCAGTTCTTCGTATATTTCAGGTTTTTTCAAAATCGAAACAGCATTTATTGCTCCCTCAAGCATTGCCGGCACTGATTCCGTATTACTGATTATCGAGCGCAGATACTGATGAAAAGCCGCATCATTTTCTCCGATTTTTTTAAGTACATGAAATATTTTTTTTATTATGAAAGCTCCTTCCGTTTCATTCTTCCTGTTTTCAAGAACCTCAATTAATGAAGGGACTTCGTTTGCTGATCCATTATTATATAGAAAATCGAGAATAATAAGAAGTTCCTCTTCAGAAGCTCCCTTTCCCAGTATCGCCGTAAAAACTGAAACGATAGAAGGATCATTAAATTCAGAAAGAGCGTTCAGGGCGCTTGTACGGATATCCCCTCCTTTTTCTATTTCACGGATAAGAATATCCCTGCCGGTAGATGATTTTGCGCAGGCTAGTACTTTATGAAATGCAATTCTTTCATATGGATCAAGTTTAAAATTTCTGCTTATTTCAAGCTTGATTGACTGTAGAAAGTTTTTTTCATCTGTCAAAATCGGACACCTGCCATTTTATTATTTTGCATAGACTAGTTTATAATTATAATTTAGTCAATTCGTAATTGATCAATATATACTCCTGCGCCTCCGGTTGGGGCAATAATTTGGTTTATCACTTCGGGAGTGCGAAGCCTGACATCTTTGAAATACATCTCACCGCTAATAAACAAAAATACAGATTGCCATTGTTCGGCAGATGAATAAATATCATACATAAAATAAAAAAAATTTGACTATATTTACAGTTTTATATTAAATTCAGTAAATAAATTCTCAAAAAGCGGGAAATATAAACTATTTCTAATAATTATTCAAGGAGTTTTATGATGAAAAAAGGACTGATAATCACTTTGTCATTTATTCTGCTTACGGCATTTGTCTCATGCGGCGGCGGAAAAAATGTAAAAGATGATGAAAAATCAACTTCAAAAAAACAGACTAATGCAAATAGAGGCCAGGAAACAGGTTATGCCACAATATTCGATAATGATACAGCTCTCGCAAGAGATAGAGCTACTGATGACGCAAAATCCAAATTAGTTCTTAAAATACTTGGAGAAACCATATCAGGTACAAGTCTTATGGAAAACTATGAACTTGTATCAAATATTGTAGAAGCAAAATCATATGGACTTGTAAAAAATGTACAGATTATAAAAAAGTGGCAGGAAGGAACTGAGTATTTTGTAACAATAGAAGGTACTGTTGAAGCATCAGTTGTTGAGGATGCCGTAGAAGATGCACTGAACAGATATGGCAGGCCTAAGTTTATGGTGCTTGTAAAAGAGACCTTTAATGGGAAAGAAAATATGCCTGGATTCACTGAAACTGAAATGCTTGTACAGGAAATTATGGGTAATACCGGATTTCAGTTTGTCGATGCTGCTATGACCCAGGAGCTCATGAAAAAAGAAAAAGCTAAGATGCAGAAAGCTGTTTCAGGAACCGTTTCTGAAGATGTTCAGGATCTGCTGCTGTCCGATGCAGGCGCAGAAGTAATCATTATCGGAACTGCTGAAACTAAGGCTCAGGGAAGTGAAACTTTAAAAAATCTCGGTGCAACAGAAATGAAGTCCAGATCTGCAATTATAAGAATTAAAGCAATAGATGTTTACACAGGTGATATCCTTGCTTCAACAAGCAAACAGGCTCCGGGACTTCATATAGAAGATGAAACAGCTTCCAAGAAAGCAATTGAAGCCGCTCTTAAACAGATTCTCGGGAAACAGGATGATCAAGGAAAATTCCAGCCGGGTCAGTTTATGGACACTATCATTAAAAAATTTGTTAAAGCTGCAAACGGCAGAGAAATTAAAGTTGTTATAACCGGTCTTGGAGCCGCGGAATTAAAAGATTTTAAAGACCAGATTTCAAACAGAGTCAGAGGGGTTAAGCAGGTAATCGAAAAAGGCAGAGATGGAAAAGCCGCAAGACTTGAAGTTATTTTTGCCGGAAAAACAAATGACTTTGAAGACGAACTCTCCGCAAAAGCTGCGAATATGGGTTTTGAAATCAACGTGACATCCTCAAGGCCGAATAAACTTATTATGACAGCAAAGAAAATAAATCAGTAATTATTTTATTATACAGCACCGCACATCCGCGCGGCGCTGTATTTTCAGAATTTTAATTATTCAGTAATAAATCCTTAAAACAGAAAAAAGCTGCATTTATGCAGCTTTTTTATTTCAGAGAGATGTTGCAGATAATGCTACTGCCGCTTTATCAATAGAACCAAACCGTTCTTTAATTCTGTCCCTCAGTTCTATAAAATCTTTATTTCTCGAGTAATCAGAAAGAAATCTTATACTGCCTGTCCGCCTTGCGACTATAAAGCATTCCTGATCATCAAGGCTCATTTGAAGAAATTTATTCAAAGGAGCCAGTATCTTCTCTTTCTCTTCAGGGAGCTTCCCGTTCGAATCTTCAATGAGATTCATCATATGATCACTCTGAATATAGGAACCAATATCATGAAGTCCCTCTATCATATTCTTTAACTCTTCAACTTTTTCAGATTCAGTCAGAGGTTCCCATTCACCATTCTCCATCATGCTATAAAGCCCGGTACCCGGCACGGGAGTTGCAGTCCTTATTCTGATGAATGACGGATTTATAGCGTTAAGCACTTTTGAAGTTTCCACCGCATTTTCAGCAGTAAACTTTCTTCCGCCGATTCCAGGCATAAAATATTCCGAAAGTTCAAATCCGGCCTCAACAACTTTCTTTCCGGCAATAATATGTTCATTGCCAGTAACGCCTTTGCGTATCAGTTTTAAAACTTCATCAGACCCGGATTCCATACCTATATGAACCCTGCTTAAGCCCGCTTCTCTTATCTTTTTCAGTTCGTCAATATTTTTTACAGCTAAAGTCTTTGACCTGCTGTAGCATGTTATCCGCTCAATCGTCGGAAATTTTTCTTTAATATAATTCAAAATTTCAACCATTTCCGCTGACTTCATAACCATGGAATCCGCATCCTGCAGAAAGAGACTCTTCAATCCGTAATACATCCAGAAAAGCATCTGCTGAATATAATTCTGCGGAATTTTGTCATCATTGACCAGAGATGAAATAATTTTGTCACTGACATATCCCCCGGTATCCAAATTTACTTTTTCCAGTATCTTCGAATAAATTCCATGCATTGAATCAATGTCCGCTTTTATTTCTTCAAGAGTTCTAAGGGAAAATTTCTCATTTTTATATACAGGGCAGAACGCACATTTATTCCATGGACAATTTCTTGTAGTTCTAAGAAGAATACTATGAGCCTCACTTGGCGGTCTTATTGGTCCCAGTTCAAATTCATACATAATCAATCACCTTCTTATTGTGTAACTCTGAATCATTAAAAGTTAAATAATAGTATAGCTGTTAACAAATGAATTAACATATTTTACCATCAGGAAACGGAATTTAACACTGATTGAGCGGAGTCTAAACCAGATGTAAGCTTTATTTAAATCGTTAATTGCTATATTTAATAATTTCTATACCTTAAAGAACCAGCAGGAACTATAACATTTTTATCCTGAAAATAAAATATTAGTTTTTAAAAAACTTTAATTAAGTTCAATTCAAAAAATTAATTTGACACAGCGGATAGAAAAAAAGTGAATAAATAGTATAAGTTCAAAAATACGGAAACAATTATAAATTTCAATGTACCATAACGTAAAAAATATTTTTCCCCTTATTTTTGAGCAATAAAATAAAAAATCATTTCAGGATAATTTAATGGAAGATACAAACAGCCTCATTCAGATAAGAATCGATAAAATCAATGAAATCAGAAATACTTTCGGGATCAACCCATTCCCTTATAAATATGACGTAACTCATTACAGTAACGAAATACTTTCGGACTTCGACCGCTTTTTTGAATCGCAGGAAAAAGTCTCAATTGCCGGGCGTATAATGGCTGTAAGAATAATGGGGAAAGCCGGCTTCTGCACTATACAGGACAAAGAGGGAAAGATTCAGCTTTACATATCCGGTGCAAACATTGGAGAGCTTCATTATAACCTGTTTAAAAAACTCGACCTGGGAGATATAATCGGCGTGAAAGGAGTTGTTAAAAAAACAAAAACAGAAGAGATAACTGTTTTTGTTGATGAACTTACCCTCCTCACTAAAAACATAAGGCCGCTCCCTGTAGTAAAAGAGAAAGACGGAGAGACATTTGATCTTTTTGCTGATAAAGAGCTGAGATACAGAAACAGGCAGGTGGACCTGATTGTAACTCCAGGAGTTAAGGAAACATTTAAAAAAAGAATAAGCATTATCCGGAACATAAAAAAAATTCTTGATAGTAAAGATTTCTACGAAGTAGAAACGCCTGTCCTTCAGCCTGTTTATGGAGGAGCCGCAGCAGCACCGTTTACATCTCATCATAATGCGCTTGATATTAAT
>Ga0209099_1002171_pt1 | contig 17891 bp, 14 predicted proteins | sample AD_JPNHW2_MetaG_FD_184430 | JGI IMG/M metagenome (GOLD analysis project Ga0209099, IMG submission 184430) | Active sludge microbial communities of municipal wastewater-treating anaerobic digesters from Japan - AD_JPNHW2_MetaG (SPAdes) (version 2) | ecosystem: Engineered > Bioreactor > Anaerobic... | reverse complement strand
CACCGTTCTTTTTTTCTGATTTTTTTTATACAGGAATAATACGGGTATATTTTCCGTTATGTCTCCGGGTTCCGCCGGTCCCACCATGCTTTAACGATATTATAAACAATAAGGAGCAAACAACCCCCGGTCAGTAGCATGACACCAACGATGAGATAACTCATATTTTCCTGTACTACGGTCAGCGTACCAAAATAGTAACCGCCCATAACAAGAGCTATTGCCCAGCAGATGCCACCAAGCGCATTATAAAAGAGGAAACGCCGGTAATGCATGGAGCCGACCCCTGCAAGGAATGGGGCAAAAGTACGGACGATCGGGACGAAACGGGCGACAAAGATCGTTGCTCCGCCATATTTTTCATAGAACCCGTAAGTTTTGTCGATATACTCCTTCTTCACCAGTGTTGGGAACTTCTCTAAAAAAAGGTGAAGGCCGACATAATTCCCGATCCAGTAATTGACGGTATCACCAATGATCGCCCCGAGGATAACCGCAACAAGGAGCCACTTTATATCGAGCATCCCGCCTGCTGCCGCTGCACCGCCAACAAAGAGCAGGGAATCGCCCGGCAGGAACGGGAATATGACAAAACCTGTTTCAAAAAAAATGATGAAGAACAGGATAAAGTACGTCCAGAATCCGTATTCCTGGATTACTGTGACCATATTCTGGTCGATATGCAGAAAAAGGGTGACGAGCGTTTCAATCATACGTTCCTGAAAATTATGCGTTCGGTTTCTATATTAACCTAGACTTTACCTGATATGCTCACCGGTTCTCAAAGGAGTTCAGAACGGCGGCAGTCCTCTCCGGTACCAATGAAATGATTATCGCTGATGAACGCTGAATACTAGAATACCAGAACACGGATTTGGGAATGATTCACCACATGACGTACATGAATACAGCAATTCTCTGTGGTCTTATGCTTGTCTGCTGCAGTATTTTTATAACCCCCCCGACACATGCATTCACCGCTAATTCCCTTGATATCACGGTTGACGATAAAGGCGATGCAATCGCTACGTTCCGTTTCACGCTTGAAGGGTTCATTGAGAACGCAATCCCCCAGTCAGTACTTGAGGAAGAACTGAAAAAAGGGCTTACCACGAGTTCAGAGCCTCCTGAACTCAAATCCATGGATAAGTCAAGTGCAGTCCTCCTGATGAAAGGTTTCGCGGACACCTCGGATGTCCCCACCGGAAAAGAATACCGCACGGCAACGATGGATTTCAAGAAAGCAGAGATCGCCTTGGAGAATTCGGCTATCAGTGGCGCTGTGTCTGCAGATTTTTCACCGGAAAAGATTACCCTGACTTTCCCTGATTCATACAAGAGGGAATTCTCAAATGTCGATGTCCTTCCGGCAGTTTTCCATACCGTAGATGATCCTGCAAAAGTTGTAGCACTTGCACAAGCACAAAATCAGGCATCAAACGGTTCCGCTACTGTACCGGTTATTACTGCAGCACCTGCATCGAAGGGATCCATCAATGTTACTTCCTCACCCCAGAATGTGCAAGTTTTCCTTGATGCCGGTTATATCGGTGAATCCCCGGCGGTCTTTCCGGAGATTACTCCCGGAACCCATGCAATGGAATTCAGGAAAGACGGTTTTTCCTCTATCCGAAAAAATGTGACGGTCAATGCGGGAAGAACCACTAATGTCATGGTCGTCCTTACCTATATGCCGACGACGGCAACGGAAGACACCTCGTCATTCCCCTGGGTTTCCCTGCTGGTTGTGATCATTGGTCTTGCCGTCATTGCAATTGGCGGATATTACTACTGGTCTGAAAAGAAGAAGAAAGAGTGGGACGACGTGGGAGAGACTGAACCGAAAAAGACCCGGATTCCGGATTCCCCCGGTAACAATCCGGTGATCAAAAATATTGTATTCAATGATACGGCATGTCCAAATACTGTCGTAAAAACATCGGTACTGATGGATACCGTCGCTAAAACTACCCCGTATAAAAATCCGGTGCTTGAGAATATTGCAGGTAAAAATACTGTGCACGGCAATACCGTTGTCAAGGTTACGATTCTCAAGGATTTTCCTTCCAAAGACACAGATGTGGAAGATACAAAAGATAGCAAGGTTTAATACCCTTTACCTTTTTTTAACATGTCTGTTCACGACTGGGACAGGTATGTTAAGATAAGAAAAACATGCACTGCCGATACCATGTAATCTCGATAGTGTCACTCCCGTGGTTCTCATCCTCCAACCGGCCAACCCCCGGTTATGATTGTGCCGGATTACCTGTACACAACCGTAAAGATAGTTCCCAGTAATCCTGAAGCATCGGTATACGACCCACCCTGACGGGGAAGGGCATACGCAAGGAGGGCGACCATATATGTTGAATTGGATGTTCTACCGATCAAAAAACGAGATATCCGTGAATTTGTATCATAGTACCCGCATCTCGTTTCCAAAACAGCAGGTCTCCTGGAAGTTTCCTGCACCCGAACTACAGTAAAAAATTATTCCGGTTTCCGCAGAACCCGTAGCCCGAAAATTCCCAATGCCAAAACAACCGTGAGCGGGAATAACGGGGATTTCTGTGCTGGCGTAACCGGCAGAAGGGCAGCGGATACCGAACTTGTAGTCCCTGCGTTAACGAGAGCGCTTGTCGAATATTCCTGGTAACCGTCCATTTTGAACGTGACCAGGTGGTTGCCTGCAGTAATATCATTTGCAGTGAGCGGCGATATCCCAATAAAATTATTGTCAACGAAGATGTTCGCCCCGATAGGATTCGAGGAAATGGACATGGCTCCCTTGCCGGAAGATGTACCGGCAGGGACGAGTACCGCGCTCACTTCAGTAACGGTATTTGGCGATACACTGGTATGGGTCGAATATGAGTTATAGCTGGTGAGCTGCAGGGTAACAGTATGGTTTCCGGCAGCAACGGAATTCAGTTTCAGGGAACCACTTCCCGGTGTCTGGCCAACAGAATTCCCGTCAAGGGTGATCGCGGCCCCTCCCGGGCTTGACGAGACATAGATCCATCCGGTTGAACTGGTGGGCATCGGGTTCAGGGTTGCTGAAACGGTTTTTGTCCCGCCTTCCGGGACCTCAACGGGGGATTTCCAGTCATAATACCCAGGATAATCAAGCTGGAGAATATGGGTACCGGCGGCGAGATTACTCAGGGTTATCGGGGTTTTTCCCTTGTAAAGCCCGTCAAGGGTGACACTCGCGCCTGAAGGAGATGAGATGATGTACAGTGCACCGGCAATATTCGTGGGTGTCAGCGGGCAATACACTTGGGAACGCATATCGCTTGAGACCGATGTAGTGGTAGAATAGGTCCGGTACCCGGTCATCTCAGCTGAAATTGTATACGTCCCGGGCCAGACATCGGTTATCATGAGCGGGGCACGTCCGCGGTAATTCCCTTCGAAATAGATGTCCGCACCGGCAGGTGACGACTCCACGGCGATCGAACCATACCGGACCGGTGGCACGGTCGTCGGCGTAGAGATCGGGTTTAAAGTAGTGTAATACGTTCTGGTCTGGCCTTCATCGGGCATCGACAACGTCCCGTCCGCGGGGATATACCCGGATTTGGTAACACTGTATGAGGTATACGGTGTCCCGGTCGTGTACACCGGAACCGTGAGAGAACCCCCACTGATGACACCTTTGTATTCGCCATTAAAGCTGACCGAGGCACCATCGACATTACACTGAATCTGGATCCATCCCTCGCTCCCGCCAATCGCACTGGCAACCGGCTGGAGAGTGATGAACAAACAGAATGAGAGACAGAACAGAAAAAATAATCTTTTCATTTAATTCATCCTCTGGATGAGAATTGAACGCATCCTGATAAAAAGTGTTTGGGATAAAAATGATACGAGTACCGTAATATTCATTTCATAATTATCGTCATATGCCACTCTGAGGAATGGTGGAACATCAGTATAGCCATTATAAATGAAATAATAACTTATACTCTTTTTCGTAGGGTAATAAACCAGATAATTCCAAGAGCCCCCAACGCAGCAGGTGGGAAGACCGGAGAATGCAATACCCGTGTGGCCGGGAGGAGTGTGACTGAAACCACACTGGTTGTTCCTGCAGTAACAAAGACACTACCTGAATAATCCTGATACCCCTCCATCCGAAAGGTGACCTGATGGTCACCGGCAGCGATATCATTCACCGTAACCGGGGAGATGCCAATGGATTTGTTATCCACCAGAATGATTGCACCGGCAGGTTCAGAAGTAACAGACAAACCTCCTTTCGCAAACGGACTGGAGATCGGAATGAGTGTTGCATTGACCACAGAGACTTGGTTCGACACTACCGTTACCGTCGTGGAATACGGCAGATACCCGGTAAGTGCCAGTGCGATCGTATGTTCACCGGGAGTGATGGCATCAAGGTTCAGAGAGTTGTTGAGCGTGGTCCGGCCGACATAAGTCCCGTCAAGAGTGACAAGGGCGTTTTCCGGGTTCGATGAGATTGTGATCCACCCGGGTGAACCGGCAGCACCGGGGGTCAGGTTAATTGATATCTCTTTAATCCCAGTTTCCGGTATGTCTACAGTTGATTTCCATGAGACATAACCGGGATTCTCGATTTCGAGAATATGGATACCGGATGCAATACTGTTCAGGGTTAACGGTGTATATCCCTTTGCGAGACCGTCAAGGATAACCTTGGCACCAGCCGGTTTTGAAGAGACATGGATCCCACGGTTTGAATCGGGATCTTCCTGGTTCAGGATTGCTGAAATGGTTTTTGTCCCTCCCCCATGAACATCAATCATCGATTTCCATGTTCCGTAACCGTAAAGTTTAACCTCAAGGGAATGGGAACCGGTAGCAGGGTCACCCAGCATAAGCGGAGTTACTCCTTTATAGATCCCGTCGATGTAGACATTTGCCTTTTCCGGGGTTGAAACGATATACAACCCGGTGCCTGAATTTTCTGGCACCAGCGGACAATAAACCGAGGAACGTGTGGCACCCGAGATGGTTGTTGTGGAAGTAAAATCTTCGTACCCGGTCAGCTCTGCTTTGATAGTATATGTCCCGGGCCATAAACCCGTGATGGTGACCGGTGCATGGCCCTGGTTAGCGTTATTCACCGAGATAACTGCGCCGGACGGGGATGACTCAACATAAATCGAACCATATGGCCCTGGAGGAGAGTACGTCTGTACAGGTGTCCCCACCACGTTACCAATACAGGCTGCACTGGCAATGGGCATAAGAATCAGGAGCAGACATACAACAAGACAAAGCGGGCAGATTGATCTGTTCATATCAAATTCTTCTCATATCAAATTCTTCTGAAGAACGTTGAATGTCCTATAACAAAGGGTTTGTGGCGAAGATAATAGGGATCATCAGGGTTTTTTAAATTCCGCTGCGATCTCAGCGCGGGGAAAAATCGTACCCCGTATTCGCATCTCCCACTGGTGCTGCGCCAGTGAAGTTACTGTGAGACTGGAAAAAAGGGTCAGTACTTCATCATCAGTGAAGTAGTGTGTTGCGATACCGTTTTTTCTAGTAAACGTGCCCGTTTCAGTCTCTTCACCATGACCATAACGGAAATCCCCAACAGAAAAATCCCGGAAGTATATCGTGCCACCATGAATGAGGAGCCTTTGAACCTCAACAGCCAGTTGCCGGCGCCCGGAAAGGGAAAGATGGCCGATGATATGGGAAGCAATAACGACATCGAAGGATTCATCACGGAAGGGTGTCTTCCTGCCGTCTGCGATAAGGATTCTGACCTGATCCGGGTCCGTACAGGTATTCCGGCAGAGTGAGACAGCATGCGGGGAGATATCAATTGCCGTTACCCGGCAACCTGCCTGTACAAGGGAAGATGTGGTTTTTCCATTCCCGCAACCAAATTCGAGAACCCGTGAGGACCGCAACAGCCGGGGAAGGGAGGTGGTTCTGCCGCCCCAGAGCCGTCCACGGTGCTGATAATCGTCATCCCATGGATTCTGTCCCTTGGCCATTATGGTTCATAACTGTATTTTATTCATTGATATATAACCGTCGGTCTTTTTGGACATCCTCTCTGGAATACCCCGCGATTCTGGAATCCGTGATAGTATTCCGGTTTCTCCACCAGATTGCTTTTTATGCAAATTTAAGAGAATTCTGGATGTTATCGACCAAAGCACTCAAATAATTGCGAATAAAAAGATAAATCAGGATACAGGGAGAATATACGCATCTGATATTCCTGTCATGGCGATCCATGTGCCGGTCCACAACCTCCGGGGTTAACGAATGACTGCAATCATCTACCATCAATACCAGAAGGTGGATAAAAGCCATGTCAATCATTCCTACCTTATCGATGTCGGGGACGAGATCGAAGTCCAGCAGATCATGGAATATAAATGGAAAGTCTTCGACAGCGTTGTCCTGAAACCTCCCCACCCGAAAACCCGCTTTTTTGAACTGATTATCCAGGAGTATCGCGATAACGGTTCATCAATGATAGACGACCTCCATATTTATCCGGTACAGGCAATTCAGAATCCGGACTTTATAATTCTCGGTATCACACTGAAAAAGGGAGATTGGAAGATCACCGAACGGATTTACAAGAAAGCGAATACCACCGAAATCCAGTGGATCTACACGGACGACTTCCACCTGTTCGCTATCACGCATGCCACAGAACCCCTGGATACGATAGTCGATCAGATTGTGACCAAGATCGACGAAATTGCAACGTCCATCAGGAACGGGTACCGGATCTCCTCCCATATGGAAAACCAGCGGATGAGGCGGGAAGCATTCGATTCGGTGGTCGAGAGTCACAACGGCATCACCATCAACAAGACAGCCATCCTCAAACACCCAGAATTCCAGCTGGTTGCGGAACTGGGGGACGGCGACCGGAAGAAGATGCAGGACGAGATCCTCCGTGACCTGGTTGCACTCGGGGCTACCCTCGATACATTCGGCGGATCAAACAAGATTATCGCCAAGATCGAGATCCCGGAAAAAACCGATATCAATAAACAGCTGGCCCACATCGAAGAGCTTCAGGATCTCGGTTGGCTCTTCGAATAACGAGTGGATCATAAGAATGAAGGTCGGTCCTGGCTCCCACCATTTCATCGAGGTCCGTTAAGATCTCAGAATACCTCGGATTGAAAAAAACTGCGTGTCCTCATACCGTAAGCAGGAAAAGATCTTCAGGTCTTCGACCCAACGCATTAATCTTCTTCGCCTTTTGTCTGTAATATTAAGATGATTCCGCGGTGAGGTCTCCAGAGCACTTATCCGGAAGAGAAATATTCCTTTTTCCCCGGGATGTGAAGTGCAGCCGTATATTCTTCAATGAAATCCGTGTCAATGAGCAGGTCGATATAGACCATCTGCCGGCTTGTATCGTGTGCTTTTTTACGCATCTCCTTCGAGAGAAGGCAGGCCATTGCACCGGCAAGCGAACCGTTCCCGATTCCGTGAAACTGTGCTTCCCTGAAATCGGGGATGATACCAAATGCAACGATATTTTTCATATCAGAGAACGCCCCGAAGGCCCCGGCAAGGAATATATGCCGGATATCACGGACTCCCACCCGGTATTTTTTCAGGAGAACGCCAACAGCGCCGCATACCGCAGCTTTTGAGTCCATCAGGTACGTCATGTCCTGGCTGGTGATGCAGATGTCACGGCCGGTAGCTGTTTTTTCACGGGGTACAAGCACAAATTCAGGTCCGCTATCCCCTATCCGGACACCGGGTTTTGTTTCTTCCAGTTTTCCGGTGAAATCAAGGATGCCTGCCGATACCATCGCAGCAGCAGCATCGATGATGCCGGAGCCGCAGATCCCGCGGGGTGCTTCGTCCTGTATCGTTGTGAAGGAGACCTGACAAACAGCAGGATCGATTTTCACATGGTCGATGGCACCCCGCATGGCCCGCATGCCCGACGAGATGCCGGCTCCCTCGAATGCCGGGCCGGATGCACAGGTTACCGAAGATAACCAGCTCGCATTACCGAGCACGATCTCACCGTTTGTGCCGAGGTCGATCATGAGCGAAAGGTCCTGCGCTGACGGTATGCCGCTGACAATAACATCGCTTACAGCATCTCCCCCGACAAACCGGCTTACCGCAGGCAGGATATAGACATACGCATCGGGATTTGCTTTAATATGCAGTGATTGTGCCTTTACCATGATCGGATCGCGGGATATATCCGGGTTGGGCTGTTCGAGTTTGTGTGTATCCAGTCCGAGCAGGAGATAACTCATCACGGTATTCCCGGCAATACAGAGGTCGAGGATTGATGACAGGGAAACCTGTGCCTGTTTTGTAAGATTTCCGATCACTTCGTTGATGCTCTCAACAGCAGCTTCCTGGAGGTGCTTTAATCCTGAAGGGTTCTTGGCATACGCGATCCGGGTCAGGAGTTCCTCCCCGTACGTGATCTGGCGGTTCATGGCTGATGCTTCGGCAAGGACTGCACCGCTCGTGAGGTTAACGAGAACTCCGACAACCGTTGTTGTTCCCAGATCGAGGGCAACACCGTACAGATCGTCTCGTCCATCGCCGCTTACGATGCGGATTACTTCGGGATACCTGTTCGCTGTGGTGACGGTGACCGTGACAGTCTCTTTTGCAGAGAGGAGGTTATCGTGCTGCTGCCGGGTCATGTGCGGGCGGGTACCGGTATAACCCTCGAGACGGAGGGAACGGTGGACCGCGGATACATGGCTTTCCGGTGCCGGCCGCAGGAGATAATTCGTCACAACTGGGGAAAGTGGGGTGTGAAGATCATCAAAAGACAGGAGGATACGGGGAGTGTCGATCCGGCTTTCGACCGGGATTGCAAATTCACAATTCCCGGTAACAAGGGTCTGGCAGGCACGGCAGTACTTGTGCTCAACTTCATCCGGTGTAAGACCTTTGATACTCGCAGGGGATCCCACCGTGCAGGAGCCGGAAAGGAAGACAACTTTGCACTTATTGCACTCTCCCTTTCCTCCGCAGATGCTCTCAAACGGAATTTCAGCACACCGTATGGCATCGAGCACGGGGGTATTCAGTGGTACCGTGACGAGCTTGTTTACGGGGTGGAAAAGTATGCGGGCGGACTCAGGCATACTCTGCCTCGGGATAGAGGGGATCGGGAAATTCTAATAGCGGGGAGCAGGGCATGGTATTGACTCCGGACGGGATAGCTTTGTGGGGCTAGGCCGGAGGACGGGGAGGCCAGCGTTCCTTAAGGTACTGCGGGAGCCCCGACGAATCCTTAGGGCCGACAAGGATCTTCCAACCGGTGGCTTCTTCAGTCTCCCCGCTCAGCCGGGCTGCAAGACCGGGGATGATGAGGGTCTTGTGGCTCACCAGATCTTCAACCGCGGTCTCTTTTATTGCCGACACAATCGACTCTGCAGAGAAGTACCTGCCGGCAACGGCGCTCTCAACACTCAGGCCCCCGGTATCCACGACAATCAGATAACAGTCAAGACCAGCTACCTTGATATCGGATTCTACCGTGAAGAAGGTGAGGGCATAGTTGGTGGTGATGAGGACCGGTGAATTCTTGCCGGGATGCCCGAATGTCCTAATACCGGCTTCGACAGATACCGGTTTTCTCGGGTCCGTGTACAGATTGAAGCGCCAGATCAGCTGGGGCAGCAGGACCCAGCCATCCAGGCTGTGCATGATGAGAAGATCTGCGTACCGGGACATGAGTATGGATGCCGTGATCGTCTCACGCCATTTCAGTACGTCCATGGAGATCTCCTCGCTGGTCCAGACCGCCAGCGGTACTCCCAGCAGCGGATGTCCGAAGAGTTCATCGAAATCGCGGCATGCTGCAGTCCGCAGAGTGGTTAATGCATGAAGGGTTTCAGGAAGGCCGTCTTCGGCAAGTGTACCGGGATCGAGAACCAGATCCGTAAGGCCGCAGGCATTCAGGGTTTTTACCAGGCTGCGCAGGAGCGCCAGATCGCCGTCAGTATGCACGACAAGCGGGGCATTGAATGCAAGCGCAAGATTTGCCATGGATTTCCAGTTCTTTTCTATTGCAGCATATATGAGGGGGTGGCGATCTTTTATTTCTGTAAGACCGGCTTCCATGACTACCGGGTCCAGCGAACAGAGAATGAGGGGGAGGCCTGTTGTACCGGCAACTACCTTGACCATCTTGCCAAATGTTACCGGATCACCGGATACCGACCGGATGGCAACCGCGTTGAGGGTAAGCGTCCTGCCGATGTAATTGTACGTGAACTGCTCTATCCGGTGAACCCGTTCACGCGCATCCTCGTCACTCATCAGGTCATCCACATCTATTGCAACCATTGTCGGGTTGTGGTAGGTGAACTCATGACGCTGCAGGACATATTTCCCGCCAATCGTACACTTCAGTGCACCCGTACCGAAGGTGAGTGCCCGTACCGGGGGTGCGAGGAGAAGCCCAAGCTCGTGACAGGCAGCCTGATACTCGGCTTTGTACAGGGGTGGGCAGTCGCTCATCATAAGCTCGCCATTCACGAGTTTTGTAGCAAATGCCATGCAGTTGGACTCATTGCATTCCTGGCAGTTGGTCTTCGGCAACAGCTTGTACACATCGATCGGGCTGATCTCGCGGATACTTTTCTTCCGCTGTGTTTTTTGTGCCGTTCCGTCAGTCATGATATCCTCGCACCTACCCAGTCCCGCGCCGGTGATGGTGCGGTTGATCCTTTACTCCCAAGCCGGTGGATCACGTCTCTGAGGGTCAGCACCGATGCAGGGTGCATCATCATAAAGAGATCGATGCCGGCGAGCAGCAGAGTCAGAGCGTTGACTGTCTCCCAGACCGGGCCGCGGAGCTCGCGGGGGCCATATTCAGGTGCCATGGCCATCCAGGCTTCGCGGGCCGCCCATGCATTCGTGGCTGCCGATATAACCGGGTGGGCAAGCTCCGTATCGCCCATCAGGGCAGCGTACCGGGCCCGCTCGTGAATGGTGAAGGAATACTCAAGACCATAACCGAGCGCAACGGTAGTCAAGTCCATCACGATCTGTTCGGGAGGGATATATTCATAGAGGCGCCGGTTAAGTTCCTTGGCATTATTCAGTTCGAGCCCGGTGAATGCAAGCAGGACATGCCCGTGGTCGCGGGCCGCTTTTGCCACGGTCCCGAGAGTTTTTGCTTCCGCCATATCGAGCGTGACCGAGTTTAAGAGAAGCCGTTCCCCGGCGGCCATTGCGGCTACTTCAGTGAATACCGCGGCATCCTTTTTCGGATCACCGCAGCCACCAACGATGAGCGGAACATCCACGGCTTGCAGGATGTCCTCGACAGTCTTTGCTGCCTGTCTTGGCGATGCATCCTTGAACAGAGGATCGGTGCTCATCAGGTGGATCGTGATGATATCGGCACCGAATTTTTTCACGTTCATCCGGGCCCATTCAGCAGGGTCTTCCATGACATCTGCAACATTTTCACGGAGCACCTTGGGAAGCGAGACCTTCATATCGAAGACATCGAGGGATATTGCCGGGGGGTGAACCGGTAGGATGAGTGCATCGGCATATGCGGGAGTTGTTGACCCCCCGATAATAATCGTATGTGCCCTGCTCCCGCCTTCCGCTTTTGTTGCACCCAGCATGACTTCCCGGATATGTCCGGGATACCGGGTTGCACGGGACTGGAATGACTCATGGAGTATCTCCGTGGGTTTTGACGGGAGCGGCGGGTGAAGGGATGATGAGTTCAGGGTATGCCCAAGGCCCCGGGAGGGTATGAACAGGTCGAGGTCACCAATCTCCATGGAGAAGTTCTCGAGTTCCAGCTGCTGGACGCCCTGCAGGAGTTCCAGGATACGCGGGGCAAGCGAGAGCACGTCAATATTATCGACATGATCTGTCCCTTTAGTTTTTTTGTACACTATGGTGCTCACCTCCGCCATGAGATGGTGCCCTTACCGGCACAATGATCACTTTTTCTGCGGTAATCTTCGCATTCTTCAGGATAATGTGGTACCCGTTTGCGGTGATCGGGATATCCCCCGCAGAGAAGACCTGCGGCCGGTCTGCTGCACGGGCGGCGGTCTCGGCCGATTCCCATCTCGTGACGACCGGGTGGTTATGGGTTTTGAGGAAATCCTTCAGCTCGGGGATAGTACTGACATCCTTTTCCGTGGCAATTGCAGGATAGACCGATGCCGGGATAAAATTCTTCAGCCGTTCCCTGGTTTCGGCCGGCATCCATACTACCCGGTTATACCCGCCGTCAGCATAGAGGAAGCGGGGGGAACGCATGTACTCGATCGAGATGCCGTGGAACCCGTCAATCTGCCGTCCCCCGGCCGTGGAATCCGCCATGGTCGAGAAAGCAAGGCCGTTTACGGTAACATCCCGGAATCCGCGGAGAACGATCCCGAACCCTTCTGCTTCAGGGATGTAAAAGGCGATCCCTTCAAAGCACCCGCACGATGTGTGGGGATACCCGAATGCGGAATAGAGATATACGCGGTTGATCTCGCCCATGGATCGTTTTTTTGCACTCTCATTGACCCCGGTATATTCCCCTTTTTCCTCGTCAATGCATTCGCCTTTTTCGATTGCGTAGATCGGGCCTTTCGGGTCGATACCTGCTGCAGCCCGCCCGTCAAACCAGCTGATAGCCCCGCAGTTCGCGTACCGCTGCGGGGTGATGACACAGATATGGGCAGGGGCAAACGACTGGCAGAGGGCACAGCCGTAGAACACGTCGACATCCTTGTCCAGGAGCCCCCGCGCCCGGGCATCGCGTGCTTCATACCGTTCAAGGGCTTCCCTGTATAATGGCTTGATTTTTTCCGGATCCGTGATGAAGGTGATCTGGATCTTCTCAAGGACAGGAAGCTCGTTCCTGAACAGTTCGAGCATGACCTCTCCGATGAACCGGAAGGTGTTGAGCCCCTTTTTGTAAGATTTTTTCGAGAGCCGGATCCAGATATCGTACCGCTGGTTGAGGTGCATGAACCCCTCGATGTAGTTGGAGTACTCGTGGATTCGCCGTTCGATGACCCCTTCGAGATCCGGCTCAACTTTTGCCCCGGCGATCTCCACCAGGATGCCAAGCGGGTAATGATTTCCCGCCTCCATACTGCTGATATCAGGGCCGATGATAGAAATATCGCCATCAGTTATTGTATCAACCGGCCTGACAAGGACCAGTTCGCATTTCTCCGGTTCGGCCGGCCCGCCAAGCTCGACCTGCATGTCATTCTTCCGGACACGCTCTCCTTCATGGACAAGCCCGACTTCGACAGGTATACGTTCGAACATGGTACGCTCCTTTAGTCCCCCAGCCCGTCAACAATACCCTTGAGGTTGACGACCCAGTCCTTGATGGTGCTGTTCGGGAATGACCAGCTGGCATTGGGCTGGTACACACAGTCAAGGGTCATGGTCTTGAGGTTCGGTGCGAAATGCTTGAGGCCCGAAAGGATGGTCCATTCCATGTAGTAGGGGAGCCCGACGAAGATTGCAAGATCATAGTGGTCCTTTCCGTCAAAACCTTTCCATGTCGGGTCTGTCAGCCGGTTGCCGATGTCAACTGCGGGCATCAGAGCTGTCGGGGTAAAGCCGCGGTTTAAGAATTCGCGGTTTGTGCTTGCGGTCACAACAACCGGAATATTCGACTTTTTCGCAAGTTCGATAAGGTAATCAATCAGTTTCAGGCCCTCGACCTCGTACTCGATGATTCCGTGACCCACGATCATGAGCGGATGTTTTGCCCGCCGGATCATCGCGTCGGCGATATCGGGTTTGATGATCAGGGAAGCTTTCTTGGGCCCGGGGATCTCCGCGGTCTGCCAGGATTCATTCAGCGGCATTGCAGATCACACTCTTTTCTTATGAATAAGACGGGGAAGGAGTGTAGGATCGGGGATCGGATGCTCCTTCCAGTCATGCTGTTTCAGGTGGTCTGCGACCTCGTCTCTCATGGTCAGGGGGATATCGGCAGGTGTCCTGACAAAAAGGTGGACATCGGGGGGGATCCCGCCAACGAGCCGCTTGTGCAGGTCGATATAGTTGGCAAGCTTGTTTGCCCTTCCCTTGCTGGTGTCATTGGGACGCATGGTCAGTTTTGCTACCATGACCATGGCTTCCTCCTTGGTCTCCGCGGCAAAGAAGAGGTGTTCGGGAACAGGACCGCAGTATACCTTCCCGCCACTCCGGGCATCGTACACGTACCAGTCTTCCGCTTTATCGGATCTCCCGAGAAGCATCCGCCGGTACTTGGTGCCGTGCGGGCCGACAACAACAGGGATCCCGAGACGCCAGAACCCCGCAGCGATCGCCGCTGCTTTCTGGGACATCGCGCCCCATGCAACACCGACTGCACCGACACGGTTGTACACGTAATCCGCGATCTCCTCGTAATTGCCCCGGAGCGGGCGTCTGGCAAAGATACTGGCGATCTTGATCGCTGCGCCGGCAATATGGGCGTTTGATACGCACGACCCGACATTCACGACACCGCCGGCTTCAAAGGCGCCGGAGTAGCGCTCGTACACGGTCTTGCCGTCTTCGTCACGATGCATCCCGGCGGACATGGCCGAGCATCCGGACGTGCAGACGATATACCGGCGTTTTGCAAACTCCCCGCACATCTCTGCAACCTCCCGTGAGCCTTTCGGGTAATTGGTACAACCGACAAATGCTACAATGCCGGGTATCTCGCCAAGAACAATCGGCCCGCCGACTTTCCGGATCTCCGTATCCTGGATCGGCCCGCGCCCGGTCCGGATACAGTAGGACTCGTTTCGGGTCTGCCTTTCCGCTGCTGCAATGATCATGCTGTGGACCGGGAGCTTCTGGGTACAGGCGGACTCACACCGCCCGCAACCAACACAGTCATCGTACAGTTCATCCAGGAGGGAAAAATTCCCGCCGGCTGCTGCCTTGATCGCCTGCGCAATCGGGAGGTCATTCGGGCAGGCACGCCGGCAGAGCATGCACTGGGTGCATTTCTTTACCAGCCGGCCGAGTTCCTCTTTCGAGAGTTCGACTCCCTGCTTCTTCCGTTTCGGTGCAACCAGCAGGGCGGTCCTGGCCGCCACTTCGCCCGCTTTTTCTGGGTCAAGGATGAGTGCCCCGGGAATGTTCCCGTCAACAAATCCTTTTACGATGTCGTCGACGGTATCATTGGTACGGTCAGGCAGGCCGAGGCAGTTCTTTTCGCTGGTAGCTATCAGCGGTGTCCTGACGCGGGCTGCCTCCTGCAGGGTGTCTGCCCGGACACATTGTTCATCAATGACAATAACATCCGGGACCCCGCTGCGGATATACCGGAGCTGCCACGAGATGGGACCGATGACCTTTGCCCGCGATGAATAGCGGGTGATGTCCAGCGCCGTGCAGCAGATGCCGGTGACCTCCACTTCCGACTGGATCCCTTCTTTCCGCAGGTAGTCGATGATGGCTGCCGACGGTGAGACATTGTGGCCGATAACAAGAATGACCGGTTTTTTCACGTCAACAGTACCGAGGCCGAGATCAGCGAGGGGCGATTCCGGGTCGGCCTTGGGAAAGCCAAGCGCCGATATCTGGGCGATATCGGCAACCTCCATGCCCACCTGGTCGATCATGCCTGCATGGAAGACCTTGGATTCAAAATCAATGCTGCTGCCTTCCTGCCCGGTATGGGTGACCGCGAGCAACTGGGTCACCTGGTTTTCGCAATAATCGAGGACCGGTTCAAGGTCGCCGAGCGTCTGCGGCCGGATCCCGCAGACGAGCCGGGTGACCGGTGCTTCCACTTCCACGCCAACGCCGACATCGATGGGAAGATCCCTGCCAAACTTTTCAATGAGGTAGGTGAGAATCTCACGCGAATGGCCGATATGGGTTGCAGCGCCGATACAGGCTGCGATAAGGACAGTCCGGGACTGCTGGGCGGCCATGGTGATCCCGCAGGCGCCCCGCTTGTGGTTGGTAAGATCGCATTTCCCGTACGTGCAGAGACAGCAGAGATCACAGAACGGCAGGTAGAACGGTTTATACCGTGCAAGGAGGGTATGGTCCCAGGACCGGAGGGTGGAGAGAGTCGGAAACGGGGTGGGTCCCATGGGTTCCTGCCAGGTATCATGGCGTACCGAGCCGATAGAGATGCTGATATCCCGGAAATGCGCGATATCCGAATCCAGTTCTTTGATACTGAGATTAACACCTTTCCTGCTCACGATACTCACCCCGGCAATAATTCAACTATACATTGCGGAATATGTCTGATAAGTCTATCGAAGTGGGACTATCGGCGCCATCTTCCCATCGCTTTACGATATCGAAAATACCGGAAAAAAAGAAAATGTCACTTCAGTTACCGATGATTCAGGGTTCCTGCAGAACCGCATCGAGAATTGCGGAAACAGAACGGTATGCCGGTGACTGCAGCGGGATATCGAGCAGGGATCTTCCGGCCATTACCTGGTCTGCAACATACGGGTCTTCTTCTATCTTTCCCCCGTACGGGAGACCGGTGTCGGCTGCGACACGGTCATTGAGGTTTCCCGGAAATGCATAACCTCCGAGGACAAAAAAACGATCGAAACGGATGCCGACTTCCTGGATTACCCGGTGTGCCCGCCGGACATGTGCAAACGATTTGCTGGACGGTCCCATGACATCGAAGATGATATCAACATCGCTTGCTATCTTGCGGTTGAGATGTTCAAGCCCGCCCGGTGAATCGATCAGGATATACCGGTATTGTCGTGTTATCGCACCGAGGGCATTTTTCAGGGCAGCATCCGGGAGGCAGTAACAGCCCTCAACCCATTTTGTCCCGACAGCAAACAGGTCGAAATTACCGCCTTCGTACAGGCCCTGCTCCCAGAGCCTGTTTTCGATCCGTTTTGACGGGGCAATACCCACGGTTGTACCCCCCCGTGCAATGAAGGTCTCTGACAGCAGTTCCGCGATCGTCTTTTTCCCGGATGCCTCGAGGTCCACCCCGACCATCTCCGCAAGATTCTGGTCGGGATCGGCATCGACAAGAAGGATTGGGGTAACCTGTTTTTCGAGCAGATACTTTGCCATCAGGGCCACGAAACTGGTCTTTCCCGTCCCCCCGCGCCCCATCGTCACAATCGTTTTCATGGATATCCACCCGTCAATTCATTTTTTCCGGTTGCGATCCGGATTCAAGCGAAGCCGTAAGGTGCGAAATCTCACAAATTGCTGCCGAATGCTCTTCGTCGATTGGTGATCCGCTGATACCATTGTCAGATATCCCCTTGTCGTAGGGTATCATGGCAAAAACGGAAATCCCATTCTTTTCCGCAAATGTCCGTATTATCTGTTCCTGTGTAGGACCGGTAATCCGGTTGCCGACAAGACCGACCTTTTTGATAGCAGAATCTTTTGCCATCCGGCAGATCGTTTTTGCAACCTCCAGGGATTTTCGGTTGGCGTCCGATACAACCAGCAGGGTATCTACATGCTCCGCAGTACCGCGGCCGAGATGCTCGATCCCGGCATCCATATCGAGGATGACAACTTCGTTGCATTCAACGATAAGGTGCCGGAGGAGCGCCTTGACAACCGAATGGGCCGGGCAGGTACAGCCGGAGCCCATGGAACGGACGGTTCCCATCACCATCAGGTTTGCACCGGACGGTGTCGGAACCGCATGCTTCCCGATGATATCGTCAACCGTAAAAGTGAGCCGGAAAACGCCGGAATATTCCGTGCCGGTCTTGAGCCGGATCAACTGCTCGTTCTCGGCAATGGGCACGATCTTCTCTGCTGCTTCAAGAGAAAGCCCGAGGGTCAGCGCAAGGTTAGGGGATGGGTCTGCATCGATGGCAATGACACGATGCCCCTGACGTGCAAACCGTGCTGCAAGGTTCCCGGCGAGAAACGTCTTACCGGTCCCGCCTTTTCCTGAT
>Ga0209099_1002168_pt1 | contig 17896 bp, 12 predicted proteins | sample AD_JPNHW2_MetaG_FD_184430 | JGI IMG/M metagenome (GOLD analysis project Ga0209099, IMG submission 184430) | Active sludge microbial communities of municipal wastewater-treating anaerobic digesters from Japan - AD_JPNHW2_MetaG (SPAdes) (version 2) | ecosystem: Engineered > Bioreactor > Anaerobic... | reverse complement strand
CATAAAAAAACAGATTATAACGAAAGAACGGGTATTCAACTTTCATGAATAAAGTACCCATTCCATAATGGCAAGGTCCAAGAGGTTTGCGCGTTTCCCAATGTTTAAGCAAAGATTCAACAGCTCTGTCTAAACGTTTATCTTTATTCAGCCATTTTGTATATCTGAATGCATCTAAAACAGCTAAAGTCGTTCCGGGATTTGAAAAAAATGTTTCCTCTCCCCTGCCGAACTTCAAAGCATTACAACGCCAGCCCCCATCGGTGTGCTGAATCTTAAGAAGATGATCGAAAGTTTTTAAAAGTCTCTCATCCGCTTCATAACCCAAACGGCACAAAACTCTTGCAACATTTGCCGTATGACAAGGATAGATTGCAGTTTTAGGCGCTATTTGAAATCGTCCGTCTTTTCTCCATAAACCCAGCATCAATTCGCCCGCTTCCTTCATTATGGCAGTCGGAGTTGATTCCAGCTCTGCAAGCATCAACACACTCTCAATAGTTGAGAACGGAGCCCCTTTGTAAATCCGTCTGTCAGGAGTAGCCCATAAATCATCTCCGTTGTCATAACGTCTTGCAATAATGGCTTCTATATCCGATTCATAACGTTTTGTCATAGTCATTGTATTGTTTTCATGTGCCGCCTGTCATGGTGCATATTTGATTATCTGTCAGAATTCTATTGATATATTTACTTTCCCTCCAAGTCCTTTTTCAACAATGTCGAAAAGAGTACTCAGTGTTATATTGCTGCCATTATTCTCAACCCGGGAGATGTATTCTCTCTTTTTGTCAATAATTTGTCCCAATTCTTCCTGTGTCATGTGTCGGGATTCGCGGGCTTTTTTAAGCAAAAGTCCAATTTTAAACGATTCGGACTCTCTCTCAAGATTGTCGCGTCGTTCGGTACCTGTTTTTCCGTAAATACGGTCTTTAATTTCCGACCAGGTTGAGATTTCGCTATTGCTGTTTTTTGTTTTCATAATACTCGTTCATTAATTTTTCTGCCTTTGTAATTTCCTGTCGGGGTGTTTTTTGTGCCTTTTTCTGAAAACCGTTTAGAAGGATAACCAGTTTCCCGCTGTCGAAGAAGCAGAAAACACGCCAAATGTCTGAGCCTGATTGAATCCGTGCCTCGTAAAGTCCTTTTGTCCCGGTAATTAACTTTAAGTAAGAGGTCGGAATTCTCTCCAGCGTTTCGATAGCCTCTAAAATCCTGAATATCTTGTCCTGAACTTTGGTGGGTTGTTCAGCCAAAAAGTCCTCAAAGTAGTTTTTATAAGCTATTATTTCCCGGATTTTGTCCATGAAGTCAAACCTCGATACAAAGGTAACTTAAAAGTTACTATATTCCAAGTTTACGATGTTTTTCGTTTTCCTCTATTATGCACCATAACCAGTATATATCAACACAAACATACCACTTTTCCCATTCTTTCCCTGCCGGAAACCGGTTAAAAAAGGATGCCGGCAACACCGCGGTGCGGTTCAACCGGGAACCGAGGACGAAGGACGAGCTCAGCGTAAGCTAATCATCGCCGGGCTCCTGTTCCGGGACAGGCATCACACACCGCTCATATTCCTGTTAATTAGCGGCTGTTTTTTAAAATCCTACGGTTGTTATTCTTTCTTTAAATTTGCCATTCTCTATTATCCATAAGACTTCATATCCCCCCGCACCGTCACTGTTCGAAGCTGAGATATAAATCGTTTTATTTTCCCTATCAAAATTGACTTTTGTGTTATCTAAATTTGGTTCAAACAAATTGTCAATTGGAAGATTCACTCTTTCTTTTCCAAAAATCAAAGTAATTTGTCCATATTGATTTATAGGCATAGTCCCGTCCGTCCCCCAAATTTCTTTGCCATTTATTTTTTCCAGGTAACTCATTTCGTTTTTTGAATCGTCTCCTTTGTGGTATTGCAAAATAACGTTCCTGGGATTGAATCTTTTCTTGGTAACGATAAGTCTTGTAGAATCCATTCTAAATCTTAGTGTGGAATCGGTTAAATTGTCGTAGGGAATTTTATCAAAGTCTTCAATAAATTTCACTCTTGAATTATGTATATATCCACTTTTTCTTTGTCTACTAAAATCATAGTCAGTTGGACGCCACTCTCCTTCTGCTTCCAAGCAAAATACAATTTGTCCGTTAGTCAAGGTGTCAATAATATTGTTAGAAATATCTGGAGAGTTTCTAACATTTACAAAACCATCTTTGTCTGCAATAATTCCAAACTGTCCATATATTGTCTGACAATAAAGACAGATTAATATGAGTAAAAGTCTTCTCATGATGTCTGTAATTGATGTCATTTTGTTAAAATCGCCACTAACTGGTATATATCAACACAAACTTACCACTTTTCCCATTCTTTCCCCGCCGGAAGCCGGTTGAAAAAGGACGCCGGCAGCGCCGCAATGCAGTTCAACCGGGAACCGGGGACGAAGGACGAGCTCAGCGTAAGCTAATCATCGCCGGGCTCCCGAAAACGGGGCAGGGATTGCACTCCGCTCAAATTCCTGTTTATTACCGCCTGGCGTTTTTAATCTGCCGCTATTTTTTCTTTTTAGGAGCTTTCAATAGCTTTTTCTCATCACCATTAAGTTTTCGTTGAAGTTTCTTTACATCTTCAGCAGGAGGAAGGTTTTCCGGTACAATTCCTCTTTGAGTAAGCATATTCCTAACAGCAAGGTTGTTATCAATATGTTCTTTTTCAATCTTTATTTGTCCTTCTAAGTCTTTGCTTTGGACATTCAGTCCGGTCATTTCAGCTGCTAAGTCTTTCGCTTTTATACTGATTGTTGGAAGAAAATCAGCAACCGGCCGACTTTCCGGTACACCCATTTTACGTTTAAGCATTTGAGTATTTAATCTGAATAATGCCTGGTCGCCTTTGCTCCTGATTATTGCAAAACCCTGATTGTCTATTCCACGCTCATAAAGAATACCTGAAAGTTGTTTTTCAGTTTGGCTTAATTTTTCACGAGCTTTAACCCGTTCAAATTCCAAAATTCGTTGTTCAACTAATTCTGATCTACGAGTTTGAACTGCAAAATAGTTTTGAGCAAATGCAATTTCTTCTTTTCTGCTATCTCCATTTTGAGCAATTAAATAACAAGCGTAGCGAGTTAAAGCAATGTCCTCTATGGGTCTTTCAGTCATAGAGCCAATCTCTACCATTTTCCTGATGTCAGGAAAATGGTTTTCTGTTAATTCTCCTGCATTTATGCAAGCATCCTTTGCTTTTCGGATTACTTTCTCAAAGTTCTCCCATTTGCTGTATCCTAATAGATTTTGTAATTCTCTTGCACTCCAACACTCAACACTATCCAACTCTAAGGCAGCAGCTTCAAATTGGGAAAATAAATTTCTAATTTCGTCAGACTTCATTTGCTAAAATTCAAGGTATAAATTTATCAAAATCCGGTCAAACGTCAGATATTACCAAGTCAATTTTTATTCTATTTTTAACTGCTAACTATGTGGTTGTCGCACACTTGGCGGTAACCAGTAAATATCATCACACACATACCACTTTTATAATTCTTTCCCCACCGGAAACCGGTTGAAAAAGTATGCCGACAACACCGCAGTGCGGTTCAACCGGGAACCGAGGACAAAGGACGAACTCAGCGTAAGCTAATCATTACCGGGTTCCCGGCCACAGCAAAGGGCTTGCATGCCATTCATATTCTTACTTATTGTAAACCGTTTATTGTTCTAATTTTATGGTAAATTCCTTAATCAAACTGTCAAAATTTTGGTATATGTTTCTTGCAGAGGTAACAGTTTGATCTTTTAACAAGCTCTTCATTTGTTCATCAGTACCCTTTTCAAAAAGAAATGCTATCAGCGCTGCCCCTACTGTGTAGTTAAATTCCTCAGGATAGCTTATAGGATTTTCCCATAAAACAATTATTTTTACATCCTTACCAGCCAAAGATTTTCTGGCTCTTTTCATTCTATCCCTGTTCGTTTGGTCGAAGTAAGTGGCGATGCCTTCGCTAATCAGTCGTGTTATTATGATAGGATGAATTCCAAAGGCAACTAATATGTGGGCAATTTCATGTCCTAGTGTTTGATTGTTTCTAGAGTTAATAACACATAAAGTAGAATTGGCGAAACCCAACTCTTGCCCCAGGACTCTTTTCGCTTGCTTCGGGTCGTCCCAAACAAAAAAGTCTATCTTTTTGTATGGTTTTGCATTAAAAAATCTGTTTATTTCCACATACGCCTTTTCTCTATCTTTCATATATAATTCCTTATCCGGAATATTTTTAGATTCTTGAAAATGAAACCTAATATTTTCGGATTCAATAATTTCCCAATCGTCATAAAAACTCGTCATTTGCCACGACTCCAAGCGATTCTGTGCAAATTTGCTGGCGTTCTCTGTTGCATTAAGTTTAATACAAGCTACAATAGATTCCTTTGATTTCTTATACTCATCTGTAACGTAGTAACAAATCCCGAGATAGCCATAACTCCAGGCTTGAACCCAGTCAAGATTATTATTTATTACAGTGCCTTTTTTAAGGAATGGAATCGCTTTTTCAAATTGCTTTATATCCGTATAGGCCCTACCCACCCACATGTTTAAGAGTGGATGGCTCGGAAAACTTTTTAACTCCTTTAATCCTAATTCTATAACTTTTTCATACTCTCTTTGATTATAAAGTTTCCCAATTTTTATACTATTCTGAGAATAAATACTGAGAGAAAAAATCAATCCTGCTAAAAGTAGAGAAATAGTTTTCATAGTCATTAAATGGTTTACAACTATTACTTATCACCACAAACTTACCACTTTTCCCATTCTTTCCCCGCCGGAAACCGGCAGAAAAAGGACGCCAACACTGGAATGCGGTTCAACCGGGAACCGGGGACGAAGGACGGGCTCAGCGCAAGCTAATCATCGCCGGACCTCCCGGAAGACGGGACAGGCACGCAGGCCGCTCATCTTCCTGCTTATCGGCAAGTGTTTAATTCTCCCCTGGCCTGAATGCTTCTATTCTGAAATTTAACTCAAAAAATATCAGATGGGCATAATGCATTTTAAATCCGGAGTTATCCCAGGCTAAGAACGACGGGTAATAATTCAATCCCAGGTTAAAACCATTAGAAATCCTGTAGTATGTTGAAAATGCATACCCTATCTTGTTTTGGGTTTTTGAATATTTCACGATGTCAATGCCGACCGGGAACTTTTCAACTACTTCTCTTTCACTATACGATGTCTTTGTGTATTGTAGACCAACATCATAATGAAACCTTTGACAATCGCTTCCAAGCTGAATGTCGCCGTAAACAGCATAAGCCCGTTGATAACTGCCCGCAAAATCAACAGGAGCAGGATATGGCACCGTGAAATCCGTCAACGTGCCCAGGTCCATATTCAGACAGTATTTATCAGAAAAGTAATAATCCAGCCCGCCGGAAATTCCCAAAAAGCCAAAATGATTGCCATATCCGTTCCTTTTATCCAGATAATAATGATTCCCTTCCGGAATTGAAATTTTATAGACTAAACGGCCCTTCTCCGGCGTTAGGCGCTCCTGGTAGTTCCCGGCCGAAGCGCTGTCGGACTTAAAATCAATTGTAATATTGGGTGGATATATAAATCTTCTTGGATTCGTAAAATCAACGGCGTACCCGATAATCCCCGTTCCGGAAAGCATATTACCCAGCCAGAATGCAGTGGACAATTTGCTTTTTACATTGATTTGTTTTTGAATACTGTCTTTTCGTGCAATTATATGTAAATCATTCCGTGAACGTTCAACATTGATCCATGCAGGCGTACTGTACCATCTTGCCGTATCATTACCGACAGATATTTCAACCGAATCGGTATCGGAATACACCTTTACATTAACTGTCCGCTGATGAATCAGGGTAGCACAGGAGCTCAACAAAAATCCAATTGCCGGCAACAGGCAATATCTCATAACAGTGTTCATAATATTTATAAGTACAAGAGAAACGAGCGGGCTACTGAAATTTCACCAATACCTGCTTAATCCAAATAAGTTCTTTTGATTTCGTTTATCTGTGAAATTTCCCAAATATACGCACATCTTTATAATACGCATATCCTTTAACGCATTTTTATAAAAACAGGAACGGTTTCGGGGCGGTTCTGCGCCCACAGCCCGGCAATAGCCCCGAAAAGCATTATGCAACGGCAGAACCGGGCAGGGACTGTTCAGGGTACTACCGGAACACTGATCACTTATCCTCGACAAACAATACCATAACGGCTGCAACGATCATCGAAGCGCCTCCCAGCACCAGCGCATAAATGGCTTCACCGCCGAAGAGGCTTTTCACGCAGAAACCCAGGATGCTGGCAGCCAATAACTGGGGGATCACAATAAAGAAGTTGAAAATACCCATATAGGTTCCCATTTTGTTTTGGGGGAGCGAACCGGTAAGGATGGCATAGGGTATTGAGAGGATGCTGGCCCAGGCTATCCCGATGCCGGCCATTGAAAGGATCAGTAAATCAGGGTTTTTAACCAGGAAAATGGAGGCAAGTCCAAGGCCTCCGCAAACCAGCGAAATGGCATGGGTAATTTTCCGGCTGGTGAATTTTGCAGCCACAGGCAGCAAAAAAGCCACCAACGCCGCAACAAGGCTGTACGCTCCGAAACATATTCCCACCCAGTTTGCGCCGGTATTGAACAATTCCGAGGTGGTATCGCTGGTTCCGTATATGTGGGAGGTTATTGCCGGGGTAGAATATATCCACAAGGCAAACATGGCAAACCAGGTAAAAAACTGCACCACTGCCAGTTGGGCCATGGTCTTCGGCATCCTGTTCAAATCGTTGGTTATGGTAATAAAGCCGTTCTCATGTCTCCCCTGCTTCACCATAAGTCCTGATAAAAGTTCCATGAGCCCGAACGCGGTAATGCCGCCGCCTAGGATATAGATTTCCGCAGCCAGGTTGGTGTACCATATGGCGAAACAGGCGATGATGCCCGCCGGCAGCCAGATGGAAGCCCTGCGCAGAAAAGTACCGGCCGGCAAAAGCGCTTCGTCGGTACGGGTTTCCGACTCGCCGAAACGTTCCGGATGTTCCTCTTTTTCAAATTCTTCGAGTTGGGCCGGCGAATATTCCCTGGTACTGACAACCGTCCATATTACAGCGAGGAGTAATACGATGCCGCCAATGTAGAAAGCATATTTTACCGAAAGGGGAATCTGCCCTTCCGGAGCCGTATTGGCCACGCCCATCCAGTTTGTAAGTACATATGGCAATGCGGAAGCCACCACGGCTCCTGTTCCGATAAAGAAGCTCTGCATGGCAAAACCGGCCGTACGCTGGTCGCCCGGCAGCATATCGCCTACGAAGGCACGGAAGGGTTCCATCGAAATGTTGATGGAAGCATCCATGATCCAGAGGGTTCCCGCTGCAACCCACAAAACGGGCGAATTCGGCATGAACAACAACGCGCAGGAGGCCAGGATGGCCCCGGTCATGAAATAGGGACGCCGCCGGCCAAAACGGTTCCAGGTATTATCGCTCATATGGCCGATGATAGGCTGCACGATGAGTCCGGTAAGCGGGGCGGCTACCCATAAAATGGGAATACTTTCGAGTTTTGCGCCAAGGGTTTCAAAAATGCGGCTTACATTGGCATTCTGCAATGCAAGGCCGAACTGTATTCCCAGAAACCCGAAACTCATGTTCCAGATTTGCCAAAAGGAAAGGCGGGGACGTTTTGCCATGGGAGTGAGTATAAATCGTAAAACACTAAAATCAACTTACAAATGTATAATTTCAAGCGAATTGACAATTTTTCCCGATACCAATTTTTATGTTGAATCACATATGATCCGTTTTTTATTATCCGGGCCAAAATATTTTAAATTTGTATTAACCAATTCAAAATTAGCCATGTCCAGATACCTGACCGTTTTATTACTGGCTGCCGGCATCTCAATCAACGGCGCTTCGGCCCAGCTTATTACAGTTACGCCTCCGCTGCCTGCCGACCAGGATGCGGTGACGGTGGTTTTCGACGCTGCACAGGGGAACCAGGGCCTCAAGGGTTACACCGGCGACGTTTACGCCCATACCGGCGTTCTCACGAACCTGAGCACCGGTCCGTCTAACTGGCGATATGTAAAAGCCGACTGGGGCGTCAACATTCCCGACTGCAAACTTATTCCGCTGGGAAACGACAAATGGCAACTGAACATTGGCCCGACCATCCGGGATTATTACGGCGTGCCTTCCGCAGAACAGATTCTGCAACTGGCTTTCGTATTCCGAAGCGGCACAAAAGTGAACGGCTCTTACCTTGAAGGAAAAACGGCTTCGGGAGGCGACATTTTCTATGATGTTTACCCGGCTGCATTAAGCATCAAGATCACCTCTCCCGATGAAGATCTCGTCTTTGTCCAGCTTAATGAAACGTTTACCGTGAAGGTGGCCTCTTCTTTTGCCGACAGCACTTTTCTGTTCGTCGACGGGACAAGGGTAGCAGCCACCACGGCCGACTCGCTGGTTTATAACATTACTCCTGATGCGTACAGCCGGGTTCTGGTAAAAGCCCGGGCCGTGAACGATACAGCCGTGGTTGCCGATTCGTTCTACTATTACGTCCGCGGCCCGGTACCGGTTGCGGAATTGCCCGAAGGTGTGACCGAAGGCATCAATTACATCGACAGCACTTCAGCGGTGCTTTGCCTGTACGCTCCTATGAAGGAATACGCTTTTGTTATCGGCGATTTCAACAACTGGCTCCCCGACGAACTCTCCTATATGAAACAAACGCCCGACGGCAACCGCTTCTGGATACAGATTGACGGGCTGGTTCCTGGTAAAGAATATATATTCCAGTACCTTGTCGACGGGAACATACGCATCGGCGACCCTTATGCGGAAAAAGTGAGCGATCCCTGGAACGATTCCTACATCGATGACTCAACCTACCCGGATATGCTTGCCTATCCCACGGGAAAAACCACGGGAATAGCCACTGTGCTGCAAACCCAAAAACCCGGGTATGAATGGAAAAACATATCCTTTACTCCCCCCCTCGCTACCGACCTGGTGATCTATGAATTGCTGATCCGGGATTTTACTTCCCAACATACCTTTCAGTCGGTCATCGACACCCTCACCTATCTGAAACAGTTGGGGATCAACGCCATAGAATTTATGCCTGTCAGCGAATTTGAAGGCAACAGCAGTTGGGGCTACAATCCGAATTATTATTGCGCGGTGGATAAATATTACGGTCCGGAAAACAAATTCAGGGAACTTATCGATTCCTGCCACAGCAATGGCATCGCCGTGATCATGGATGTGGTCTTCAACCATGCTTTCGGCACATCGCCTTATGTGATGCTTTACTGGGACAAGGCTAACAACCGTCCGGCCACAAACAGCCCCTTCTATAATCCGGTGGCCAAGCATCCTTACAATGTAGGTTATGATATGAATCACGAGTCGGCTGATTCGAAATACTACATCAGCCGGGTGATGAGGCACTGGCTCACCAGATACAACGTCGACGGCTTCCGTTTCGATCTTTCAAAGGGTTTTACGCAGAATTATACTACCGATGTCGGCATCTGGGGCCATTACGATGCCTCGCGCATCAGCATCCTTACTGCTTACCACGACACCCTTCAGGCTGTTAAACCTGAGGCATACATGATCCTGGAACACTTTGCCGACAACGATGAAGAATCGGTGCTGGCCGCCAGGGGGATGATGCTGTGGGGAAATTATTCGGGACAATACGGCAGTGCAGCAGCCGGCAGTGTTGCAGCAGGAAATTTTCCAGGCATTTCCTATGTTTCTCACGGATGGTTCAAGCCTAACCTGGTCGGGTATATGGAAAGCCATGACGAAGAAAGGCTGATGTACCGGTGCATTTCGGAAGGCTACGTTTCTTCTGCCTATAATATAAGGGATACGGTTACAGCGCTGAAACGCGCCGGACTGGCCGCCACTTTCTTTTTCACGGTTCCCGGTCCTAAAATGGTCTGGCAATTCGGTGAACAGAGTTATGACTATTCCATCAACTGGCCTTCTGGATCTGTCAACGACCGGCTAACCCCAAAACCTCCAAGGTGGGATTACCCGGATCAGCACAACCGGCTCCTGCTCCTTTATGATTACATCAGCCTTATTAAACTGAAAACCACCAACCCGTTGTTCAGGACAACTGACTTTTCGCTGGACGTAAGCGGCGCCATGAAAAAGATAAAACTTCGTAATGAAGAAATGCAGGCAGTAGTGCTGGGCAATTTCGATGTTAAACAGGGAAACATCTCCCCTGGTTTTTACCATACCGGAACCTGGTACGATTATATGACCGGCGACTCCATCGTTGTGTCAAATGCAGATTCAGCTATAACCCTTGCCGCCGGTGAGTACAAACTTTATCTTTCAAAACGCATAAACAATCCCTGGGGCATTTCCGGGAAACAGGTAGCGGATGTAACCGTCGATATAGCTCCAAATCCCGTGATTGAGCAGACGACAATCAGGGTTGCAGCCCCGGGTATGAAAAGATGTATCATTCGTTCCTTCGATATGACCGGCAGGTTTACCGGCACCCTTTTTAACGGAACCTTCTGCAACCAGATGGAAATCACCTGGCAGCCTTTGCATAAAGGACTGAACATCCTGGTTATTGAAGCCGGGAGCGCTGTCACAATAAAAAAAGTCCTCGTTTTATAGGCGGAAACGAAGCCAGGTTCCCCCGGTAAGGATAATACCCTGCCTGGCAGGCGATCAGGAAAAAGATGGCAGGCTTAACGGGATTCAGATTTTTTCTCCATGATAACGGCTACTTCATGAATTCCGGGCGTCTGGAACTTGGGGTTCAGGTTTTCGACAGAGATGGTGCAGGCTCCGGTATCCGAAATTTCGATGCCTTCCCATAATTTCTGCGTAATCGTATAGTATCCGTCTTTGCTGGCGCCACAAAACTTTTCCTTATCCCTGATTTTAAGCGGGACTTCGTTCATCCGTTCTTCACCCGAAGGCGTATCCAGGATAACGTAAACGGGAAACTCATCGCACTCCAGGCCGTCGGTATGTTTCAGCACCAGCGAAATATCGTAACTCCCCGGCTTGAGTTCTTTCGGCATCTCGAACAGCAACTTGTTGAACCTGTCCCAGGTATCATTCGTAAAGGTATTTTTCAGTTCGTACTTCCCGCCCGGTTTGCATGCCAGAAGCAGGCTGAAAAGTAAAAAAAACGGCAGTGTCCGCATCCTTTTCATTTTCTATAGATCTGTTAATTTTTTCACGTTAGTCGATCACTCCGCTGCCAAGGCAAATGCGGTGTTCTTCATCATAAACCACTCCAAACTGGCCGCAGGCGATACCGGAAACCGGAACAGAGGATTTGATAACCAGGTGCCTGCCATCCTGTTGAAGGGTACCCGCAGTAAAATCAGGCGTATGGCGGATCTTGAAAGTTATCCGCTGTGGCTGGATCAGACCGGGCCAGGGATTTTTGGTGATAAAATGGAAATCGGCCAGGCGGATTTCAGAACCATACTGAGCCAGCGGATCATAGCCGTTCGATACATAGATAATGTTCTGATCCGTATCCTTTTTCACCACGAACCACGGTCCCTGGCTCAGGCCCAGGCCTTTTCGCTGGCCTATGGTATGAAACCAGAATCCCTTGTGTTTGCCGAGAATTTTCCCGGTTTCCAGTTCTATGATCGGTCCTTCTTTTTCCCCGATGTATCTCCTGAGGAAATCAACATAATTCACTTTCCCCAGGAAACATATTCCCTGACTGTCGCGGCGGTGGGCGCTGGGCATATGCTGACTGCGGGCAATAGCGCGAACTTCGCTCTTCATCATATTTCCGACCGGGAACATCAGTTTGCTCAGTTGCTCATAGGTAATCTGCGCCAGGAAATCGGTCTGGTCTTTCACGGGATCGATGGCCGTCCCCAGCCAGGTAACCCCGTCGGATTCGATGGTAGTTGCATAGTGGCCGGTAGCAATTTTATCGAAGTCCCTGCCCCACTGCTTTTCAAACTCTCCGAATTTGATCAGCCGGTTGCACATCACATCCGGGTTTGGCGTCAGCCCTTTTTTAACGGCATCCAGGGCATAAGCCATCACATTATCCCAGTACTCCTTGTGCAACGGAACGACTTCCATTTTCAGCCCGTAATGGTTAGCCAGCCAGGAGGTAAGTTCGATGTCCTCTTCCGAGGAGCAATCAAGAAAATGCTCGTCCTCCTTCATCCCTATCCGGATGTAGAAGATGGTAGGTTCAAAGCCCTGTTCCTTCAACAGATGAAGCATAACAGAACTGTCGACTCCGCCTGAAACCAGTGCAGCAATCTTCATTTATGGGCTGTTTGAGAATGCAAAATTGCAAAAAAAAGGGCTACGGTAGCCCGCGCCCTTATTAGAGATGTTATATTTTATTCTAGATCAATCCTTTGGCTTTCTTTTCACGAATAGCCTTCAGCATATCGATGGTCATTTTTTCGAGGTTCCATTCAGGAGTCCATCCCCACTCTTCGCGGGCGCAACTGTCGTCCATTTTATTGGGCCATGAATTGGCAATGGATTGTTTAACAGGCTCAACCTGATATTCCATGGCAAATGCGGGAATATGTTTTTTAATTTCAGCCGAAATAATTTCCGGGTCAAAGCTCATAGCGGTGACGTTGAATGAATTGCGGTGCTTCAGTTTCGAAGGATCGGCTTCCATCAGGTCTATAGCTGCATTCAGGGCGTCGGGCATGTACATCATGTCGAGGAATGTACCGGCTTTCAGCGGGCAGGTATATTTGCCTGTTTTAACGGCTTCATAATAGATCTCCACGGCGTAATCGGTAGTTCCGCCACCGGGGAGAGTAACGTTGCTGATGATGCCGGGGAAACGGACCGAACGGGTATCAACGCCGAATTTCCTGAAATAGTAGTCGCTCAGCAGTTCGCCGGTTACTTTGGTGATGCCGTACATGGTTTGCGGACGTTGGATGGTATCCTGGGGCGTGTTGTCAAGGGGTGTACCGCCACCGAAGGCGCCGATCGAGCTGGGGGTAAAAACGGCACAACCGTTTTCGCGGGCCACTTCAAGGCAGTTCATTAATCCGCCAATCCCCACGTGCCAGGCCATAAGCGGTTTGGATTCACCTACTGCCGAAAGTATAGCTGCCAGGTTATAGATGGTGTCGATCTTATATTTCTTCACAACATCAGCCACCTGTTGTGCATTGGTGGCATCAGCCACTTCTGCTGGTCCCGATTCGAGCAGTTCACCGGTGGGTTTTGTTGCACGGAAGCCGGCAACCACATTGCTGTTGCCATAACGTTTGCGGAGTTCCAGGGTCAGTTCCGATCCGATCTGTCCGACTGCCCCGATTACGAGAATATTTTTCATGAATAAGATTGATTTATTTGTTATTCGATTAACAATGCAGTGGCAAAAATAATGAAAATTAACCAAGTCAAAGATGATATTCGGCGCAAATTTCCTCCGGCCTTTCGCCCTGATTTTCACCGGTCAAAGGCAAAGCGGCGATAACAGATAAATTAACAGATTTTAATACTGAAATAATATCAAAAACAACTGTACGTTTTTACAAGATTTATATCTTTGCACATTGTTAAATTAAGAACAATAATTCTACCTAACATCTTAAAATACAGATAATTATGTACGAAAATTTTCAGTCTTTCCTCCAGAAAGAACTCACCGGCATCGAAGAAGCCGGCCTGTTTAAGAATGAACGCATCATTGTGTCGCCACAGGGTGCCGAAATCAAAATCAACACAGGTGCTACCGTGCTGAATTTCTGTGCCAACAACTACCTTGGACTCAGCAACAATCCCAAACTCATCGCCGCTGCAAAAAAAGCTCTTGACAGCCACGGATATGGAATGTCATCGGTAAGGTTTATCTGCGGTACTTCCGACCTTCACAAAGAACTGGAGCGTAAGATCTCTGAATTTTTCGGAACAGAAGATACGATTCTGTACGCTGCCTGTTTCGATGCCAATGGCGGAGTATTTGAACCATTGCTCGGAGAACAGGATGCCATCATCAGCGATTCACTCAACCATGCATCCATCATCGATGGCGTTCGTCTCTGCAAGGCTGTTCGCTATCGTTATGCCAACGCCGATATGGCAGACCTCGAAAAACAACTTCAGGCTGCCCAGGCCCAGCGTTTCCGCCTTGTTGTTACCGACGGCGTTTTCAGTATGGACGGCAATGTTGCCCCTCTCGACAAGATTTACGAATTAGCCAATAAATATGATGCCATGGTAATGGTTGACGAAAGCCATTCCGCAGGAGTTGTTGGTCGTACCGGTCGTGGTGTAACCGAACAATTCAACTTGAGAGGCAAGATCGAAATCCTTACCGGAACTCTCGGCAAATCCTTCGGCGGCGCTATCGGCGGATTTACAACCGGTAAAAAAGAAGTGATTGCTATGCTTCGCCAGCGTTCACGTCCTTATCTGTTCAGCAATTCAGTTCCTCCGCTGGTAGCAGCAGCCGGTATCAGAATGGTTGAAATGATGAGCGAAACCAACGAACTTCAGGATAAGCTTCACGAAAACACGGCTTACTTTGTTAAAAAGATGATGGCTGCCGGTTTCGATATCAAACCAACCCAGAGTGCTATTTGCGCCGTTATGCTGTACGATGCCAAACTGAGCCAGGAAATGGCAGCAAAACTGCTTGACGAAGGTATTTATGTAACCGGTTTCTATTACCCGGTTGTTCCCAAAGGCCAGGCACGTATCCGCGTCCAGATTTCAGCCGCTCACGAACACGCACACCTTGACAAATGCGTTGCCGCCTTCACGAAAGTGGGTAAAGAACTCGGCGTATTGAAATAATCCTGCTGCAGGAAGTACCGGTTATCAGAAGGCTGGCGCCTTTTCATACCGATACTCCTTCCTATACAGATAAAAGGCTGCCCCCGGGCGGCCTTTTCTTTTACTAGATATTTATCAACCGAATAGTGGTATCTTCCGTTTAAATTGTCATATTTGTAACCAGATTATTTAATCATTTTAAAATTCCGATATTATGAAGCGTATTTTACCTTTTCTGCTTTTCCTAGGTGTTTTTTCGTTTGCAATTTCTTACGGTAGCCTGGCACAAAAAAGCGGCAGTACTCCGGGCGCCGCAGGAGTGCAGGCCGCCAATGCCAATTTCAGCAGGCTGCCTTTAGCACCTTCCATCTATTGGGCACCGACCTCTTTGGTGGATACAGTCTGGACAGGACTTGACAATAACCAGCCTCTTTATCTGATCAACAATGGAGATACTGCGCTCAATTTCATGTTTCCAAACTATTTTGAGCCCAACCCGGTCGTGAGTCCGTACACATACTGTTCAGCCTCGGGCGGGTGCGATGAATTTATCAGTACTGTCGCCATTAACTCGATTACAAACAGCAGCGGCTGCACGGGCTATGGCAATTACACCTCTGTTTACACTCATCTTAATACGGGGATGTCCTATCCCGTTACGGTTACTCTCGGCCCTCCTTCTTATAGCCAGGATGTCACCGGGGTATGGATCGATTTTGACCATAGCAGCACCTTTGATGAGGATGAGTTAACCCAGCTTTCAGGATATTTACCGGCAACCGGCGTCATTACTATTCCTGCTGATGCCTCTTTAGGCGTTACAACCATGAGGATAAGAACTCAGTACGGAGGCACCTTATCTCCCTGTGGAACTACTGATTATGGCGAAGTGGAAGATTACACGGTATGTATCAGAAAGCCTTCCTTTGTCACTGATATTTATCCTGTTTCAGGAATGATTGAACCGGGTGATACAGTCTCTGTAAATATTACCACGTCGGCAACCGGCAATTATGCTGCTTATGGCGTTTATTACGATACCCTGCTGCTTTCCACCAATGATACTGTAAATCCGGCAATCAATATTCCTGCTGAAATGCATGTGCTGGGATATGGCGAACTGCAGGGCTCATTAATAGACTATGTTACACATGTTCCTTTACCGGGTATAATGGTGAAGGCTTTACAGAACATCACCATGACCGACGATTCGGGGCATTATTCCCTCAGCCTGATGGAAGGGCCTTACGAAGTGAAATTTACACGGCCTGGTTACGATACAATAGTAGCTCCTCTGACAATTATACGCGACACTACTGTAATTTACAACGATTCGCTGCATTTCTATCCCTACCGTCCGGCGTGTGCATATGCTGAAGTGATCAACGGGGATTCGGCCTGCCAGATTACCTGGTGCAAGCCTGCCGGTCCTCAACTGCTGCTCTATGACGACGCCAATGCCGAAAATTACTTTACCTGGGACAGCATTTGCAGGATCAATGCGGTGAGGTTTACCCCCGATGACTATCCGGCAACCCTGACAGGAGGACAGTTCTATCTCGGTTCCATACCATATGACGGGCTGCCGTTTACCGTGGCTGTTTACGATGACGACGGAGCCGGAGGCTTACCCGGAACCCTTCTCGATTCGGTTAGTTGTACAACGGTATTCGCCCCCGATGGCTGGATCACGGTAAACGGGCTGAATGCAACCATCTCTTCCGGTGATTATTACCTGAGCATTCTGCACCAGTGCGATAGTGCTAGCTGCATAACGTTGGGCGTTGACGAAACAGATCCTGATGCCGGCAGGAGTTATACCCGCAATATGACGGCCGGCGAGCCATGGATGCTTTCCACCGTTCAGGATTTTATGATCCATGCCATTGTGGACGAACCTGTGCCGCCTTACAGCGGTAAGGCTCTTGCCCGGAATAGCGGTTCCGGTATGACGGACGGATTAAAATCATCCGGCAACGATGATGCATCGCCAGCCGGCAACAATGATGCGTTGGAAGGTTTGTCTCATTATATGCTCTGCAGAGCACCTGTTATCGATCCGCTTGCTGGTCCGCAATACGGAACAGATATTCTATTAGCCAACGATCTGATTGATACATCCTTCCTTGAAGGCGGTACAACCTGGATTTGTCTGCCAGCCGGATGGTATGCATATGGCATTCGTGGCATTTATTCTGATGGTTCAGCTTCAGAATGGCGTTTCACGGAACCGGTTGCCCATAAATTGTATGCCGACGTCAGCGTCACCGTGCTTTCGGAATGCAATACGATGCCGCTGCAGGGGGCTACGGTAACCCTGGCGGGTGGTGAGTATCCCTTTGACACGCTGGTGCAACAGACCGATACGGGAGGTATAGCCTCATTTTCGGATATTATCAAGGGAGTTTATGAGATGAGTATCACAAGCCCTGGATTTGAAACGTACAACGTTTTCTACAACATTCAGTCACATTCTACCATGGAGATAATTCTCCAGGTGAATCCGGCAAAGCCTGAGAACCTTTCGGTTGACGGGGCAACGCTACTGGCAACCTGGGAGCCTCCTCAGTTTGATCCGCCCGGCAGCATCGCCGACACTTCGGTATTGCAGGGTTATGCAGTGTACCTTGACGGCACCTTGCAGGGACAAACCCAGGAGTTGTACTGGGATTTTTCGCCTGCCTGCCTCAACACCGGTCAGAGTTATACTGCCGCAGTAGCAGGCGTATACTGCACCGGAATCGGCGAAGCCGATACTTTCATATTTACGAGCAGTTATTTACCCCCGCCACAAAATCTGACAGCTTCGGCAACAGCATCAGTCGGTATCGGTACGGCAACTTTCTCCTGGCAAATGCCGGATACGTCATGTACGGCCTGCGATCCGGTTTCATTTATGATCTATAATTTCGGAAACCTCATAGGTGAAATCCCGGCTGAAAATCTATCATATACCATCCCATCCGCCAGCCCCACCACAGAATGCCTGGCGGTTTCGGCTAAATATGATCTGAGTTGCATGGGTTTTCCGGGTCAATTCGGGGAATCAGCCATAA